>Ga0182027_10011676_pt1 | contig 12387 bp, 10 predicted proteins | sample 712E1DmetaG_FD_121300 | JGI IMG/M metagenome (GOLD analysis project Ga0182027, IMG submission 121300) | Permafrost microbial communities from Stordalen Mire, Sweden - 712E1D metaG (Illumina Assembly) | ecosystem: Environmental > Terrestrial > Soil > Wetlands > Permafrost | place: Sweden...
GGACGCCGGGGATGTGCCAGGTCGGCCTTTTTTACAAGGTTGAAATTAAAATCGTTGATATTTAAGGTTTTCCTGTGGTAAGATGCGACTTTCGAGGATCCATAAACGATCATGGTATAGGATTCCATCAGGCGCTGATCCTGAAAAGTCTTGATAATGATCTCATAGCCGATGCCATTTATGTCTCCGTGCGTAATGCCTACTCTGATCCTTTGTTCTTTTTCAGGGAGTTGGTTCATATTTCTTGTTTTTGCAAATATATCTTAAATTTCAATGGTGTAGTGGTGCAAAATGCAGTGGTGCAGTGGTGCCGTGGTGCAGTGGTGCGGTGGTACAGTGGTGCCGTGGTGCAGTGGTGCCATAATACTCGGAAAGTCAGGTGGTTTTTCCAGAGGCAACCTTCCGGATAAAATCGAACAGGAGCCTCACTCCTACGCCGGTACCTCCCTGTCCGCGGTAAGAATCCCGTTTTTCAAGGAATGCCGGGCCTGCGATATCAAGGTGGATATATGGATAACCGGTGAATTTCTCCAGGAATTTTCCCGCAGTGATGGCACCAGCTTCTGCCGGGCCAATATTTTTCATGTCGGCGAGATCTGATTTCAACCCATCGCTATATTCTTCCCAGCTTGGAAGTTCGATAAGGCGCTCATAGGTTTCCCATCCTGATTCTTTTAACAGTTCCAGTTCTTTAGCCGCTTTCATCTGCATGGCTACGATGCCGTACCGGCCGACTGCACGAATGGCGGATCCAGTCAGAGTTGCGAGGTCGATCACCAGTGAAGGATTGTACTTTGTGGCATGGTTTAATGCATCGGCCAGGATCAATCGTCCTTCCGCATCGGTGTTTAGTACTTCGACAGTCATTCCGTTTTGCATGGTAATGATGTCGCCGGGAACGATAGCTTTCGGTCCCGGTCGGTTATCAGTTGCAGGCATTAGCCCGATGACATGTACCGGCAGGCCGGCAGTGGCAATCGCGTAAATGGCCGAAGCTACGGCTGCAGCGCCCGACATATCTTCTTTCATGGTACTCATCGAATCGCCTGGTTTCAGATTCATTCCACCGGAATCAAAAACAACTCCCTTTCCGACAAATACGAAAGGTTTTTTATTGACCGGCTGTTTCGGGTTCCATTCCATGATGGTAAATGTGGGAGGCACCTCACTGCCCTTGTTCACGGCGAGCAACCCGCCCATCTGGAGTGCTTCGATCTTGCTTTTATTAAGCACCTCAACTTTAGCACCGCAGGCTTTTGCCATTTTTTCAACTTCCCGGGCAAAAGTTGTCGCGGTAAGAAAAGAATTCGGCTCATTGATCAGGGTGCGGCAACGAAATACGGCATCTGTGACTGCTGTCAGCTCATTGATCTCGGGGTTTTTAATTTTTCCGGAGAAGACCTGGATTGATCCCAGGGTGTTTCCTTTCTCCTTTTTACCCTTGTATTTCAGGAATTGGTATTGTCCAAGTACCAGGCCCTCGGTAAAAGCCAACGTTTCCCGGGTCCGGCTTGTAGTATCATAGAGGATGATCTGCAGTTGTTTTGATTCATTCAGAATTGATCCCAGCTTGTCACCCGATTTTCGTAAATTCTCATACCCTTTAAAAGGATCATCTTCTTCTTTGATCACCTGGATAAAAAGCCAGTGATCCAGACGGTTAAAGGAGAAAAATTCTTGTTCTTCCTTTATTACCTGATGGGAAATATAGGTAAGCTCGTCTTTATTGAAAAAACCTTTGGGCAAATTTGCAGGAGCCGGAATGAGGAAAATGATATTCGCCTTTAGCGGGATCCTGGAAATTTTTACAATTTCGGGATGCATGATTTTTTGTATTTTTGGGATTGGTTTTATACGCAAAGGTAATAAAAATTGCCCTTTTCGGTTTTATCTTCCCGACGGCCTTGAACCCTGTAACATGAACCTGGATCTGCTTATCAAGAAAGCCCTGCGACTGGAATTCCTGAATACCGCCCAGGCGCTTGAGTTGTATCATAAACTTCCGTTGGGGGAATTGATTTACACAGCCAATGAACTGCGTAAGATCCATCACCCGGAAAACAAAGTAACCTGGATCATTGACCGGAATGTTAACATCACCAATGCCTGTATCTCGGGATGCAAATTCTGTAATTTCTACCGCCCGGTCAGTAATAAGCAGGTCTACATCACCACACTCGATGAATATGCATCCAAGATCGAAGAGATGAAATGCATCGGAGGTGACCAATTGCTCTTACAGGGAGGATTACATCCTGAACTTGGACTCGATTGGTATGTTGATCTTTTCAGGAATCTTAAACAGATGTATCCCGGATTGCGGCTTCATGCCCTGGGACCTCCCGAGATCGTTCATCTTGCAAAAATGGATTCTATCAGTTATACCAAGGTCCTGGAAAGATTGATAGAAGCAGGACTAAACAGCCTCCCGGGTGCCGGTGCTGAAATTCTTTCCGACCGGGTCAGGAAGATCTTATCGCCGGTAAAATGCACGGTGAGGGAATGGCTTGATGTGATGAAGTCGGCGCATAAGCTGGGGTTGACCACTTCGGCTACCATGATGTTCGGCCACATCGAAACGCCGGACGAACGGATGATGCACCTTGTGCATATCCGGGAAACACAGTCAGAAAAACCTGCCGGTGCAAAAGGGTTCATTTCATTCATTCCATGGCCTTTCCAGGATAAAAATACGGTACTTGCGAAAAAATCGGGGATAAAGAACAAAGTGACGCCTGAAGAATACATCCGTATGATTGCCATCAGCCGCATCATGCTCCCAAATATCCCAAATATCCAGGCGTCCTGGCTGACGGTTGGAAAAGAAACTGCCCAGTTGTGTCTTCATGCGGGCGCTAATGATTTTGGATCCATTATGATCGAGGAAAATGTGGTCTCCGTTGCCGGAGCAACTTATAAATTTGACGTGGAAGGAATTCAGCAAGCCATCCGCGAAGCAGGTTTTCAACCCTCCCGGAGGAACCAGGAATTTGAACCTGTATAGATCAATCCCTGTTAAGCACGGTATGCAGTTTCATCTGGTCAAGGTCAAGGGCGACCAGGTTCCCTAAGTCAGGGTAAGTGTTGTACACACATCCCCCATCAAGATTTAAAACCTTATTTTCCGGATCCAGGAGCCGTTCGCGGATAAGGGATAAAGATACAGGTGTATGACCATGAATCAGTTTCCTGCCCTTAAGAATATCCTGGGGTGCATCTTCGTTCCGCGTCCAAAGCAGGGTGTCCACATCGCTGAGAGGATCCTCGCTAAAGGCATTCAATCCGGCATGAACGAAAAAAAAATCATCGGTTTCTTCATATAGTGGCCATCTCCTGAAGAAATCAAAATAAGACTGAGGAATCCGGAAGACCGAATCGCGGTCATATACTCTGGATGGATCCACCCCAAAACTTATCAGTGTTTGCGCACAACCATTCAGGGTCCACCTATGGAAAAAATATTCATCTTCCAGCGACCGGAGCATCATGAACTCATGATTTCCCATGACCGGCTTCACGGTATTGGTGACTGAAAGCGCCATGATATAATCGATTACTGCTTTACTTCCGGTGCCGCGGTCGATGATATCGCCAAGAAGAAACAAGGTGTCGTGGGGTTCCAGATGAAGGAAATCTTCAACCAGGTATTTAAGGGTACGGATGCATCCGTGGATATCCCCGATAGCGAACCTACGGTTTTCAGGCATGGAGGTGTCTCAATATATGAGCGGTTGCTCCTTTATGGCTTGTGACATAAGCAGTGCAGACCGCCGAAGCGTGGTCGCGTTCACCGGGTACATCTGTTAATCGCCCGAATGCAGTACGGAAATCTTCTTCGTTTTTGATGCTTATTGCACCACCTTTCCGGATCAGGTCCCGGGCCTCCCTGAATCGTTCGTAGTTGGGACCAAAGATCATGGGAACGCCGAAGGCTGCCGGTTCAAGGATATTGTGGATACCTACTCCAAAACCACCGCCAACAAAGGAAATAAATGCATATCGGTATAGAGAGGCAAGGATCCCGATACTGTCGATCACCAGGATCCGGGCTTCCCGGATATTTGTTTCATCTGCCTGTGAGAATCGCAAACCACCGGAACCCACTTCTGACATCAACCCGACGATCCGTTCTTTATTTACCTCGTGAGGGGCAATGATAAACTTAAATTTTGATTTGTTTTCCAGCATGAACGGAAGGAGGATCTTTTCATCATCAGGCCACGTACTCCCGGCAAGCAGGACGCGGGAATCCTTGCAGAATTCATCGATCCCCATAAACGGTTTTGCCTGTTCTGCAATCGCGCTTACCCGGTCAAACCGTGTATCACCTGAAACCGAAACCTGCCGAATACCAATCTTCCGGAGCAACTTTTCCGAATCTTCATCCTGCACAAAAAACCAGGTCAGGTTGTTCAGCTGCTTCCTGAACCAGGCCCCGTACCATCTGAAAAACGGCTGGGAAGGCCTGAAGATGGCAGAAACCATATAGGTTGGAATTTTGGAATGTTTTAAAACAGCCAGGTAGTTATACCAGTATTCATATTTTATGAAAAAGACAATATCGGGAGAAAGGGTTTTTACAAATTTTGCTGCCTGGCCCGGACGATCCGCAAGAAGATAGAAAATATGATCTGCACCGGGATAATTTTTCCGGATCTCATAGCCGGATGGAGAAAAGAAAGTTAAAATTATCAGGTGATCCGGCATGGCTTCCTTACATGCCTCAATTACCGGTCTGCCCTGCTCGAATTCGCCGAGGCTGGCACAGTGGAACCATGCGATCTTTTTCTTATCATGGTTACCGGCGACAGCTTTTTCTATTTTCCGGAAAATATCTTTCCTGCCGTTCACCCATAATTTTGCCTTTTCATTGAAGAGGGAAGCGAACCTGATCGCCAAAACATAGAAAAAGATGAATATGTTGTAAAGGATGAACAAGATAATCAACGGTTGAGTTAAACATTAAATTTTTTACCCATCCAGCCCTCCCCTTACTTCCCTCCCCAATTGGGGAGGGGATGGGAGTGGGGCTAATAAAGATAATAATCTTTTGGTTTCCTTTTGTAAAGCGGAATAAACCATTTTACCTTGACCCCGTAAAACTGACTTGAGAGTGAACTATTGTCATGTAACCCGGTATCAAAATTCCGGGCGCGGCGGTACTTGGTCCACGACTGCATAAATTCAAAACCAACGAAAAAATTGATCAGCCGCGAATCACTCAGGTAAAGATACCCGACAGTTCCGGATAAAATCCAACCATTGTTAAGCCTGTCATATCCTTTTTTATAATCTCCATGGATCTCTGGTGCAGTGTTGTCCCCATCGTGGATCCGGATCTTGTCCTGCAGGAAACCGCCTCCGATCATGATCAGCGGGCCTGAGTTTGGATTCGGGGAAAGTACCGGGAAAAGTTTGCCAAATTTACCCAGGACATCAAAACCAGTTTCACCGAAACCAATTTCTGAATAATAACCATTGGCATTGATGACATAACCATCGGGTGTTGAAATGTTCTTAAGAAGGGAATTCCCATTTTTTACGTTACTTCCGAAAATATAATTTCCTTCAGCAGCAAACAGCCAGTTGGACCGTGTCTTAATCATAAATCCGCCGCCTATGGAGGAGTTGCCCCCAAACCGTTTTGCAAGGTCACCTCTCGGTAACTGGTAAGCATAGGTTGCATAGATCATCGGGACGACAATGGCGGAATCTTTAACACTTACCTGGGCAAATGCCTGGTAACCAATGAACTGCAGAAAAACAAGAGAGAAAATGATTTTTTTTAACATGGGATAAAGAAGTAAAGGAATTTCATGATACTTTTTTTTTAAGGTCTATTTCGACAGTTTAATAACAACACCGGCTTTAACCAAGAACGCTGAAACTGTTCTTTTCGTCTCTACAGTTATCGGAGCAGAATAGACCAATGTTCCTGTAATGGTATCTAATGCCTGTTGTGCCCCATACTGATGATGGATCATGGGATTTCCAAGGATATATTCAACACTGGCTTTTATCGTTACTTTAGGAGAAATCCTGTAGCCAACCCCAAATTGAGCACTATAAGCAGGCCCAATGCCTGTGTTTGTTGAAGGTGTTCGATAAACAGGATCCACGGTGTTGAATAATGGGCTGGAAGACAGAACGACTCCGATAAAGGCTTTCCCCTCAACGTAAACATTGTCTATGAAATGTAAAAAAACCAAGCCGGCCATGAGATAGTGGTTGGTCCATGAACCTGTCCCCACCGCTTCAGACATTCCTGACAGAGTATCATTTCTCACTGAACTTTTCAATGGATTCCTTTGAAAAATATATTGAAATCCAATGCCAGAATTGGATTTACCAGTCCAGTCGAGGTTGACCTGTATCTGGAAACCTGGGGTGGCAAAACCGGAACCTCCAAATTTCACATCATCTCTGGCAAAGTACCCCATCGGAATGGACACACCACCGGAAACATCCAGGTAAAGCCCTCCGGCTTTGACAGAATCAGCTTTTTTCACTACTTCCTGTGAAAAGATCAGGAATGGCAGAAATAAAACGAGGTTCAGAAAAAGAATTTTTTTCATAAAAATGCAATCTGATCTACAAAATTACATGTTTTTCCTATTAAAACCTGACATACTTATGATTGGACGATCGACGACTTCAGAATAAATTTTTGAGTACACTCCGAAAAGTCTGGAAAAGTTTCACTTTTGGGCTAAAGCCCTGTTTATTAATTGTTTGCCTTATCCCAGCCTTAAGGCTGGGGTAATTGAAATTCAGCAACTTATGGACTTTAGTCCAAAATTTACGATTTTTCGGACCAGACTCAATTTTTTGACTTTCGATTTACGATTTTTATTCAATCGTCTAATCGTAAATCAAATCCTGTCCCCGGTATCTCAAAAAAGATATAGCCCATATTCCGGATTCCCGTGTTATATGTTACCATTTTGGATTAAGATTTTTTTTATCTTTGTAAAAAATACCCGTTCATTTAAACGTACAAAATTGAAACAGCAAATCCTGCTCATGCAAGTATTTTGTGTCCCCTTGTTTGCATTACTACGGTTAGTTTACCAGGATTTGACCGCCCGTGAAATTTATGATTTTATGGATGAAGTAGAAAACCAGAACCTGATGGTGCGGCAGATACGAAAACCTTAAAAACTGTCGTTTGGAGTTACCATTCCATAAACCCAGATGTTAATTATGAAACCTTACCAACAAAAACAATAAAAATCATCAAATTATGAGAAAGTCATTATTAATTGCTGGAATTTTACTATTCCTGATTGCAGGTGCCGGACTGCGATCGTCAGCATGTACAAATTTTTTATTCACGAAAGGGGCGACAGTCGATGGATCGGTGATGATCACCTATTCGGCTGATTCACATACACTCTACGGGGAGTTGTATTACAAGCCGGCCAAAGATTATCCCGCTGGAACGATGGTGGATGTTATTGAATGGGATACCGGCAAGAAACTGGGTAGTATCCTGCAGGTTCGTCATACTTACTCAGTCGTTGGAAATATGAATGAATACCAGGTTGCATTGGGCGAAACCACTTTTGGGGGGCGTGAAGAGCTGCAGCACCAGCCGGCAGCAATCATTGATTACGGATCCATGATGTATCTTGCCATGCAGCGTGCAAAAACCGCACGGGAAGCCTTGCAGGTAATGACCGACCTCGTTGAAAAATATGGTTATTACAGCGAAGGTGAATCAATCTCTGTTTCGGATAAAAATGAAGCCTGGATCTTTGAGATCATCAGCAAAGGTGAAAAGGAAAAAGGCGCCTTATGGGTGGCCCGCCGTATTCCCGACGGGTATATTTGTGGTCATGCCAACCAGGCACGTATCACACAGTTTCCCCTGAACGATCCTGAAAATTGCATTTATTCAAAAGATGTCATCACTTTTGCCCGTGCAAAAGGATGGTTTGACGGTAAGGATGAAGAATTCAGCTTTTCCGATACCTATGCACCCCTTGCGTTTTCAATGGTCAGGGCATGCGAAGCCAGGGTTTGGGCCATGTTCAACCATGTGAACAGCAACATGGGTCAATACGAGGATTATGCCATGGGAAATTTTACCTTAGGGAAATGGGGCTATGCCAACAGCCGCATGCCGTTATGGGTGAAACCCGACAAGAAGGTTTCTGTTCATGATGTCATGCAACTGATGCGTGATCATTTTGAAGGAACGAAGATGGATATGAACCATGATATCGGGGCTGGTCCATTCGATTGTCCTTATCGTTGGCGCCCGATGTACTGGACTACCGACAGTGTTAATTATTTTGTCAACGAACGCGCTGTCTCCACCCAGCAGACCGGGTTTGTTTTTGTAGCCCAAAGCCGTTCCTGGCTGCCTGATCCTATCGGGGGTATCTTCTGGTTCGGCGTTGACGACACCTACTCAACCGTATTCTCACCCATGTATTGCGGAATCCTGAAAGTCCCTCATTCCTATGCAGAAGGGAACGGAAGCATGGTTGAATATTCGCCAACATCCGCTTTCTGGACTTTTAACTTTGTGGCTAATTGGGCCTATACCCGGTACAGCTATATGATCAAAGACATCCAGAAAGTTCAACGTGAACTTGAACTGGGATACATCGATCAGACAGCTAAAATTGATAAAGAAGCTGCTGTAATTTACAAGACCGATAAAAATAAAGCCAGGGCTTACCTGACAAGCTATTCGGTAAAAACCGGGGATGGCACCGTTGCACGCTGGAAGCAACTGGGGGAATACCTGCTGGTTAAATACATTGATGGTAACATCAAAAAAGAGAAAGATGGAAAATTCCAGACCAACGGAACCGGGCAGGGCGCCATGCCCAATCAGCCCGGGTATCCAAAATGGTGGCTGAATGAAATCGTAAGGGAACATGGAGATGTTGTGAAAGCTCCTAAAGAATAGTAATCCTAAGAGAACAAGCCTAAAAACAGGGTGCCGCCTATGGTATCCTGTTTTTTTATTCTATATTTGCATTATCCAAAAAATATCTTACTATGGAGGAACAAAACACAAATAGCCGGACTTTTAAGATCATCATTGGTATTTTGATTCTTGCCCTTCTCATGCTGTTCTTATGGACATCCAGGCAAAGAACGCAGTTAACCTCCCTTATTAAAGAAAAGGAAATGGAGAAAACAGATCTTCAGAAAGAACTGGATTCTGTTATCACTGAACACAATAAGACCAAACAAGCCTATGGCGCACTTTCCGATTCATTGAAAGCAAAAGACAGTTTAATCCAGGCGAATGCCGTTGAGATCCGGAATCTTCTCGGCACAAAATGGGAATACCTGAAGGTGAGTAAAAAACTTGCCCGGCTGCAACTCATCGCCCAGGGATATGTCAGGCAAATGGATTCACTCTATACCGTCAACCAGGAACTGCATGCCGAAAATGAAAAGATCCGGCAGGATTTCAGGAATGAGCAAACCAAATCACAGTCGCTGGTCAAAGACAAAGAAGAGCTGACAGCCAAAGTAAATAATGCCGCCATTCTAAGGGCTTATGATGTAAGCGCCACGGCACTAAAAGTAAAAGGTGGGGATAAAGAAACGCCCACTGATAAGGCTAGCCGCACCGACCGGCTTAAGGTATGTTTTACTATCGGGGAAAATCCCCTGGTGAAACCAGGCAGGAAAAACATTTACGTCTGTATCTGCAGGCCAGATAAAATTATTGTTACAAAGACAAAGTACGATACTTTTACTTTCAACGGGCAAACCCTTCCTTATTCCATCCGCGAAGATATTTCGTATGATGGAAAGTCGATGAATCTTTGTGTTAAGTGGACCAAGAGAGACAATGACAAGCCAGCCATGAAAGGCACCTATCAGGTTACCGTATATGCTGAGGATAAAGAGATCGGTTCAGGAACATTTCAGTTAAAATAGTATGACTTCTTCAGGAAAACCAAAACGAATCGGGATACTGACAGCAGGAGGAGACTGCCCCGGGATCAATGCAGCCATCCGGGGAGTAGGAAAAACAGCTATCCTGGAATACGGGATGGAAGTCATTGGCATCTCATCCGGGTTTCTCGGGTTGATCAACCAGGAATTTGTATATCTGGATGAGAACCAGCTTTCAGGTATCCTGACGCTGGGTGGAACCATCCTCGGGACATCAAGGGAAAATCCATTTAAAAAAAGTACTGTCTTCAACAGCATTGATAAGCCAAAGCTGATAAAAAAGCATTACGAAGAAATGGGGCTGGATGCTCTTGTATGCATCGGGGGCAACGGAACACAGCGCACAGCCAGCCTCCTGGCGGAAGAAGGACTGAACATTATCGGAATCCCGAAAACCATCGACAATGATGTATGGGGAACAGATATCACTTTTGGGTTTGATTCCGCGCTCTGGATCGCTGTGGAGGCTATTGACAGGCTTCACACCACGGCCAACAGTCACAAACGGATCATGGTGATCGAAGTGATGGGACATCACGCCGGATGGCTTTCTTTATATTCCGGGATTGCCGGTGGAGGAGATGTGATCCTGATGCCGGAGATCGAATATGATATTGATGTTGTTGCAAAATATCTGAAGAAAAGAGCAGTAAATAAGAAACCCTATTCCATCGTGGTGGTCGCAGAAGGTATTTCCTGTCCGAAAGGGGAAAAGCCTGGCCATTATATTGCACAAGAGATCAGCAACCGAACCGGACTGGAGACCCGTGAAACCATCCTGGGATATATTCAGCGTGGCGGCAGCCCTTCTCCTATGGACCGGGTGCTGGCAACACGGTATGGTACCTATGCTGTTGAGCTCATTGCAGAAGGAAGGTTTGGTATGATGGTCTCTGCGCGCAATGATGAAATCGTTGCGGTTCCACTGAAAGAAGTAGGCGGGAAACTACGCACTGTGCCCCTCGATCATGCCCTGATCGGGAAAGCAAACCGGATGGGTGTTTGTTTTGGAAATTATAAAGTTTAATCCCCGAATTTAATATCCTTGATATTCAGTTGAAGGGAAACGTTTCCGTTCCATTCATTCTCTTCCACGTGATAACAGATGTTGAAAGGGATCCCTTTTTCAATTTTCCCGAAATGATCTCCCTGCTGGAATGCGATGGCAGAAAAAGGCCCGCCGGAAATTTCGGGATGAACAACATACAACTTCAGGTGGTTTTTCCCTACAATCCTTGATCCGCCTGCATCGATGATCCCATCGGTCCTGAATAGCGGTGACATATTGCCTGGCCCAAACGGGGAAAACTGCTTCAGGATGTTATAAAACCTCGAATTGATATTGCTAAGCGGCAGGTCGGTGTCGATCTCAATCTCCGGAACTAACTCTTTTCCGTTTAATTTCTCTGACACGGCCCGCTCAAAACGGTCGATAAAGGCCTGTAAATTTTCCGGCTTGAGGGACAATCCCGCCGCATATTTGTGACCTCCGAAATGTTCCAGCAGGTCGCTGCATGAATCGATCGCATCATACACATCAAAATCCTTGACGGACCGGGCTGACCCCGTGATCAGTTCCCCCGATAGTGTAAGAACAATGGTAGGCCGGTAGTAATGTTCGGTGAGCCGGGAAGCCACGATCCCGATCACCCCTTTGTGCCAGTCGCGGTTGAAGATGACCGTACTCTTTGATGTTTTCAGACGTTCATCCTGTTCGATCATCTCAATGGCCTGCTGTGTGGCCAGTGTATCCAGGTTTTTCCGCTCGGTATTGTAATTGTCGATCTTTTCACCCTGGTGAAGGGCATCCTCAAGCTCCTCACAAATAAGTAAGCGGACGGAATTCCGTCCGCTTTCGATCCGTCCTGCAGCATTGATCCTGGGACCAACCAGGAACACCAGGTCGGTTATCGTTAACTCTTTATTGAAAAATCCTTCACCCTCCCCGTTGGTTTTTTTCTGAACATTACTGTACCGGAGGATGGCTTCCAGCCCGGGACGCGGTTGGATATTCATCAGTTTCAGTCCGTAATAAGCAAGAATTCTGTTTTCCCCGGTGATATCGACAATATCTGAAGCAATGCTCACAACCACCAGGTCGAGGTATTGCGAGAGTTCATCGAAGGAAATGTTGTTGCGTTGTGCATAGGCCTGGATCAGTTTGAAACCGATACCGCAACCCGATAATTCCTTGTATGGATATGGACAGTCTGATCGTTTGGGATCGAGCACCGCGCAGGCTGGAGGAAGTTCACTTCCCGGGCGGTGATGGTCGCAAATGATAAAATCAACTCCTTTTTCATTTGCATATTGTACTTTTTCAACTGCTTTAATCCCGCAATCAAGGGCAATGATAAGGGAAAATTTGTTTTCGGCAGCAAAGTCAATCGCTTTGAATGAAATGCCATACCCTTCAATGTAACGGTCGGGGATGTAAAAATCCAGTTGATCATAAAA
>Ga0182027_10011677_pt1 | contig 12385 bp, 8 predicted proteins | sample 712E1DmetaG_FD_121300 | JGI IMG/M metagenome (GOLD analysis project Ga0182027, IMG submission 121300) | Permafrost microbial communities from Stordalen Mire, Sweden - 712E1D metaG (Illumina Assembly) | ecosystem: Environmental > Terrestrial > Soil > Wetlands > Permafrost | place: Sweden...
CACTGTGCTCCAGCTTGGAATGCTTCTCCGCGGTTGCTCTCGAAAAGCTCGACCCGTCGCTCTGCCGAAACCCCACAGATGTTTTTCCGACAATTGCTGCAACAACTCCGGCTACAGATTGCTACTACTACATTGCGCTTGCAAAATCCGATCCATCAGTATGTGGGGTAATAGCGGAGACTAGCACAAACTGGAGAGCCCCCCAGTTTACAGATGATTGTTACCGGGAATATCTCCAGGCTAAGGGGGACGTGTCAGTTTGCCCGAGAATGATTCCCGAAATCGACAAAATCGATTGCTATACTAATTCCGCGCTGCTAAGGAACGACTCCTCGTTCTGCGACAGGATAAATACGACTGGCGAAGTTTTTCAACCCGGAACCTATTCCATGTCTGGCGACCCAGATTACCTCAACTCGCTAAAACTCACCTGCTATGCATCCGTGCGCCATGACATGTCAATCTGCGGCGGAATCAACAAGAACTCGCCATTTTACCGCTCATGGTATGGCGACTGCCAGGATTCGGTTGCAAGGGCAAGCAAGAATTCAAGCATTTGCGACCAAATTCCCCCTGGCGATGCCTCGATCGGCAATTGCTACGATGAAGTTGCCGTTCAGACTAGGGATCTCGGCTCTTGCGATACTGCCCCGGATGAACAGTACTGCATGGACGAGGTCTATCGTGCTATTGCGGGAGAAACCGCGAATGTTTCGGTTTGCGATAACATGAAAGACAGCTACCTCAGCGAACTTTGTAAGGAGGCTTCGGTTGAGGCTTCCTGGAACACAGACATTTCAGTCTGCAATTCCCTTGATGACACTACTTTACTACGGTCCCAGTGCTATTCGAAGCTCGCTTTGGCAAAAAACGACTCATCGCTTTGCGAAGCACTTCAGGGCGGAAGCGAGAAAGACAATTGCTATCTCGGACTAATCAGCCCCATGGGTTGGTATGGCGAAGGGCAGCTTGCCCAAGCCAAGATAAACCGATTGCTGGACTCGTACTCAAGGCAAGGCACTGACGACAACACCTCTGGAGGTTAATAATATGAAAAAAATCATAGCGCTGGCATTCCTCGCGTGCATCCTGCTCTTCTTCGGGATAGTGTATGCAACTCCTTCTGAGACACAGGTAGCGAGGCTAAGCTCAGGGCAGGCGTTGGCGCTGCCTGGCTATGAAGGCCAATACCTGTTCGTCTATCATGCCCAGCGCGGCTCACCATTGAACAGCTACATTACTGAGGCTGCGGTGCTTACGGACTACGCGATGCTGAAAGACGGCGACATGTTTCACAGCTATCGCATCACGCTTGGCTGGGAAGACGGCGGCCTAAAAGAGATACGGGCAGAAGGCGCTACGCCCTCTTCCTCGCAAGCCGCCTTCAACGTGAACGACGCATCGCCCTTCAACGATAACAAGATGCAATTCACCGAAGCGGATTACGGCGCTCGGATTGTTTTCACTCCTGCTATAGAAGCCCCAGACGCGGGTTCCGTCCGAATAGATAATTGCGGTAAACCCCGCGCGATGAGGCTCCTGATAAAATTCTTGGGTGAGGATTTCGTGATAATCAACATATCGGCAAACTCCTCAAACCCGTATATCATAATCGCAAAGGAAAAGAGCTACGGCATTTATTACCTGGGCAACAATGTCAGCCAAAAGGACCCTCTGATAACATTAGATATGTTTGGTGCCTGCCCACTATCCAACGAGAACACATTTGGCGCGCCGACGTTCAACATCGAGGTTCCGGCTCAAGCAGTCATTTCGTCTTCGGCTCCTTCTGTTGCGCCTTCTGCAGCCCAAAATGCAAGCCCAAGCGTAACTACTGAGAAAAAGAACCAGACACAGGAGCCACAGAATCAAACTCTCGGCGTCAAGAAGGAGGAGCCGAACAAGGTTCCGGACTTTTTTGGCTGGTTTAATCAGTTGATAAGGAAAATATTTGGTTGGTGAGGTTGGGACTATGAACAAAACAATACTGCTAAGCATCCTCGCGTGCATCCTTCTATTCGGATGCATCGCTTCGGCAAAGGATTTGCCTTCGCTTGCCAACAAGACAAAAGGCAATGCGGCTGTGGCAGTTCCTGATGGCGCGGCGAATCAGAGCGCTCTTCCAGCCAGCCAGAATAAAAAGGATTCGGTTGAGGTAACCGCTCCCTCGGAACTCAACGTAACTGTGGTCGGGGCTTATTCGCTGCCGGATGAGAACAAAAGCGAGAACTCGTCGTGCGCGCTTCCGCTTGGAGAATCGTTTGAGAAATCTTTCGCGGCAATCGGAGACAACGGCTACAATTATAGCGAAACTGAAGTATCAAACACGCAGAAATACTTCGCGAACTTCACGTCGGGCTTATACTATGACTTGAACCTAGCGCCTGTGAGTTTCGCGGGAGAGAGTGGCTGGTACGTTACGGAAGTCTATCCCTCTCAGTGCGTCGCCACTAAGCGATATGTGTTGCACGAGGGCGAATCAATAGATATAGGCAACAACGCCACCGCGACATTGAAACGCATCCGCATCGGCGTCTGCCCTACCTGCCCATCAATTTCTCTAATCAATGTGTCGAATGGCAAGGAATCTTTCGAACGCGAGTTCGTTCCTATGAGCGGAGTGACCCGCTTTTCTCTAGCAAACGCAAACGGCGAGCAAAGCTTCGGCCTAGCCGTTAGCGATGTATCTCTTTCGCAGGAAGAAACAGAGTTTCTCGCGTGTGCGGATGACGGAGGCCACGTGACTCTCGCTAAAGGTACGCCCATAAATAATTCGCTCGAAATGCAAAAGGCGACGTACGCCGGCTATTCGATAAATCTCGTCGACCTCTACTGGCAGGACAATGTCCAGCACGCGGATATAGAAATCAGAAACCAGAACGGAGAATTGGAAGGACGGCTATTCAACGTCAAGCAGTATGAGAGCTATACCTGGGTTAGTGCGAACGGCACTAAAATAATCATCCACCTTTTCGACCCGATAGTCGTAGGTGAAGAGCAAAAAGAGCCCGCACATCTTGCGAACATCACGTCTGAGCTTACTCTTCGCGAAGGACAGTCTGTTTGCGGCTACAAAGTTCACCTGAACTGGACATCATTGCAAGGCAACAGCGATTTAGATGCGTTAAAAAGCATTACACTGGAGAGATAGGTGGTTGATATGAAACAAAATTCGCTAACGTTCGCATGTGCATTCGCGCTCTTCGCGCTTTTCGCAGTCTTGCTTTTCTTCGCGGGTTGTGTCGTGCCTCCGGCTTCGCCAAATGCGAATGCATCGGCAAACATCACGCCAATCTCGCCACCCGCAAATTTCACTCCGCCAGCTCCGATAACCTACGAGCCGTATGTGATTCCTGCGAAGAGCCTATTGCTTTCCGACTGTTCAGTCCCAACTTCAGGCACCCTCTACAATATGTTCGGAGATGAATTCGGAAGGAACTACGGGGAGAGCGAACTTTTCAGCCAGGCTAACTACACGGCGACATTCGACCCAGGCATTTGGTACAACGCAACCGACGCTCCTATTTCCTTCCTGGGCAGAAATTTCACTATATCAAGAATCCACCTTCAGCAGTGCGCGCCGGACGAATCAGCTAGCCTCAAAGTAGGGGAAAGCATTGACAAATACGGCTACGCGATAAAGCTGAACGGAATCAGCTCGCCTGTTTGCGAAGGCTGTGAGGCGCAAGCCGAAATACTTGTCTCGGGAAACCGGCAGGAGAAAGCCAAAGTCCTCGTTCCAGACACCGGATTCCGCTTCGAAGCAACCGGCCTTCCGGGAATGGCAGTTGGAGTGAAAAGCGCCTATCTTCCTAAAGACATAACGCAGGCGAGTGCGGGAATATCTACCTGCCAGGAGGACAACGGCAGTATCAGGCTCGTTGCTCTCAACAGCACCGCGACAAATCTCCCGTTCCAGCAAAAGGTCGACATTGGCTCCTACTATCTCGAACTCAGAAACCCGTCAATTCTCCCAGACCCAAGAAAGCCTGATGGCGGATACTTCACTATATATGACAAGGCGACTGGCGCGAAGATTGATGCGAATAACCTCGCGGAAGGCGAATCATATGTCTATAATGTGGAGGGCAAGCAGCCGCTCGCGTTCACTGTAGGCAAGATAACTGGAACACCTGTAACAAACGGCTCGGTGGCACAGGTCTATGTTGGCTACGAAACGCTCGATGTCCGCGAGGGAGACTCTCTCTGCGGTTACACTGTGCATTTCGACTGGGAAATCCTCGACAAGAGATTCTTCGACATGGATGCGCTGAAGGGAATAACACTCACGAAACAATAGCTTTCTTTTGGCTTTCTCTCGGGGCACTCTCATTGTGCCCTCGAGTCAATCTTTTTAAATACATACTAGCAAATAGGGTCAAGGCGCAGGATTTACAGCAATAGTTTTTTCATTCTAAGAATCATTATAGGAGGGATTTTCCATGCCAGAACTTGATTCAAGCGATCTTTCTGCACAGCGCGAGAAAGCCCTAAAGACAGGCACTACCACCGTCGGAATAACTTGCTCTGACGGAGTCATCCTCGCGAGCGACCGAAGGGCCAGCATGGGCTACTTCATAGCGAGCAAGGACATCCAGAAGGTCTTCCAGATAGACGACCGCCTAGCGATGACCGTCGCGGGAAGCGTCGCGGATGCACAGTCCATAATTCGCATGATGCAGGCGGAATGCAAGCTCTATCAATTGAAGCACGGAAAAAAGATCTCCGCAAAAGCCGCCACCACGATTCTTTCGAACATCATGTTCGCATACAAGTACTTCCCCTTCTATGTCCAGCTCCTTCTCGGAGGAGTCGAGGACAAGCCCGAGATATACGGCCTTGACCCGCTCGGAGGAGTTACGGAAGAGAAATTTATCGTCTCGACTGGAAGCGGTTCACCCTTCGCATACGGCCTTCTCGAGGAGATGGCTGTGAAAGATGGCACAATCAAGGAGAACCTTCCAATAGCTCTCAAGGCAGTGAAAACGGCTATGAAGCGCGACTGCGCAAGCGGCGAGTACGTCGACATAATCACCGTTACGAAAGCGGGCTTCAGGCGCCTTGAGAAGGACGAGGTCGCGAAACTTGAAAAGTGAGCAATAGATGGCGATCGCGAACAAACAACCAACAGCAATCTGCTCGTTAGCTTCACTATCAACCAAAATACGAAACAATATACCAGCGATTTGAGGCGAGTTTTTTGGAATTAAAGGAAATCGAAAAGAAAGTGCACGAACTGCTTCCATCGGAATGCAATGTGACGAAAATAGAGGCCGAGGGCCTTGACATCGTCATCTATCTCAAGAACATAAGCGCGTTCTACTCAAACGACCAGCTTATCCGCCGAATCGCTGGCGCTCTCCGAAAGAGGGTTGTCATCAGAAGCGATCCGGCTGCCCTCATGTCACTTGACAAAGCCCAGTCAACCATTGCATCCCTAATACCAAGCGAAGCAGGTGTCGGCGAAATCCGGTTCAACCCAGATTTCTGCGAGGTCAATATCGAAGCCATGAAACCGGGCCTAGTCATCGGCAAGGGCGGTTCGACTTTAAAGGAAATCATCCTCCGGACTGGTTGGGCTCCGCGCATCCTAAGGACTCCGACAATGAATTCCTTCACGATTAAGGGCATTAGGAGCTCGCTTCTCAAGGAGACTGCGATAAGGAAGAAATTCCTCACGACTCTCGGAAAGAAGATATGCTCTGTCCCTCCGAAAAGCGACTGGGTGAAAGTGACTGCCCTAGGAGGATTCCAGGAGGTAGGAAGAAGTTGCATGCTCCTTCAGACCCCGCACAACAGAATACTGATAGATTGCGGCATCAATCCGGACTCATCCGACCCCGTGAAATCATACCCGTACCTGAATGCGATGAACATGTCGCTCGACCAGATAGACGCGGTGATAGTAACCCACGCCCATCTTGACCACTCCGGTTTCATCCCATACTTGTTCGCGTACGGTTTCGACGGGCCGGTGTACTGCACCCCCCCGACCCGTGACCTTATAGCAATGCTTCAGATGGATTACATCGACGTAACCGCTAAGAACGCGAACTCCTCGCCGCCATACGCCGTCAAGAACATCCAGCAGCAGCTAAACCACATCATAACCCTCGATTACGGCGAAGTCATGGACATAACTCCTGAAATTAAGCTGACTTTCTACAATGCAGGCCATATCCTCGGGAGCGCGATGGCGCACCTGCATATAGGCGAAGGGTTGCACAATCTTGTGTTCTCCGGAGATATCAAATACGGCTTCACGAAACTCTTCGATCAGGCGAATACCGTTTTCCCGCGAATCGAAACGTTATTCCTCGAGAGCACATATGGCGGAAGGAACGATATCATGCCGAATCGATTCGAGACGGATAAGCGTCTGCTCCAACTGATACAGAATACCGTCAACAACAAGGGAAAGGTCCTAATCCCCGTCTTCTCCGTAGGGCGTTCGCAGGAAATCATGCTCGTTCTAGAAGAGCACGCGCAGCACAACCCAGACGTCAACTATCCAGTCTACCTGGATGGAATGATTCTTGAAGCGAGCGCTATACACACCGCTTATCCCGAATATCTGCGCCACAACATCCAGCGCCGCATTCTCTCGAATGATTCGCCTTTCGAATCGAAGATATTCGAAACAGTCAAAGGCAACAGGAAGCAGATAGTAGAAGGCGATGCGTCGGTCATCCTCGCCCCGAGCGGAATGCTGTCAGGCGGCCCGTCATGCGAGTACTTGAAGCAGATGGCGGACGACCCGAAAAACTTGCTCATATTCGTAGGTTACCAAAGCGCCCTTTCGCTTGGAAGAAGGCTTCAGCGCGGGATGAAGGAAGTCCCGATGGTCGGCGAAGAAGGAAGGGCCATGAGCCTCAAGGTAAATATGGGCATAGAGACCGTGGAAGGATTCTCCGGCCACAGCGACCGAAACCAGCTAATGGCGTTTGTCAAGCACATGAAGCCCACTCCTGAGCGGATTTTCACGGGGCACGGCGACGAGACGAAGTGCGACGACCTCGCGAGGACTCTCGGAAAGATGTTCAGGACAGAAGCAAGGTCTCCGATGAACCTAGATGCGATACGATTGAAGTAAATTCAGTTTACTAGATTTCCGCATAAGGTAAAGCAAAAATGGCAACGACATCAGACGCCCCTCTCCGTTTCGAAATTGCCACCATGGCTCTAGGCGCCATGGCTCTAGGCGCCTTCTTTTTCTATCGTGGCTTATCTCTTTATCACCTCAAAAAAACTATTGAATACACTCCGACTTCGAAAGCGATATCTGTTTCTCCCGGGACAGCGGAGGCTTCGGGCGTTGCGCGGCCAGGCGATGCGGGTTATCTCATCTCTCCATTCGGAAATCGAAAATGCGTCTACTACTACACCTCTCTCTACAAATGGTCCGGTTCTGGCAAACAGCGCCACAAGGAACTTGTTGACATAATGGAGAGTTCCGACCCTATAACAATCGAGGACGAAACTGGCCGAATCTTGGTAGAGCCAGAGGTCAATCCGGTCTCTGGCAATATGGATTCAATCCTCCCGCGCTTTGATTTCAAGGATATGATTTCAATCAAGCTCGACCTGCGAGGGGAGACGACACCAGACCGCCGCGGTTTTTTCGGAAAGCTCCTGGGTCTTCAAAACACAACAAGTCCTGATGATCCAGTTGTCAAATTCGTCCAAAACCACTGGCCCGAACTCGCCGACTACGGAGACAAGCTCGAAGTTGCTGAGATATTCATAGAGGATGGCGACCCGTTGTATGTATTAGGGACAGCCGAACTTCTGGACCCGGACGAAGTTCAGCCTCGCACAGTCATCCGGGCAGTCCCCGGCAAGTTCTTCTGCATGGTCGATGGCACGGAAAAAACCGCGCTATCGCAGGTAGGCTGGCAGTCATCTCTTTGCATTCTTGCCGGACCTCCTGCGTTTTTTCTGGGTTATCTAGCCTTATCTTCAACTCTCGACCTGCTTTCATTCCCCGTTCTAGTCGCAGGTTCGATGATAACTGCCTGCATGTATCTGTCGGTGCTTTTCACCTGGCTTTTTGCGCTCTATAACGGCCTCATCCTACTTCGGAACAACATCGACCGTGCCAGCGCCAACATAGATGTGCTGCTCGAAAAACGCTATGACTTAATCAGCCGCCTCGCGGAGTGCGTCTCAGCATACTCCCAGTATGAGAAAGATCTCAATCTTTTCATAACCGAACTTCGCGCAACAGCGATAGGGCAGGGCAACGACTCGATTCTCGCGGTGATGGAGCAATATCCTGTCCTTAAAGCGAACGAATCCTTCAAGCTCCTTCAAACCGAGCTCGCGCAGATGGAGAACGAGATAGCAGGCTCCCGTTCATACTTCAACGACAGCGTGATGCTCTACAACAAGCAGATTGCTTCGTTCCCGTATTTCATCATCGCGCTCGCGCTAGGTTTGAAACCTATAGCCTACGTAAATTAGTTCGAAGTGTTTCCGCTATTCGCATTGGCGATAGCCTGCCTGCAAATCGCCTGTTCTGTCGTGTCATTCAGCTTGTCGCACATAGTATCCTTCTGGCTCGCGAACTGCTGAACCATAGCCGGGCAGAGAGCTTTCGTCTGCGGGTCGGATACCGAATTGCAGACCGATTCGTCGCCGCTCATCGCAGCCGTAGCTACGATGCACTGATCCTGCTTCGCGCTTGTAGATAACGTTCCGCACCTCGAACTGTCCTTGGATACCGCGGCTATCCCTATTACGCACTCATCTCGCTTCTCCTGCGTGTCGAATTTGCTGCAGACGCTCGTGTCTTTCGAAGCGAGCGCAATTCCGGCAAGGCAAGTGTCTTTTTCTTTAGCATCCTTTATGCTTCCGCACGCGGTGTCTGCTACATCAATTCCCAGAATATTCCCGCTTCCCGAAATTCCGGTGCCCGAACCGCCAACTCCGGAACCGCTAGCTCCCGTTCCGCTGTTTCCAGCCTGCGTGTTGCTCGGGGTGCCTCCAAGTCCGCAGCAGCATCCGCTGAGAAGAACTAGCGAAAAGAGTATCGCGAAGGCCGCGAGCATCTTTGACGGGTTATCCATTCGTTTGCCTTTTCTACTTCTTCAGCTTGAACCGGATGAATTTCATCGCAGTCTTGAGCGGGTATATTATCGAATCCCGGACGATGAAGAGCAGCGCGAGCACGACGATTATCGCGCCGATGAACACCGGGCTCATGTTGGCGTCAACCCATGCCTTCATGTCCTGCCCCTTCGCAGCTACGCTTGATGGGGCGCTAGTTGTTCCGTTCGCCCCATTGCTTGGCGTTGCCGCCATCTTCGCGTCCCTCATCGCTATGCTGATGTCGACGTTTTTGCTCACGCTCTCATACTGGTTTTTCGCCACGACCTTAAGGACTATCGTGTCCTCCTGGCATACTTTTCCGGAGTAAATGGTTCCGTTCTTGGTGAATGGCACGGCCTTTCCGGAATACTGCGCTTCCACCGTAGTTTCTGCGTCGCTTCTGCTGTCTATCGCGTTCACGTCAACCAGAGTGCAGTATCCTTCTCCGCTCCAAACCGCCGAAGCGCTTGTTATGTTAAGCTCTGCCGGAAGCGTGTAGCTGAACGTGTTGGTTATGCCGGGCTTAAGCGCGATGATGCTGGAATACGCCTTTCCGTTCGCGCTGAACGAGACATTGACCGACGGCTTCGAAATGCCGCTGAACGAGGCGGTTCCGTTATCCTTGGTCACCGCAGTCATCGCGGTTCCGTTCGAAACGATTACCGCGACCCCTGAAATGGGATTGCCGTTTGGGCTTAACACTTCGAAATCGAGCGCGCGGTCGGGGTACACATCGAACAAAAGCGATACCTCGCTGTTCCTCGTGTATCCAGGCTCGTGGCCTACGAGAACTGAGCCGTTATTTGCTACAAATGCCTCTATTGCAGTGACAGCTTCGTTCGAGTAAGGCGGCCGTTCATTGCTGATGCCGCGCCTATCCGTTATGAGTATATTGCAGTTCGCAAGCTCAGCAGCAGTTATCTCTCTGCTCCCGTTCGCCTGAGGCATCTCTTCAGTCCCTATAACTGAAAAGCCCATGCTGATCATCTCGTTCGAGATTTTCACAAGGCCGTTGTACCTATTGCCGAGCCCGAGGCTGTCGATGCAGATGTCATATTTCGAGTCTGCTTTCGCAGCCGTTATGTTGCCGAGCAGGTACTCGAGGCTGTTCACTGCGAATTTCAAGTTGTCTCCCTGCTCTATTGTGCTGTCGTCGAAGAAGCTTGAATCGACTCCTATAACCCGCCCATGGCCCAAACTATCCGTAGATGCAGCCGCCTTTACTGTTCCGTTCTCGGATGCGAGCGAAACCGCTTTTCCGCTGAGGGATAGGCTCGTCGCTCCGGCTCCCTCGTCAACCAGGGTCGTCACGCCCGTTCCTGTGCTTATGTTTGTGGTTATGTTCGTGACATTTCCGAAAATCGAGGATGAGCTGAAAGTTATCCCGTATTGCGAGAGCAGGCTGTTAGTGGACTGCATTCCTGTCGGGTCGTAATTCGGCGAAGTGTTTGACGCTGTCAAGCTCCTGTATGTTCCTGTGACAGAGAGCGTGTACGTGTTCGGGATGCGGAAAACAGCGATTCCCTTGCCATTTGTAGTCGCGTTCATCGCTACGGGCGAAACCACGTTTATCGGAACATCCGCGATGCCCACCCCTTCCCCATCAAGCGCATAAACCGTCACATCCTGCATGTAGACTGGTGCCTTGAATGCGAATACGCGGCTCGTGCCGATATAATCCTCTCCAGGGACAAGCCTTGCCTCTTCGCTCGACCAGAAATAAGTGCTTGCGCGGATGAAAAACTGCCTTTTCTCCTTGTTGTCCGTCACTATTATGTTGTCCGCAGGCTGAGTGGGGACGAAATTCCTAAGCACTGCGCTGAACTTTCCCGTGTTATCGGTAACTCCCGTCTCAACCCCATCGCTTGTCGAGTCAGGGTTGGTACGCTGATATGTTATAGTGACCGTTGCGCCAGGCACGGGCTGGTTCCTTAGGTCGACCACATAAACATCGACCGACTCAGTCCACATAGCATACGTGGATACTGCAAGAAGAAGCAACACTATAGATGCGATAAAAATCTTATTCATATAACACCACCCTTTCCTATCTTCTTTTGACCCCTAAGCCTAAATACCTTTTGATTATTCTCTCCTCGATGGACTTGATATCTGCATCCGCGAATATCGTGAATCGCAGTGTCACGCTAAAACCCTCACCGCCCTTGAGCGGGTATGTGTCCTTTACTTCGGCTTTCAGTATGTCGCTGTCTATCGCGGAGCCGACCGCGCACACTTCCGCGGCTTCGAATTGGCCGAATACGAATGAGAAATCCCTGCTCACCGATTTTTTGAGCTTCCATTGCCAAAGCTCCTCTCCTTCTATCAGCAGCACATTTCCGAGCCTAAGCGCCTTCTCTTTACCGCCTGGCTCTGCGATAACGAGCTCGTCCGCCGAGACGGAAAGAAGCTTTCCATAGTGGACAACTCCCGAAGTCACGTTCTTGAGGCACACCTTTTTTCCCACAAGCCTTTTGAGGCTACGGAGCTCTGCATGGGCGGCAGCGATTATCTTGTCCGATCTCGCCATCTCCGCCTCGATGTCACCGAAGTGGGCTGCTGCTGCTTTGAACATCTTCACGAATTTGCCGTTGTCCTTCGCGACGGCGATGTCGCGCACGATGCTTGCCTGCCTTATGAATTCGCTCTCGACTTCCTCGGTGAATGGGTTGTTCATCTGTATCTGCGCGTACACCTGCGGGTTCTGCCCGATGATGCGCGCGATTAAATCCAGCGAAAGTTCGTATACTGGGGACGCGTACTGCCTTGTTTTCTTGACGTCTATATCCAGCGACCTGAGGGTCGATGCCATCGAAAGGTACACGAAATGGGTGAGCACCTGCACCGCCGCAAGGGCCCGATCATGCTCTTCCGCGGTCGTTTCGATTACCCTCGCCTTGCTGTCCGAGAAGAATTTCTTGATTATTTTGTATCTCTCGCCTTTTTTCAGGGGCACCATTATCACGCTCTGGCCTTCGAGCGATTCGACTCTCGGCCCGTGCATCGGGTGGCAGCCGACTATCTCTTCGCACTTCGCTTTCTCCATTTCTTTCATCACGGCGCTTTTCACGCTGGTGAAATCCATAAGGAGCGCATCCTTTCGCATGAGGGGAATCACTTGACGTATCATCTCCGGCGCAGCCTCTATCGGAACCGATACGATGGCGACGTCAGCCCATTTCACGCCTGCCTCAAGCTCGGCAAACCGGACGCCATGCTCCTTCGCCGCTTTTTCGCCAGCTTTCGCATCCCTTCCCGATATCGCGACATCAAAACCCGCGTTAGTGAAAAGCTC
>Ga0182027_10011678_pt1 | contig 12385 bp, 13 predicted proteins | sample 712E1DmetaG_FD_121300 | JGI IMG/M metagenome (GOLD analysis project Ga0182027, IMG submission 121300) | Permafrost microbial communities from Stordalen Mire, Sweden - 712E1D metaG (Illumina Assembly) | ecosystem: Environmental > Terrestrial > Soil > Wetlands > Permafrost | place: Sweden...
GGCAGGCCGACTTGCAAAACCAGTTCGCCGGTCTCCAGGATGGCGTGTTCTTCCGGTTCGCGGCGATGACTATGACGCAACTGCTCGTCGAGCTCGCGGTAAGTTCCCACGCCGATCACGAGCAACGACGCCGTCAGGACCCCGGCATACCACAAGCTGAGCCGCGTACGGATGGTCATGGCTGTTCCTTCAACACGTAACCCGCACCGCGAACGGTGTGGAGCAGCTTGGGTTCGAAGCTGGCGTCAATTTTCTCGCGCAACCGCCGGATGTAAACGTCCACGAGGTTGGTACCGGGATCGAAATTGTAGTCCCAGACTTTTTCGAGAATCATCATGCGCCCGCACAGGCGGCCCGGTGAACGCATGAGAAATTCCAGCAGCCGGTATTCGCGAGCCGTCAATTCGATGTCCGTGCCACCGCGTTGCGCCCGGTGCGTGATCGTGTCCAGCGTGAGGTCGGCCACGCGCAGCACGGTGGATTTGTTTTCACCGATCCGTCGCGTCAACGCCCTCACCCGTGCGACCAGTTCCGCCAGCTCGAATGGTTTGGGCAGATAATCGTCCGCGCCGGCGTCCAAGCCCTCGACCCGTTCATTGACCTCGCCGCGCGCGGAAAGGAGCAGGACGGGTGTGGTGTTTTTCCGCTCGCGCAACTGGCGCAGCACGCTCAGGCCGTCGCGGCCGGGCAGCATGATGTCGAGCACGATGCCGTCGAACGGCGTGGCCCGCGTCGCGGCCAGTGCGTCGTCGCCGTTGTGGCAGACATCCACGGCAAAGCCTTCGGCCTGCAGCGCCTTGCGGACAAACGACGCCGTCTTCTTTTCATCTTCTACGACCAGCACGCGCATGAAGAAAAAATCGTTGAATTGTTGAAACGCAAAATGTCGCGGGCGTCAACGGATAGCATGCGATTTCAACGGCAGTTCACCATCGGTTTCGACCTCCTTGACGCAGCCGATGCCCGGCGCGTAAAATTTGTATTCGGTGGCGCCATCGGAGGACTTTTCCCGGATTTTCACGCAATTTGTCCAGGTCCCCGCTGGCACGATCACGGTTTCAGAAACGGAAATCACTTCGTCCGCCTCCTGCGTAATCTTCGGCACATCCTCGGACCGGAACCGGTCGCCGACACTGGGATGTGCGGGCATCAGAACGCCGGGTTTTTGCGTGTCCCTGCCCAGCAGCCACGCGCCGGAATGGCCGGTCACCCTGCCGTTTTGGTATTCATCCACGTCCTCGCCTAGGTAATAAACCGCGCCAGCGTCATCCTGCGCGAAATAGTCAAGCGTCACCTCTGTCAGTTTGCCGCCGACATATTCGCGATCTTCCACCGCCAGCGCCTCGACCGTCTGGCCGCTGATTTTAAAGATCTTGTGTGCGTCCGGTTTGGCGGTGCGCTCGACACGTTCGGATTGGTTTTCGAGAATGTCCTGTTTCAAGAACGCCAGCGGCAGGCAGGGATTGGTGATGGCCTGTGGATGGGAAAAGCGCGGCGTTGAATCCTGAGCCCTGTTCTCCGGATGAACGTTCGCGCAGCCGTTCAATGCGAATGCACCAGCCGCCATCAGCAACATTCGCCAGTTCGTTTTGTTTTTCATGGGACGGTTATTTCTCCATCCCGTAAACCAGGATTTTGAAGCTGCCCGGAACCATCTTTCCGCGACGCTGGCCTTCCGCCGGGGCTTCGAATTTGGCCGCCGCCAGATAAATCCGGTGCGTCTTCGGATCGATCGTCATCGTGCGCGAGCCGCGCTGTGTTTCCAGCGTCTGCACCACAGTGAGCTTGTCCGGGGTGTCTTCATGAGCGATCGTGGTGGTGCCATCGCCGCAGGAGGCAAACGCGAACCCGGTTCCCGGATCAAATGCGTTGGCGTCCACGCCCTGTCCGATGGGCACCGAGGTGATGACTTTGCCGCTGGTGCTGTCCATCATCACCATGGTCTTGCTGCCGCCGCAGCCGAGGAACAACCGGTGGTTTTTCAAATCAATCGCCATGCCGGAACCTTCCTCGTTCGGCGCAATCGGCCAGTTCGTTACGACCGTGTGGGTCTTGGTGTCAATGACGGCGACTTCGTTTTTGTCTTCCAGGTTGTTATAGACGCGTCCGGCTTTGGGGTCGGACTGGGCGAACTCCGGCTTGCCGCCGAGCGGAATGGTGGCGACCACCTTGCCAGCCTTCGCGTCAATCACCGTCGCCGACTGGCCGCGTCCGTTGAACATGTAAGCTTCCTGCCGGCCCGGCTCGTACAGCATGCCGTCGGGATTCTGGCCGGTGTCCACCTTGGAAAGAATCTGCAATGTTTTCAGGTCAACGATGGCCGCCTTGTTTTCCCGGCCGCAACTGACGAAGCCGCGTCCAAGTTCCGGCGCGGGCGCCAGGCCATGCACGCCCGGCGTGTTGGTGATGACACCAACGACCTGGTCCCTGGCAAGGTCAATCACCGCCACTTCAGCCCCGTGCGAGACGTAGAGGCGCTGGCCCGCCGAATCCACAGAGCAGTAATCCCAGCCGCCTTCGCCGCCGACGGGGATTTCCTTGATGAGATGATAAGGCCCGTCGGCGCGGCAAACCGCGACGGCCAGGCTGAACAGAACCGGCAATAGGATTTTTTTCATAACATGACTCCTTTTGGTTGAATTTAACACGACAACTTGTGCTTCTTAAGGCCTTTGGCGTCAATCGCTTATTTTTTGTCCTTTTCCCCGGCGGCTTCTTTTGCTTCGCTTTCCGCCGATTCCTTTTCCACGGAAACCACGTCGCCGGTGCGGGCGTCCACAGCCACTTCGGTGATGTCCTTGGTGTCCGGCGTGGTGAGGTCAAACGACCAGATTAATTTCCCGTGCTCCTTTTCCAGTTCCGCCTCCTTGACCGTGCCGTTGGGCACCTTGCCGAGGGCGATTTTCTCGGCGTCGGCTTTGGCAATTTTGGCTTCGGCCATGAGTTTGGCCTGTTTGGCTTCTTTTTTGTGACACGCCTGCTTTTCACATTTTCCCGAAACACAGCCGGCCAGCACACAGGCGGCGAAGATGGCGATCAGAGAGTGGAGGATGGATTTTTTCATAGCTTGGTTTTTGGTTTGATATTCTTGGTTTTAAAAATTGAAACACTGACATGGAACAGCATGAAGATGAACACCCGATGAACCCCACATGAAATCTTTGTCATCCGCCGCGAGAAGCGGAGCGCCGAGCACCGTCTCGGCCAGTTTCAAACCAGAACGGGCAACGAGCCGAGACAGTGCTCGGCGCTCCGGGGCAGTGTCTTCAGCGTTGGTGGCCGTCAAATTACCTTGGCCAGCTTTGCATGTTTCCGCTATGTTTTGTGCATATGAAATCTCCGTTCAAGCTTCGCTTCGTTCCGATTTTCCTGACCACGTTGTCCGTCATCGTTCTGCTGGCGGGATGCAGCACACCGGCGCGCGACGTGTCGCGCTATCCGGCGGACGCGGCGACGGTGTTGCCCGGCAAAGGACCGCTGCAAACCTGGCCCGGCTTCACCAATGTCTGGGCGGACCGTCATGCCGCATGGCAACGAGACACCAACATCGAGAACGGCGCGGTGGTGTTCCTGGGAGATTCCATCACCCAGGGCTGGACCACGCTTGCGAAGGTTTTCCCGGATTTCAAAGTGGTCAATCGCGGCATCGGCGGCGACACCACGCGCGGCGTGCTCTATCGCATGAAACCTGACGTACTCGCCCTGAAACCCTCGGCGGTGGTCCTGCTCATCGGGATCAATGACCTCGGTCTGGGCGGCAAGCCTGAAGTTATTGCGGACAACATCAAAGCCATCCTGCGCGCCTTAAGGCAGTCCAATCCCCATATGCCGATCGTCGTGTGCAAAGTAATGCCGAGCAAACATCAGCTGGCCGACAAGATCAAACAGTTCAATGCGCTGGTGGATGAAATTGTGAAGAGCAATCCGCAATGCATCCGGTGCGACACGTGGAGCATTTACGCCGACGAAAACGGCGACTGCAAAAAGGACGAATTCCCCGATTTGCTGCATCCCAACGCCATCGGTTACGCCAAGTGGGCGGAGGCCTTGAAGCCGATCTTCGCCCAGCTCAATCTTGGCACTGAAAAAGCGCCCTAGTCTTTCTCGCCCAGCTCACTTTCCTTCAAACCATGGCGCGGGTCGGGGATGCCGAGGTTTTGCTTGATCTTGAGCAGATCCAGGAGTTGCGCGGGTGTTATCTTTTGCAACGGCCGGTCCAGTTGCTTCGCGGCCAGCACGGTGCGGCAGTAATTCTCCAGGATTTCCATTTTGAAGTAGGCGTCTTCAACGTTGTTATGGCTCCAGGCGACGACGCCGTGGTTGGCCATGAGGATTACGTTGTGCCGGTCCACCAGGTCGGCGACCAGCCGGCCCATCTCCGGCGTGCCCGGCGTGCGATACGGCGCAATGGCCGCCGACACAAAAACTTCATATTCGGGAATCAGGCGCGTCGGCGGCGTGACGCCCGCCACCGCAAAGCCCGTCGCATGGGGCGGATGGCAATGCACGCTGGCCAAGGCCCGCGGCTGGCGTTTCATCATCTGGAGATGCATCAGGATTTCGCTGGTGCGGTTTTTTTCGCCGCAAAGCTGGTTGCCCTCGAAATCCACCAGGCACAGGTCGTCCGGCGTCATGAAGCCCTTGCTCACCAGCGTCGGCGTGCAGAGCGCGAGGTCTTCCCCGACGCGAATGGCAATGTTGCCGCCGTTGCCGTCCACGTAGGCGCGCTGCCAGAGGCGTCGGCCAATGTCACAAATCTGGCGCTTCAGGTCCTGGCAATAAGGCGATTGGAAAAAACTTTCCAATTCAGCTTTGGGATCGTTGGAACGAGGCAGTCTGGCCGGAGGCTGCGGTTTTACGCCGATGGGAACAGTCTGATTGGGGTCCTGGCTCATGTTCTAAAAAAGGTCCGGGTTGCGTTGATTTCAAAAGCCGCCATGTCGGGGTTAATCTACCGGCAAAATCCGCCAATATCCATTACAATCATGTCCGTTTGATTTCAGCGGGTGCAACTGACCCCGCCGCCGGAGCGCCGAACACCGATTCGGCCTGATGGTGACTTTTGCCGGTTCGAGCCGATCTGGTGATCGGCGCTCCATTTAGAAACAGCTTGCTTTCCAGCGGCGTTCCGATGATAAACGTCGAACCCATTCGTAAAAACCATGAAGAAACTGACCGATATTTTCCGAACCGCCGACGGTAAAAATCTCATCGTCACCTTTGCGCTCGTCACCTCGCTGTTTCTGCTCTGGGGCTTTTGCAACGGGATGATTGACATCCTCAACAAGCATTTTCAGGACTCGCTCCACATCAACAAGGAACAGTCGGGACTCGTGCAATCGGCCAATTATCTGGCTTACTTCCTGATGGCGATTCCTGCCGGTCTGATTGCCCGGAAGTTTGGCTACAAGGGCGGCATTCTCGTCGGCTTGTCGTTGATTGCGGCGGGGGCGTTCTGGTTCATTCCCGCCGTCAATATCGGCGCCTACTGGGCGTTTTTGCTCGGCTTGTTCATCATTGCCGCGGGCATGACCTGCCTGGAAACCATTGCCAATCCTTATACCACGGTGCTGGGTCCGCCGGAAAGCGGCGCGACACGCATCAACATCGCCCAGACGATCAACGGTGGCGGCTGGATTCTCGGTCCAATTGTCGGCGGGTATTTTGTTTTTTCCAGTGGCGAAGGGGCAAACGCCAACGCCGGCCTGTCCACGCCTTACTTGGGCATCGGCATCTTTGCGGCAGTGTGGGTTCTGGTCTTTATTTTTGCCCCGGTGCCGGATTTGCACGCCGAGGATGAAAGCAAAAAGTCTGTTGAACAAAAAAACCGCCTTAAGCCTTCAACCAGGCAGCTTGGGACCATTGGCGTCGTTTTGATGATTGTGTTCGGGCTGCTGTATTTCTTTATCGCCCCGATTTTGGGGTTGATTTGGACCCTGCTTAACATGAACCCGGCCTTGTTTGAGCCGACCAAATACGGGTTGCTGGTGATCGCCTACCTTGCCGCGTTCCTGATGGTTTCAAAAAATTGGGATATGTTCCGGCGCAAACATTTTACGCTGGGCATCGGCACGCAGTTTCTTTACGTCGCGGCGCAGACCGGCATTTTCAGCTTCTGCGTCAATTACATCCTGGAGAACGATCCCGGGGTGACGAAACTGCAAGCCTCCAAATGGCTGGGCGCAATTGGTTTTGGCCTGTTCATGTTCGGACGCCTATGCGGCAGCGCCGTGATCAGCCAGTTCAAACCGCACCGCGTGCTGGCAACCTATGCGGTCATCAACGTGGTGCTGACGGCGGTGTGCATGGGTGGCGGCCTGCTGGGCATGTATGCCATGTTCGGCACGTTCTTCTTCATGTCCGTCATGTTCCCGACCATTTTTGCGCTGGGCATCCGCGGGCTGGGCGACTATACCAAGCTCGGCTCGTCGCTCATCGTCATGTCCATTGTGGGCGGGGCGATCGCGGCGCCATTCATGGGCCACATCGCGGATGTTCATTCGATGCGCGTTGGCTTTGCGGTGCCGCTGGTCTGTTTTGTGTTCATTGCCCTCTACGGCGCCGTCTGGCAAAAGTTGGAAGCCAAGGACGCCGTAGGCAACGCGGCTGGTAGTGTGGTGGTGAACCATTGATGTAGCGTCGAGCCTGCGGCTCGAATGCATCGGTGGATAGCGCCGACGCTACTACTGAAGTTTTGACGGGCCGGATGACACCGGGCTAGATTGGACATTATGCTGAAAACCGGAATCTTGAATCCTCAAATCAACGACCTGCTCAGCCGGGTGCGCCACACCAACACGCTCGTCATCGCCGACCGCGGTTTTCCGTTCTGGCCGCAGATTGAGACGGTGGACATTTCGCTCGTGGACAATCTGCCCACCGTGTTGCAGGTGCTCCAGGCCATGCGTCCAAACTTCATCATCGGCCGCGCCTGGATGGCGAAGGAATTTCTCAAGCACAACGATGCGAAAACCCGCGAGGCCTTCGCGGCGGCCCTGCACGGAATTCCCGTGGTCCACGAACCCCACCTCAATTTCAAAAAGCGCGTGCCGTCGGCCATTGGCTTGATCCGCACCGGAGACACCGTCCAGTACGCGAACATGATTCTGGAATCGGCTTGAGCCCCGCATCGCATCATGGTCCAACGCGTCCATCTTGCCATCGATCTCGGCGCCGAAAGCGGACGCGTCATGGCCGGGTTGTGGAACGGCAAATCACTTCGCTTGGAAGAACTCCATCGTTTTGCCAACGGCCCGGTGCCGCTGGCGGGCACGCTGCGCTGGGACGTGTTGCGCCTGCTGGCCGAGATCCAAAACGGCGTGGCGCTGGCGGGTAAAAAATACGGACGGAACATCGTCTCGGTGGGCACCGACACCTGGGGCGTGGACTTTGCCCTGCTGTCGAAGAACGGCGAACTGCTCGGCCAGCCTTTTCATTACCGCGACGCCCGGACCAGCGGCATGATGAAAAAGGCTTTTAAGAAAGTGCCGCGCCGGGAAATTTTCGCGCAAACCGGTTTGCAGTTCATGCAAATCAACACGCTCTACCAGTTGCTGGCCCTGAAGGCGGCTCATCCCGACGTGCTCGAAGCGGCGGATTGCCTGCTGATGATGCCCGACTTCATTCATTGGGCGCTGTGCGGCTCGCGCGCGGGAGAATTCACCATCGGTTCCACCTCGCAATGCCTGAACCCGGTCACGCGCCACTGGGCGACCGGGTTGCTCAAAAAATTCGGCCTGCCCGCGCGCATTTTTCCGAAGGTGGTCATGCCCGGCACGAAGCTTGGCGTGCTCCGGCCTTCCGTCGCCGGCCCGGCCGGCCTCGGCAAAGTGCAGGTCATTGCCCCGCCGTCGCACGACACGGCCTCCGCTGTCGCAGGCGTGCCTACGTCCCGCACCGGCACGCCGGATTGGGCTTACATCAGCTCCGGCACCTGGTCGTTGATGGGTGTGGAAATGCAAAATGCCTCGCTGTCCGCCCGCGCGCTGGAGCTGGGGCTGACCAATGAAGGCGGCGTGGACGGCACCTACCGGCTGTTGCGCAATATCGTGGGCCTCTGGCTCGTGCAACAGTGCAAGCGCGCGTTCGAAGCGCGCGGACAAAAACATTCCTATGCCGAACTGGCGCGCCTGGCGGCCCGCGCCCCGGCGCTGCGCTCGCTGATTGATCTGGATAATCCGCGCTTTTTCAACCCGCCGGACATGCCGAAGGCGATCCAGGATTTTTGTTGCGAGACAAAACAGCCCGTGCCGAAGACCGAAGGCGAACTGGTCCGTTGCGCATACGAAAGTCTCGCGCTCAAGTATCGCGAGGTGTTCGGCTGCCTTGAAGAAATTGCCGGCAATCACATTGAAGTCATCCACATCGTGGGCGGCGGTTCCCAGAGCAAGATGTTGAACCAATTCACGGCCAACGCCTGCGAGCGCCCGGTCATTGCCGGGCCGGTGGAGGCGACGGCCATGGGCAACTTGCTGGTGCAGGTGCGCGCCAGCGGCGGGCTGGGTTCGCTGGCCGAAATGCGCGAAGTCGTCCGCCACTCCACCCACCCGGTCCGTTTCGAACCTGCTGACGCTTCCACCTGGCGCGCCGCCGCGCAACGTCTGGTTGCGTTGCGAAAACGTGGTTGAAAGACCCTTCCCCAACGGTTGGTCGGGCCGTTGGCTCGCAATTCATCGGCATCCCGCATTGTTTATTTCGAGGACGAGCACGAGGACGAGGAGGATTAATATTAACGGAGGTGTTCGATTTTTTCAGGCCTCTCAACCCTCAACCTTCAACCATTTAAAAACGCTTGATCTGGATCGCTGATCTGATCAATTGATCCCGGCGTGCCGAAGAAGTCCAAACCAGCCGAACGCCAATCAAAAGGGGTGACGAGTGGCGGGTGACACGAACGTCAAAAACGGAGCGCGGCGTTCACGCCTTGTCATTACCCACATCTTTTTCATGTTCGTTGCATGGTTTCTAATCCTTCACACATCCACATCAGTCGCTGCCAGCCGGGCACGCGACATGGCCGACGTGCCCGAAATCCAGACCGAGCGCATCTTTCACGAATGCAAGTTCGTGTTCCTGTCGAGCGCCCAAGTCGAGCGCGGCGCGGTCGTCCATACCACCGTGGACATCAGTTTGCAGGAAGCGTGGGCAAAAACGCCGAACGGCAAGAAACGCGAAACCACCCACATCGTCCGCTGCGAGACGGAAATCTTTCGAGTGAAGCTTTGAGACCTAATCTGCTCCTTCAATTTCCTTCAGATTGCGACCATCTTTGTCTCTCCAGAAAGTGAGTCCATTCACATGGCCACCACAAATGACTGCGCCCGCCATGCTCGGACTCGAAAACTCGGTGTCACGTGTAAAGCGGAGTTTGTCGCCTTCTGGCACAAGCGTTCCATCCCGCTTGAATTCTTCACGCATCTTAAGAATATTGCTGACGTAGTCTTTAGCCGAGGGACGGTCACTCGTTACAGCTTCAGAATTCGCAAAGACCACAAAACCCTTCGCGGTGCGTTGTCCATGTGCTATCGCGCCTTTTATCTTACCAGTCAACCGGAGTTTCACGCCACTGGCAACGGTGTCGAGGATTGGCGTGAGCAAGTCACAGCCAAGCACGGGCAAGAGTTGAACAATTTTATCGAGAAATACTTCCATATCTACACGGTCTGATTCGGGAAGTTTTGAGCCGCTGGACTGACCGTTCAGCACTATGAACCGGCTTATCTTCTGCGCCTCCTCTATCAGCCGACCTTCCAAGTAGCGGATGTGGGATTTAGTAAGATTCTCGTCCTTGCTTACGAAAGTGATTGCGTGAATCCAGAATTCTTTTTCACGATGTTGTTTGAGCCTGTCGCGGACAACTTCCGCTTCGCCGATGTACGCAGCCTGCTTTCCCGTATCAGGGTCAACGCCGAGCAAAATGTATACGCCGGACTTGGCAAGTTCTTCCCGTGCCAGCAGGTCGTCGAGTTGGGAACGCGGCCCAGCGAGGGCTTTACCTGTCCAGTTGACGAGTTCTGCGGTTCGCAGGCTTTGTGCATCGCCTTTCGGAAGGAATAATTTAATAGTGACCCCATCCATAATTTGATCCATGCAGTAGATCAAACCGAGGATCATGCGTCAACTATTGCGCGGCCCCATCACCGTTCCGATCTGGTCATCGCGATGAAAAAGCTCCGTAGGAGCGGAATCTTTGTAGCTTCCAAATCCAAATAAATCCCCAGCCCCGACGGGGCGGCATATTCCGCTCCTGACGGAGCTTGAAATATTTGTTGGCGGGTGATTCTACAAATATGGCGCGCCTACGGCGCTCAAACTGTAGCATCTGGCGTATGCTGTGAATCTGCGCGGCACCGCCGTCATTACGGAACTGCCCCGGCGGATTGGTTCTCCACCTCGCTCGCGCGTTCGTCGAATTTCCACCGGCCGAACTGCCCGTCTTCGGCAAAAACCAGTTTGGGAAACCGATCGTTCTCCAAGCAGAATCCCACCAAGCAATGCCGCTCGAAATCCACTAGGATTCTGTTACAACCTGTCGTTTTTTCCCATTCGAGCAGCCAGATTTCAGCCGGATGTGACCAGATGACCAAGCTTTCGCGGCCATCGTCGGCTTTCGTGATTTTGTAGTAGCTATCGGGGAAATGGGTCTTCATTTGCTTTTTCATGAATGCCCAGATGGCTGGCGAATTCGTTGGGATAAAAGAATTCCATCGGCCAGCTTTAGCCTGGTTCCTCCACCAAATCTCACCGCCCACATCTAACACGTAAAAATCCTTGTTGGTGATAAAGGTCAGATGTGCCGGATTCAGGTCGTAACCCCTAAATTGTTTTGATATCATCTCCGTCTTGCCACTTTGTTTCCAGAAAATGAGAGCTTTGCTGGATTCCCAACTCCTCCCCCCGGCCATCATACCGCGCGGGCCCCATTTGCTTACGATGATGAGCGTGTCACCGGATTTCAGATCGTATTTTCTTTCGATGGTTTCTCCCGAATCGCACCCGAACGTCAGAAGAGACAACGAAGTGGCCAGCAAAAAAATATGAACCTGCGCTCCCAACGATTTTCCCCATCGAGTACTGGTATCCATGCCGCAGGATAACCAGCAGACAGAGTTGGCAGCAATGCGTAAAATGGGGCAGAAACAGGTCGAGAAGAAAATAATGCATCGGCTGGAGCCGGGGCATCCGGCCAGTGATTATTCATGCTCCCGCGTTGCCGCGCGCCGTTTCAGTTGAAAGCCAAACAAAACGCGCTTGGGGAAACCGTGACGGACGGCGCATACACCGCCATGGTCGCCGCCATCCGCGAAGGCCGGACACCGAATCTGCTCCTGATGCGCTACGCCCTGGCGACTTGGGAAGTTCGCGACCTGCTCCTGATTCCGTCGTTCATGTTTTCCGAGTCAGCCGTCATCAAGCGGAAGCCGCTGGCGGCGACCGCGCGCCGCGCCGGCTGGGTGGGCTGCAACACCCCGTAAAGAACACGGGCAGGTAGCCCAGCACCGCATCGTGCCCGAAGCGCGGATTGCGATTGTCATCACTCGTAGCAGCGGACGTGAGTCCGCTCATTCTATTCCGTCCAGTTTGAGCCGACTCACGTCGGCTGCTACCGGGATATTTACGACCGCCGAGGTTTATGCCTTTGAGCGGGAGCTTGAGCGATTGCATCCAGACAATCGCCACGTGCGCGACAAAATCCGCCAGCAATTGCAGGTTTTACGCGATGCCGGATTATTGGTTCACGTCGGTCGGGGCAAATGGAGATTGCCGTGATGGGCGCCGTGTAACGTCAGTTCGCCCCGACTGAAATTTGAGCCGGCTGACGTTGGCTGCCATTCCAGCAATGTTGTGCGCCTAATCATCGAGTTAATCGAAAATAAAAACGTTCGCCGGGGCTGATTTTTTTATTGTCGCGTGCGGGCAATTTTGCTTCAGTGCCAGTATGAGCAAATCCGTTTGGCAGACTGGCGCGGCCGGCAAAAATGTTGCGCCGGAAACCCGGAGGAAAATCCGCCTCGCCGGCCTGCTCTTGCTGCTGGCGGGCATTTCGCTGCCGGGCCGGGCGGCTTATATTGACAGCTTCGCCGTCGGGCCAGAGAGCTTTTTCATCGGTCCCGGGAACGCTTCCGCCTTTGGCTCGGTTTCGGGTCTCGACACCAATCAGGTCGTCTGGGGTTCGCGGAGCTTTACCATTTATGCGGATCAAAATGGCAGCGGATTCCGGCCGCTCGATGAAGGAAGTATTTCAATAACCGTCGGTGGTTCTGCCCCCGGGTCGTTCAATGTTCAAGTGGCAGAGGTGGCCACGCCGCCTGAAAGCATGTATGAACCCTGGATCTATCTGGCCTATCATTCCGGCGGCCTGGCGGCGGATTGGTCGACCTTCGAC
>Ga0182027_10011679_pt1 | contig 12384 bp, 5 predicted proteins | sample 712E1DmetaG_FD_121300 | JGI IMG/M metagenome (GOLD analysis project Ga0182027, IMG submission 121300) | Permafrost microbial communities from Stordalen Mire, Sweden - 712E1D metaG (Illumina Assembly) | ecosystem: Environmental > Terrestrial > Soil > Wetlands > Permafrost | place: Sweden...
AGTTGATTCAGGCGGTCCCGGCGAAGCCGCCAGTTCGGCATGAACCGATCCATCAATGCGATGAAGCGGGCGTTGTGCGTCGGCTCCAGCAGGTGCGCCATCTCATGTATCACAATGTATTCCAGGCACTCCTTCGGCTTCTTGGCCAGTTCTGTGTTGAGGCGAATCGTCCCGGCGCGGGGATTGCAGCTTCCCCACTTCGTCTTCATCTGTTGCACATAAAGCCGCTCAACCGTGACGCCCATGACCATTGTCCATTTAGCAATCAAGAAAGGGACCGCGACGCGTAACTGATTCCGATACCACTGGGCAACGATCTCCTGCTTCATCTCATCGGGTGTCCCTGGGCGGACACGCAGCAACAATCGGCTGTGTTGAACCTCGACCGACGGTGCCTGGTCCGCCTCGATCACACGCAGCAAATAGCGTTTACCCCAGAGGTAATGGCTCTCCAGATTCAGGTACTCACGAGGTGTCTCGCGTTCCTGTTCTCGGAGTTTCCTCTGTTGCTGCTTGATCCAACCGAGCTTGGAGATGGCAAAAACGCGGATCGTATCCAGGGTCATCCGCGCCGGGGCGGATATGCGGACGCGCCCGTTTGGAGGGTACACACTTAGGTGGACATTCTTGATGTCCTTGAACATTACTTCGGTCGAGATTCCACCCAAGACGAGTCGGTCTGCCATCAGTATTCGCCCTGTGCCTTGACGATGAGGAAGATGCGCTCGACCTCGGCGGCATCTTGCACGACCCCATAGATCGCAGCCTTGATGACCTGCTCACGGGCCAGAACTCCACGCCAGCCATCAGGACGCACATGGCGCACGCTCGCGTCGATCTTCAACGCCAGCTCTTCATTTTGTCCGAGGTTGTTCCAGAGCGCTCGCTTGCCAGGTGTATCGAGTTCCTCCGGCGTCTCCTCCGCAAGCCCTGCCTCCACCTTCGACGCTAAGTCGGCAATGCGCTTCAGGTACTCCTCGTATTCGATTGCTTTGGCCTTCCGAGCTGCGATGATCTCGTCGAGTAACGCTGACATCTTCTCGTAAAAGGCCGGATCGTTCAGGTGTTCCTTGATGATCTTGCTGCGTACGTTGTTCTCAATGGTCTCGGAGATGGCGTTCCTGTTGCCCTTCAGACCACCGAGTTGCGTGGTGATGGCATTAGCGATGCCGGTCTTCACGATCAGCTCCATGAGGCCCATATTGTCAAAAGCTGAAATCTTCCTGGGCTCGTCGGCCTCGATGTACGTGTCGATAAGGTGCCGCATGTCTGCTTCGTAGGCTTTCAGGTCAAGAGTCTCGCCGCTGGCCTTGCGGATGACCTCCCGGATATCCAGGTAGTAGGCAAGCTGCTTCTTGATGCGAGCGATGTCAGCAGCGCTATACCCGGCTCGGTCCAATTCGTCGGCGATGTTGGCGTAGGCGCGAACCAGAGCGACACTCGCCTTGTAAAGCGCTGCTCGCTGAGGTTCTCGCTCCTGAAGGTCGGACGGTATTTCCGTGTTGCCGCAAAAGTAGTGGATGTGCTCCAACTCACCCTTGGGTGGCTCCACGGGCTCACACAACAGAGCCAACGCTTCGATGGCGATATCGAGCCGTTCCTTGCCCTTCTTCAATCGGTCCTGAATCATGACCTCGGGGTCGGTTCCGCCAGAGCTGTGGTCCAACTCAGAGGTGTACACCGCGATTGCATTCTCGACCTTCTTGAACAGGTCCTTGTAGTCCACGATGAAGCCGAAGTCTTTGTCGTCTCCATCCAGCCGGTTGGTGCGGCAGATGGCCTGAAAGAGACCGTGGTCCTGCATCGACTTGTCGATGTAGAGAAACGTGCATGGCGGCACATCGAAGCCTGTGAGCAGCTTGTCCACCACGACCAGGAGTTTCATCCTGGCTGGCTCCTTGATGAACTGCGCTTTGGCATTCTCCTCGTAAGTCTCGGTCTTGGTCGTACCCGGCGTGGCCTCAACGTCCTTTAGCAGCTCGGTGTAGGTGTTATAGATGAACTGCTTATCGGTCTCCGTGTTCGCACCTGTCTCCTCCAGCGTCACATCCTTCGCCAGGGGGTTATAGGAGGTCACCACCGCACACTTGCCCTTCAGCGGGGTCTTCTGGAACAGGACAAAGTACTTGCACGCCTCGTAGATGCTCGATGCCACGAGGATGGCGTTCCCACGTTCACTGGACAGGCGTGGCTTCACGCTGAAATCGAAGACGATGTCGCTCACAACCCGATCCATGCGCGAGCGGGAGCTGAGTACGCTCTGCATGGTACCCCACTGCTTTTTCAGCTCTTCCTTCTGCCAGTCGTTTAGGCCCTTGGTCTTTGCCTCGAACCAGGCATCGATCTTGTCTTCGGAGCCGAGCCGCTGATCGATGTCCCGCGCCTCGTAGATGAGATCCAGCACCACCTCGTCCGCCACCGCTTCGCTGAACTTGTACGTGTGGATGTAGCCGCCGAAGACTTCCAGGCTGGTCGCCTTATCCTTCTTCAACAGCGGCGTGCCGGTGAACCCGATGAACACCGCGTTCGGCATCATCGCCTTCATGACGCGGTGCAGCTTGCCGCTCTGGGTGCGGTGGCATTCGTCTACAAACACGAACACCTCGCCCACCGTCACACTGGGCTGAGCCTCCAACTCCTTGATGAAGGCGTCGAAGTCGTCCACGTCCTTGCGCCCGAACTTGTGAACCAGGCTGCACAGCAGGCGCGGTGTGGCCTGACTGAGCTGCCGCATCAGGTCGCTGCCGCTCGTAGTACGCTTGATGGGCTCGCCCACCTCGGTGAAGACTCGCTCAATCTGTCTGTCCAATTCGTCGCGGTCGGTAATGAGGGCCACGCGGGCGTTGGGGTTGTTCTCCAGAATCCATTTGGCCAGCAGCACCATCACGATGCTCTTGCCGCTGCCCTGGGTATGCCAGATGATGCCGCCCTTCTTCTGGCGCACATGCTGCTGCGCGGCCTTGATCCCGAAGTATTGGTGGACGCGGGGCAGCTTCTTAATCCCGCTGTCGAACAGCACAAAGTCGTGCATCAGTTCGATCAGCCGGTTCTTGCGGCATATTTTTAACAGATACTTGTCCAGCTTGAAACGGCTGTCATCTTCCTCATCTTCCTTCCACCTCAGGAAGTACTTCTCCTCCGTCCCGATGGTGCCGTAGCGCAGCCCCTCCGAATCGTTGCCTGCAAAGATGAACTGTACCGTTGAGAAGAACCAGGCATTGAACTCCGGCTGCTGGTTTGAGAGGTTCTGTCGGATGCCGTCGCCGATGCTGACACGACTGTTCTTCAGCTCGATCACGCCGACGGCGATGCCGTTCACATACAGCACCAGGTCTGGTCGCCGCTCGTGGTTGCCCAAGAGCGTCACCTCCTCGGCAATCGCGAAGTCGTTCTTCCCCGGCTGCTCCCAGTCGATCAGTTGGACGGTCGCGGTGGGTTCGCTCGCCTCCGTCTTCACCTGGACACCATAGCGCAGCAGCTTGTAGACCTCCTTGTTGTTCCCATACGGGTCGCGGCTGTGGTTGTCTGCCTCAGTGCGCAGCTTGTAGAGTGCTGCATTGATCTGGGAAGCTGTGTAGCCGCGCATCGTCAGCCAAGCCGACAGAAGCCCTTCCTCCACATTGCTGTTTGCGTCCCGGTCGGTCCAGTCGCCCAGGTAGCGATAGCCAAGCTCTTCCACAAAGAGCTTGATCACTCGCTCCTGCGTAACGCGCTCCGGTTTGCCGATGTCGGTCATGACGCTAACACTCCATCAAGGACCTCAGTCTGAACATAGTGTTGGAACTCTGTGACCTTTCTAAAGCAGCGGAACCCAGCCTGACTGGCGATCGCGATCGTCTCTGTGGGTTCGTTGAGCAACACGGCCACAGGCTCGCTAAGTTCCTCCTGAATGCCGACGGGCCACGCCAGGTCGAACACCGCCCTCTGCTCGCCAGTCGATGGGTCAGAGAAGTCGAAGGCCACCATACCGCGTGGCAATCTATGCGCGGCCATCCAGTCATTCAGTTCTTCGATCTGCCGCTCTTCCTCTTCACCACTCGTACCACCGCCGACCGCAACAGGCACAGCCGCCGCAGGGCCTGCCAGCCAGCGAGATTCGCCATGTAGCAACTCCTCCATCCGTTTGTTCACTTCTGCCGCAAGCAGTATCTTTCGCGCTTCCAGGAAGTCACGGAAGTTTTCTATTTTCCATAACTTTTCGTCGGTCGGAATCCATTGCGATGCCAAGGCACCCGGAAAGTCCTTCTCAACCTCGGGGAAATACGCCTCGGGCAGACGATCAGTGATCTGCAGATTTGTCTCTTTGGTCAGAAAACAGAAGTTGGCCAGCGCGTTTACCTCGGGTCGCTTGAAGTTCCGCTTGTAGAGCTGAGCCTTCGGGAAGATGTGGTGGACTTCCAGCTTATTCATCTTGCCCAACAGGCTTGCCTTTAGCGGCAGCCCGCCATTTCCCCAGTCCCGCGCCTCGCCCATGCGCGTCAGCATATAAAGGACAGGATAGAAGCGGGCACCGAGACTCCAGCCCGTAAAGTGACCAGGCTCTACCCTAAGCCCGCCGTGCCAAAGCCTCAGTTGCTCCAGTAGTTTGTCGAGCCCGGCGTCCGGGCCTTCAAGAGCTGCCAGATCCTGATCTATGAATGATTCTGTCGACCCTGAAAACCGCCCCCACATTCCGGACTGCGCGAACCAGAAGAGAAGCTTGTCGCGCTCCTTCTCGCTCATCGTGCCTTTGCGCTGGTCGAGGTAGCGCACCATCACGGGTACACCGAATCGTCCAAAAAACACTTGATCATGGTCTAGCCCCAAGCGTCCGCTGATCATATTCAGGCTGGTGTCTATATATTTACTAGCTCGGGCCAAACCCTCTTTGATTTCGTCCGCATTTTTCGAATGCAAGAACTGAAATTTAGCCTCGCCCGTCAGTACGGTATTCACCGAGCGCAACAACCAATCGAGGTTAAACTTGTAGTCCTCCTTGTCCCATTCCTTGAGCTTGGCTTTCATCTTGTCACGCCCTTCGGGCCACTCGGCGCAAATCTTCGCAAGCGCCAAGTCACCTTTAGAAAGCTTAGTGCCACCGGTGTTGACTCGGTTGAATATCTCTACGACCACGTTGAGGTTCTTTTCTGTCACCTCCTCGACGTGCAAGTCAACATCGACCACGGCGAGGAGTTGGCCAAGGGCTGACATGTACTTTACGGCGTCTGGGGCCAGCTTCGGCTGTTCTTTGAAGAATCCAGTCAGTCCGACCATGCCCTTTTTCATCAACTCAGTGACGTCAATCCAAAGTGGGTCGTCCTTCATCTTCAGCGGCTGGAAGAATTCAAAGACCTCTTTCTCTAGATGAAACCGCAACCCAGTGAACGTTTGCACGTTGCCGTCGAAGAACTTGGGTGGGGTTCCGCGCACCACACCATAAAGAGTAGTCATGCGCTGCTGTCCATCGAGCAGCAACTTCACCACTCCGGGGGCAAGTTCAACGTCTCCACGGTGCACTGCCTCATCGGACTTGGTTGCCCATACGAGCAAGCTACCAACCGGGTGACGACGATAAAGTGAGTCAAATAGCGCCCTGACCTGATCCCGATTCCAGACGTAACCACGCTGAAACTCTGGGAGGGCCATATGGCCGCTATCGATGTGGTCGAGAATGGTGGAGATTTTCATTGCGATCAGGTTCCTTTCTCTACTTCCGTGATCAATTTCTAAGACTACTCACCTCTAGATATTTTCGAATACGTGGGTTGCTCCAGTTGCCAGCCGCCGGATAGACGTACTCGTTGGCGAGGTAATCGATGATGTTGTCTTCAGCCACAGGAGATTTCTCCCGCTCACCTTCCTCTTCCGCATCCCATTGTTCCCCCTCGGGCGTCAACAGCCACACGGCGTCGCGCTCATGCTCCGGAAGGCCGGTGACTTCCATGGATACTATCTGCCTGACCATCACATCATAATAAGCGTCCCACAAGACCGATTGCTCGCCCTGAACCTGAACGCATATCTCTTCCCAGGCATTTGTCAGGCCGGAGTCGTCCCCGGACTGTAGCCCATCGACAAGCTCTTGCAAATACCGGATGACCCTACGAGTGACTCGCTGGCAGACCTGCTCCGCGAGTCTCCGGACAATGCGCCACTCAGCCAGCTCGGGAGTCATACCAAGCGAATCCTCCCGGTCAGGAGTTCCTGCATCATGCCCTGCTTGAGCTGGCGAACTTTGGTAAGCCTAGCTTCCAGCGCGTCGATCTCATTATCCATGTCGGAGAGCACATCGGCTATCGCTGTTTGCTCTCCTTTGTCCAGTGGTACGAATACGCCGAATTCCTCGAACTGTTCGCGAGATAAGTAGGAGATCGTCGTTCCCGAAGAAAGATTATTCAGTTCCTCAGCTATAGAAGTCATGTAGTAGTAGAAGAATAGGTTGGACGAAACCGCGTGGTCCATATCCAGTCCAATGAAGGTCTGGTTGGATATCAGGGGCCGCGACACAATCGCGCATCGACCGAGGTCAGCACTGCACGATACAAGCAGCGTACCGACAGGATAGACCTTAAGATTCATCATCTGGATCGTATGTGTATCAACTCCTTGACCAGACTTCGATCCGTCTAGGTAGATTCCATCGAAATCTTCGATACGGCACCAAGGGATTACACCGTTGAGCCGCTTTGGCTTATCCCGCATCGGTACAATAAAGCAGAGAACAAATTTTCGTAGTGGGTATAGTTCCCACTTGCCCGTGAATCCTCTTAAGCGCCTCTTGCCGGTGAGCAGTTCCTGCATGGCACCTTGCTTGATGTCGCGCTTCTTGGCGAGGAGGTGCTCCAGCGATTCGATCAGGGCATCCGCATCGCTCAATTCCTCGGCGATGGCTTCCTGTTCAGCTTTAGTCGGAGGAAACGGCACGTTGAAATCGCCGATCAGAGTAGTGTTAAGATTCGGTTGGCCGTTTCCCGTTGCGACAACGTCGCGCAAATAATCCGTCTTCGTGTTGATAAAGTGAGCCAAATAGAATGGGCTGACGCTCTTGGCCAGGTTCAAGAGCGCGGCGACTCCATCATTAGCACAGCACTGCATACCAAGAATCTTTGCAACTCCGAGCGTAGCCCCGCTGTTGGCGATGATGAGAGTCCCTGGCTCTAGTGTTCGGCTGTGCAATGATCCCTCTTCTGTCAGACATGTGGCCGTCTCGTTAACGATGAGTTGACTGTGGGGAATGTTCGTAAGCGCGGCAACTGTGAGCCATGGGATATATGCCCCATCGAAGTATCGAGGGTCTCCAGCCGGACGAGGAGACCCTCCTCGGACAGGATGCCCTATTTCACTCAATGGCATTGGCTCCCAATCCTCCGGGATAACTCCCACCTCTGTTAGCTTGTAGCCTTTTTTTACGCCCACGTGAACCCCATCCCTTCCAGATGCTGGTTCACCTTGGCTTCCAACTCTGCCACGCGGCTGGTCATCTGCGGCATCGGGGTTTCGTAACGTTCGGCCAGTTCCTTGACGCGCTGTGTGAGCTGCTGGCTGACTCGGTCCATCTCTCCATGAATGGCGGTATCGAGCGTGGCCATCCACTTGTCGTCCACCACCAGCGTTTTCACCTCGGCCGCAGTGAGCTTGGGGTATTTTCGGTAGCAATCTGAATCAAGGAATTCTTCGTTATCCTTGATGGCGGTCTTCAGCTCTGAAACTTGTCGAGTAAGCACAAGCCATTCGCTTAGTACCTTCGCTTCCTCGTTCATGTCTTTGATACCGCGAATCTCCCGGCTTCGCGCTAGAACATTAGGCTTCGTAAGCAGCTCAAATTGGCCAAGGAGGCCATCCTCGCCGCCATGCTCTTCTTCCAGTTCCACAATTCGAGCGGAGAGACCTTCCAGATTCGCTTTCAGCTGGTCGATTATCGTCTGCTCCTTGGCGAAGTGCCGGGCAACAAGCAGAGCCTTGGGAACCAGGTCGCAGGTCCACCCCTTGTCCTTCTGTTTGCCCTTCTTGTCGGTTTCGAGGATGCGCAAAGTTTCTGCCTTCCACCCGTCGGCGGCGATCAGGTAGCAGTCGTCCTGCATAGTCTCGGCCCAGTAATCCATAAGGTGCTGGTAGAAGTCGTAGGGGTTGATCAGCGGCTTGTTGGCGTAGTGGGCCAGTAGATTCTCTGCCAGCGCGGCAATGATCTGCTTGGGGTGACAATCGACCTTGAGGGCCTTGAGCGAGGCGGCACTCGTGTTCCGCCAGGCGGCGAAGTGGGCGTTCATGCCGGTGATGAAGGCGGCGAACTCAGGGTGCTCATAGATGGTGGGCTTGATGGCTGTCTTCTCGACCGCCAAATCGACATAACCGGAACGGTTGGGCTTGAAGAGCGTCTTGCGTAGCTTCGGACAGACGGCCCAGTAGAGCGACAACGCATCGACATCGGCGAGCGGAATGCCGCCTTTGAGATGGCCTTCGATGTCCTGCAGATCCTCAGGTGTCTGGCTGTCGATGTAGCGCGGAAGATTGAGGTTGAACTCGTTCTTCTCGATCTCCTCGACGCTGACCATGCGCGAGTAGCGGGGCACCTCAAGCTGCCGGTTGAAAACGTCCACGATCTTGTGGATGTCCTGGGCGCGGAGCCGGTTCTTCGGGCCATCCTTCATGAAGCCATGGCTGGCGTCGATCATGAAGATGCCCTTGCGGGCATGGGCGTGCTCCTTGTCGATGACGACGATGCAGGCGGGGATGCCGGTGCCATAGAAGAGGTTGGCGGGCAGGCCAATGATGCCCTTGATATACCCCTTGCGCACGAGAGCGCGGCGGATGTCGGCCTCGGCGTTGCCCCGGAACAGCACTCCATGCGGGAGAATGCAGGCACCCTTGCCGGTGCTGCGGAGCGACCGGACGATGTGCAGCAGGTAGGCGTAGTCGCCCTGCTTGGCGGGCGGTGTGCCAAACGGCTTGAAGCGGTCATAAACGTCGTGCAGCGGATCGAGGCCGGTGCTCCAACGCTTGTCGGAGAACGGCGGATTGGCGACCACGTAGTCGAAGGTCTTGAGGGTGCCGGATTCCCTGAACTTGGGGTCGGTGAGCGTGTTGCCCTGCGCGATAAGCGCCGTTGGGTTGTTGTGCAGGATCATGTTCATGTAGGCCAGTGAACTGGTGGCGGAGTCCTTCTCCTGGCCGTACAGTGTGACCTTGGTACGGGCTTCTTCGCCCACCTTCAGCAGCAGCGATCCGGAGCCGCAGGTCGGATCGTAGACCGTTGTATTTGAAGTCGTCGGTGCGTCGTGGATGCCGATGATCTTCGCCATGATGCGGCTGACCTCGGCGGGGGTGTAGAACTGGCCCTTGCTCTTGCCGCTCTCGGTGGCAAAATGCCGCATCAGGTATTCGTAGGCGTCGCCCAGGATATCGTCGCCGTCGGCGCGATTCTTGGAGAAGTCGAGCGCCTTGTTCTCGAAGATGCCGATGAGGGTAGTAAGCCGATCCACCATCTCCTTGCCGCTGCCGAGCTTGGAGACGTCGTTGAAGTCGGGCATGTCGGACAGCTTATTGGCGCTGGCCAGCGGAGCGATGATCTTCTTGTTGATCTGGTCGCCGATGTCAGGTGTGCCCTTGAGGACGACCATATCCTTGAAGCTGGCCCCCGGCGGGATGGTGATGGGTGCGAAGGGCACGCCCGCGAACTTGTCGCTGACATACTTGATGAACAGTAGAACCAGGACATAGTCCTTGTACTGGCTGGCGTCCATGCCGCCGCGCAGCGCGTCGCAGCTTGACCACAAGGATGAATAGATCTCGGATTTCTTCAGGGCCACTTTAGTTCGTCCTTCTTGTTGAGTGCATCGGTGAACGCCGGGCCGGATTGGCAGCGGCCTTAGAAAACCAATGTACTCGTTCTGGTCGCCGGCCGGGTGCTTCAGTTCGGGTATATCCTCACGGGTGTTTATGTCTTCGACTTTGGAGAAGGCGGGGCAGCGGGTAGTGTGGGAGTGCCCCCGAACTCGCACAGGGTGTACTGGTACGCCGAGTACCCCACGCAAAACCGGCTATCTCATCCCTTGGCTATGGTTCGCTTCAGTGCCGCTTCAATCTTTGCTCCTCTTCGAGAGAACGGCAGAGCAGCAAACATTTCATCAGCCAACTCGTCGTTGGTCCGCAGTTTGCCGTCAGATTGCACCCATCGAAGTAGGGCGTGCAATTCTCGGGTTGTGTATTCCGTAATGGACGCCCGTACCGGGATGGGAGTATTCACGGGAGTTCTGCCGGTTAGCTCGCTAGCCTGCGCGGTCGAGATTGGCTTCGTGGCGACGGCAAGTGGCCGTAATAACTTGGCAGATTTAGGTCGGTCGCTTGCCGCGACAGCCCTTTGAAATGCCTGAACGGCACGTTCCACTTCCTCATCTCGCCTCATGTACCAGTCCGTGGACCAGATGCGATGGAATGTCCAACCGAGGTTTTCGAGTTGCTGCTGTCGAAGCCGGTCGCGGTCGCGGGCCGTATAGCTGGAGTGGTACGTCGCTCCATCGCACTCGATGGCCAAGACGAACTTGCCAGGTTTGGTCGGGTGACAAGCTGCGAGGTCAATCCTGAACTTGGAGCAGCCGACTTGCGGGACGATCTGTATTCCTTTGGCGCAGAGCGCATCATATACGTCTGCCTCGAAGTCGTTCATGGGTTCGTTGGTTAGCTCTCCATGAGAGAGCAGTTCGCCACCTGAGCTGGCATATTGGAGGTAGTTTTTCAGGAACTCCAATCCTGTACCCGGTCTAACTTGAGTGCTATTGATGTCGCTGGATACGAACGAAGAGACGACGATGACCTGTTCCTTCGCGCGAGTGGCGGCGACGTTCAGGCGACGGCGGCCTCCGGCAGACACAATAGGCCCAAAATGCAACGGCAGATTACCAGCCCTGTCTTTCCCATAGCCCACGGACAGAATGATGACATCCCGCTCATCTCCCTGTACTCGCTCCAAATTCTTCACAAAGAACCGCTCCGGCCTATCCGTATCAAAGAACTCCGCCAGTTCGGGGTAACGAACCATCTCTCGATCTAAGAGAGCCTGAATACGGTTGGAGTGTTTGATGCCCATTGCGATGACGCCCAGCGTCCGACCTGGGGTGGTGCGTGCGTGGTGAAGAACCAGCTCAACGACCTTCTGTACTTCTCCGCCTGAGCTATCCTCCTGGCCGTCTGAACTCGGGATGTAATCCACGAAGACGTGGGACATCGCGGCACTCCCGCCTGGCCCCGGAAAAGTGACCAGACGGTCATCGTAGATGTGGTGGTTTGAGAACGAGATGAGTGATTCGTCCCGGCTTCGATAGTGCCAGTTCAGATGAAAGCCCTTGACGAACGGAATCATCATGTCGAGCAAGCTCTCGTAGGCGGTGGCGTCACCATCTGCCTCCTCGTCCTCGTCAGCCGCTGCAAAGAATGTGCTGGGTGGTAATTGCTGGTTATCTCCTGCAACGATGACGTGCTTGCCCCGAAGGATTGCTGGCACTGCATCCTCTGGAAGCACCTGCGAGGCTTCGTCGAAGATTACATAGTCAAAGGTGCCGGTCGCTGTTATGAGTTGACAGACCGACAGGGGACTGGCCATCCAACACGGGCATACGGCAGTTAGCACATCGCTGGCCAGGGCAAAGACTTGACGCAGGGGCTTGTGTTTCCGGCTCTTGGCTGCCTCACCCCGTATCAGTGTTTCCTGTTCGGGAAATTGGTTCATTGCCGCGATGGTCCGCTCAGCATGAATACGCCGTACCCGCTCCGCTGCAAGTTGCAACCGAGATTTATCTAGCCGCTTGAAGTCGTTAACATACCCGTTGTGGGTAGAGCCAACGAACCCGCGAAGGCTAGGATCATTGATCGCTACCGAATCCAACGTGGACTTGAGCCAGACGAACTTGAATAGCGCGGCCCATTGGGCAGAGTGCCTCCGCGTAGTCCGGATATCATCCACAATGCGTTGAACGCCCAGCGAGTAAAGTTCCTGCTCAATCTCGCACAACCGGCGAATGCGATACGGCGTCGTGTTGTCGGAAGCGAGAGCAGAGACCTTCGCAGTAACGGCGGAAAGTTCTGCGTCATCCCAACTCGCGTTACAGATCGTCCCCAGGGTGCGTAGCTCTGCCCGGGCTGTCTGATAGATTTCGTCACAGGCCGCCGTCTCGGGGACGATTTTTGGCGTCGAACTCGACCCGGACCACTCCTGCCACTTCTCCCGTATCTCTTTCGCCTTGGTCAGTTCCCGGAAGATGACTGTCCCCGACGCCTTCGCACCCCGCTTGAGCCCTATCGCCCTCTTGCAAGCTGCTTTGTACCCTCCGTTGGTGAGTCGAAGCCACACACCCCGAATGCCGCTAACCTGGCTGGGGCTCATTGCGGCCAGCATTTGGTTGGCCTCGGTGA
>Ga0182027_10011680_pt1 | contig 12384 bp, 10 predicted proteins | sample 712E1DmetaG_FD_121300 | JGI IMG/M metagenome (GOLD analysis project Ga0182027, IMG submission 121300) | Permafrost microbial communities from Stordalen Mire, Sweden - 712E1D metaG (Illumina Assembly) | ecosystem: Environmental > Terrestrial > Soil > Wetlands > Permafrost | place: Sweden...
AAGCACGGCGAGTATGGAGCGACGGCCTTTTTCAGCAACCACAGCTTCGCGCCCAAGGGTGAAGGAGCGGAGCCACGCCCCTTCAGAGCTCCGGCGCTGCCGCTTGAAGAGGTGGTGGACCCAACCGGCGCGGGCGACAGCTTTGCCGGCGGATTCTTCGGCTACCTGGCATCACAGCCAGAGCTCACTCCCGCCGCTTTCCGCCGCGCCATGTTCTACGGCAGCGTGATGGGCTCGTTCGCCTGCGAACGCTTTGGCACCGAGCGGCTACAGCAGCTCACACGCGAAGAGATCGACGAACGCTTCAACCTCTTCCGCGAGTTGACCCACCTTGACTGAAAAGCCCATCCCGCGCAGTGAATGGCTGGCCGTGCTGGCCTGCTGCGCGGCAGCCTCAGTGGCGGCGGTGGCATGGAGCTGGCGCAACGGGGCGATGCTCAACTACGGCGACGCCGTTGCTCACCTGCATATTGCACGGCGGGTCTTCGATTGCCATCAGCCGCGATTCACGCAACTGGGCTCAGTATGGCTGCCGCTGCCCCACATCCTGCTGATTCCCTTTGTGCAGGTATACAGCTGGTGGGCCAACGGGATTGCGGGCGTGATTCCCTCAGCTCTGGCTTACCTGGCCAGTTGTGCGGGAGTTTATAGACTGGCGCGCCGCTGGCTGAGGCTGCCTGCGGCTGCGCTGGCGCTGGCCTTCTTTGCCGTCAATCCGAACCTGCTCTATATGCAGACCACGGCCATGACCGAGCCGCTGTTTGTGTGCGAGATGGTCTGGGCCGCTGTTTTCCTGGTGGAGTGGCGCGACCGCCTGGACGCAGACCAGAGACGGGCTGAGCGCCTGCTCTGGTTACTTGCCATTACGCTGGTGTCCGCGATCTTTACTCGCTATGACGGCTGGGTAATGGCGTTTGCAGCCTGGGTGAGCGTGGGCGTGCTGCTGGCGCGCCGAGGGCGGTTGCGCTCGCGCACGTTTTGGCTGGCCAGCGCTGTGGTCGTTGCCGCCCCGATTGCATGGTTCATTTACAACGCCGCCGCATTTGGCGATTGGCTCTACTTCCTGCGCGGCCCCTATTCGGCCAAGGCCATTGAGATACGCACCTCGGTGCCGGGATTTCCGCCACATCCCGGATGGCACAATCCGTGGGTCGCGCTGATCTTCTACATGAAGGCCGCGGAGCTGGATGCTGCCGCTTTGGCATGGGGCAACACGCTACTAGCGCTTTTTATGTTGGGGACGGTATGGGGTTGGTTCACGGCGCGGCGGCGGGCGTTTGGCTGGGCGTTATTACTTTGCTTTCCACTGCCGTTCTATGCGTACTCAGTGGCGTATGGGTCGGTGCCCATCTTTCTTCCCGTCTGGTGGCCGTTTTCCTGGTACAACACGCGCTACGGCATGGAGATGTTGCCGGCACTGTCGCTGAGCCTGGGCTTTGCCGCGCAGTTTGCGCTGGCCGCGGTGCGGGAGTTCAAGACGCGCTGGGTACATTATGCGGCGGGTCTGCTGTTTGCGCTGGTGGCCCTGAATGCCTGGCAGATGGTGCAGGAGCGGCCGGTAGTTTACGTTGAAGGCACGACGAATATCAATGCGCGCCGGCCCTATGAAATCCAGATCCCGCCGGCCTTGCACGCGCTGCTTGTCGAGCGGCTGGGTGGCGTAGTTCTAATGGATACGTCGGTCTATCCGGAGATCATTACGCTCACCGGGATTCCGCTGAGGCAGACGATCAACGAGAGCGACCTGGAGATCTATCGCTCCGCGCTAGAGGCGCCCGCCGCCCATGCCGCCATCGTTTTGGCCTTCGACGGCGACGAGGTGGACCGCGCGGTGCATGCGCATCCCGCCAGCCTGAGGGCACTTCGATGCTTTATGGCTCCCGGCCAGCCCTCGGGCACCCTGTACGTTTCCGATACTCCCATTGCGCATCAGCCTTAGGCAGGGCTGAACAAGCTAGCCTGCGCAGTGGTAGCATCGGGCAAGGACGAACCATGAGCACGGCCCTGGCACAGTTCGCGCAACCATTCGACTTCGACCGGCTACAGCAGATGGTCGTGGTAAACGGCGCAATCGGCCGTCTGCTCGTGGCCTGTGTGCTGGGCGCACTGGTTGGCCTGGAGCGGGAGGTCAATCGCAAGGCCGCAGGCGTTCGCACCAACCTGCTCATCTGCATGGGCAGCGCGTTTTTTACGCTGTTGTCGGCAGTGCTGGCCGGAGACGCCAACCCAGACAAGGGCCGCGTGGCCTCGAACATCGTGCAGGGTATCGGATTTCTGGGCGCAGGACTGATTCTGCACAACCGCAGCCGGGTGAGCGGGCTGACCAGCGCGGCCAGTGTGTTTGTGGTGGCCTCCATCGGCATGGCCTGCGGCGCGGGACTGTACGCGGCGGCGGTAGTGGCGGCGCTTATCGTCATCATGGCGCTGGAACTGGTCGGTTTTCTGGAGCGGCGCGCCAACATCAAGATCTACCCACTGATCTATGAGGCGCGGGGACGAGACCAGAACAGCATGATGGAATCGATTCTGAGCGCCATGGACAAGGCGGGAGAGCGGCTGACCAACGTGGAGCGCGACAACATCGGCGAGCTCCAGCGGCTGAGTTTTCCGCTGACGGCGACGAAGAAACAGCATGAGCGAGTCCGGGGAAATCTGCTCGGCGACCCCGCGATCGACGCGCTGCTGACCTTCCGCGATCCGGAGGAAGATTGATTCCATTTACCAAAGCCCACGCCTGCGGCAACGATTTTCTGATCGTGACCGAGGCGGCAGCCCGATCCGCCGCGTCGGACGACTGGGCGGAGCTGACGCGGCGGCTGTGCGAGAGGAATACGGGAATAGGCGCTGACGGCGTCGAGTTTTTTGCGTGGACCGGACCAATGTCGGGCCGCATTCGCCTACATAACGCGGACGGCTCCGTTGCCGAGATCAGCGGGAACGGTACGCGGTGCGTGGCCGCATGGATGGCGCACGAACGCGACCTCAGGCCGGGTGATGAACTGGAGATTGCCACCGATGCCGGGCTGCGCGTGTGCCATGTGAATGCAGTGAACGCTGTCGGCGGATTCAGTGTGCAGGTGACCACCGGGATGGGCGTTCCCAGCTTTGCGTCCCGGACAGTGGCTCTTACTAAAGGCATTCAGGTTGCAGGCGCCGAGGTTTCTACCGGCAATCCGCATTTCGTTATCGTGGTGGACAATGTGGAGTTTTTGGTGGCGGGCCAACCATGGCAGGCCATTGGAGCGGAGATATGCGCGCATCCGGATTTTCCGCACCAGACCAACGTGGAGTTTGTGCGTATTGTCAGTTCAACGGAGATTGAGATTCGCATTTTCGAGCGCGGAGTGGGGCCGACGACCTCTTCCGGAACGGGTAGCTCCGCCTCGGCAACTGCGGCCATCGCATTAAATGGCTGCAAGTCACCGCTCACCGTGGCGGCCCCCGGCGGCGCACAGACCGTGGCCTGGGATGGCCCCGGCACAGAGCTGAAGCTAACCGGGCCTGCGGCTCTGATTGCCCGCGGCGAGGCGTGGTACGAATGACCGGCTTGCTGAAAGTTCCGGCCGTCCAATCCGGCGCAGGGATCGGCGTGGTTGCACCGGCTTCCTTTGCCCAGCCCGAACGTGTGGAGCGCGGCCTGCAACAGTTGCGCACACTGGGTTTTGCGCCCCGGCTCGGCCAGCACGCCCACGAAAGCGGCCCGCTCTTCTTTTCCGGAACCCGCGAGCAGCGACTGGCCGATATGCATGCGGCCTTCACGGACGAGACGACGAGCGCTGTGATGTGCCTGCGCGGCGGATACGGTTCGAACTACCTGCTCGACGGGCTCGACTTAAACCTGATCCGCCAACACCCCAAACCTTTTTTCGCCTATAGCGACCTAACCGGAGTGCAGCTGAGCCTGCTCGACCAGTTGGGACTGCCAGCATTTCATGGACCCATGATTGCAGCCGACTTCTCGGTCGAGAATGGCGTGCATTTGGCCAGTTTTCAAGCGGCGATGGCCGGCGAGCCTTTCAGCGTGGGAGCGGCGGAGGGGATGCGCGCGCTGAAGCCCGGCACTGCCGCCGGCACGCTCTATGGCGGCTGCCTGAGCATCCTAATTTCGCTGCTGGGCACGGCCTATGAACCGCAGACTGAAGGCAAACTGCTGTTTCTTGAGGACACGGGCGCCAAGCCCTATCAAATAGACCGAATGATTTGGCAGCTACGTCTGGCGGGCAAATTGAAAGGCGTGCGCGGCATTATCTTTGGCGAGATGGTCGATTGCGCCTCGCCCGGTGCGCCTCCCAGCCTGCTCGAAGAGGCGATTCTGCACGCTCTGAAAGATTTCGATGGCCCCATCGCCATCGGCCTGCGCAGCGGACACGTTTCACGGCAAAACGTGACGCTGACCTTCGGTGTGGAGGCAGAGCTGCGCGTCGCGGACGAGGCGCAACTCAACATGATTGAACCGGCGATAGCGCGATGAAAAAACAGAGATCAAAGATCAGGGATCAGGGATCAGGAAACCGCCTTCCTGGTTGGGAACAGGGAATAGGCCAACATCTAAATAAACCGGTGGCGGCATGATGAACAAACCGCCCCGGCATATTCACCTGAGCGGCATCTGCGGCACGGCCATGGCCTCGCTGGCCGGGTTGTTGCAACTGCACGGCCACCGCATTACCGGTTCCGACAAGGCAGCCTACCCGCCGATGAGCGAACTACTGCATGAGTTGGGCATCCCGGTGCTGGAGCCTTACGCAGAGACGAATCTCGATCCGCGGCCGGAGCTCGTTGTGATCGGCAACGCGCTTTCGCGCGGCAATCCCGAGGTGGAGCGAGTGCTGGACGAGCGCATTCCATTCACCTCAATGGCAGCGCTACTGCGCGAGGAGTTTCTAGTGGGCCGCGAGTCGCTAGTCGTTGCCGGGACGCACGGCAAAACGACGACGACCAGCATGTTGGCGTGGATTTACCAGGTTGCAGCGAGAAAAAATCCGGCGCTGGAGCCGTCGTTTCTGATCGGCGGAGTGGCGGAAAACTTCGGGAGCAGTTTTCAACTCCGGCCCACGCGCACCTTCATCGTGGAGGGCGACGAGTACGACACCGCCTTCTTCGACAAGGGACCCAAGTTTCTGCACTACTTTCCCGACGCGCTGATTCTGACTCATGTTGAGTTCGACCACGCGGACATCTACACAGACCTGGAAGCAGTGAAGACGGCCTTCAAGCGGCTGGTGAATCTGGTTCCGCGACGGGGACTGATTGTGGCCTTTGACGGCAGCGCTAACGTGACCGAGTGCGTGAATCGCGCGCTGTGCCGCGTGGAGCGCTATGGCTTTTCTGAAACTTCAGAGTGGCTCATTCAGAAGCTGCGATATGAGGACGGACTGACCCGCTGGGAGGTCTGGCATGGCGGCGCATTGTGGGCGGAGTTGGAGATGCGGCTGGCCGGCGAGCACAACGCGCTGAACGCCACCGCGGCGGCGGCGCTGGCAGCAGGCCAGGGCATCAGCAAAGAAGCCATCCGAATCGCTTTGGCGAGTTTCAAGAACGTGAAACGCCGGCTAGAGATTCGAGCAAAGATCGGCGGCGTGACGATCATCGAGGATTTTGCGCATCATCCAACTGCAATCCGCGAAACGCTGCGGGCACTGCGCTCGGTTTACCCGCAAGCGCGACTGTGGGCCATCCTGGAGCCGCGCTCGAACACGCTGCGGCGCAAGGTGCTTCAATCCGATTTGGTGGAGAGCCTGCGACTGGCAGATTGCATACTACTGGCGGGAGTTTACCAACAGCAACGCATTCCCGAAGAGGAGCGGCTGCACCCGGAAGAGGTGGTGCGGGCGCTGAACGAGGCCGGAAGATCTGCTGAACTCTGCGCCGACGTGGAGACGATCGTGAACCGGATCGCGCCTCTGGTCCAATCCGGCGATGTGGTGGCGATTCTCTCGAATGGCGGGTTTGACGGCATTTATGAGAAACTTCCTGCGCGGCTCAGGGAGCGATTTAATCGCAATTGAGGAGTGGTTGTTTTGGGAGACCGAAAAAACATCCCTCGGGGGCTAAAGCCCAGTCGTTATGCTGTTTCAATGCACGGGCTGAAGCCCGTACCCTTCAACGCTTTTTGAATTAGGTTCGGAACCTATGATCTATACATTTATTTTCATGGCGACAATGGTCATCACAGGAATTCCCACGGCGATACTGTTCATTCCGTGGTGCTGGCTGACGGGCAACGTGCTGCCGCTCTACAAAGGCACGCGCTTCATGCTCGCGAGCAGTTGCTGGATGGCAGGGGTGCGCTTTCACGTCACAGGACGGGAACGCGTACCCAGGGACCGGGCGTGCATCTTCATGTCGAACCACGTCTCCAACCTGGACCCTCCGGCGCTGATCTCGCTGATACCAGGGCGAACCTCGGCTTTCATGAAACGCGCGCTGATGAATCTGCCTGTGCTGGGAACCGGCTTCCGCCAAGGGGAATTCATTGCCGTGGACCGCAGAGGCGACGCGGCAGCCGCGATGGAGAGTGTAGCCGCAGCCCAGAAGGTGCTGGCCAAGGGCGTGCATATGACGACGTTTGTGGAAGGCACGCGCTCGCCGGATGGGCGCATGCAGCCCTTCAAGAAAGGCCCGTTCTTCCTGGCCATGGCCTCCGGCGCGCCCTGCATTCCGGTTTCCATCCATGGCACGGAGAAGATTCTTGGCAAAGGCAGCCAGCGCATGCATCCCGGACCCGCTTATGTGGTCTTTCATGAGCCGATCGATCCGGCCGGCTTTGCCACGCGCGAGGAACTGATGCAGGCGGTTCGCGCGGCTATCGCCTCCGGATTGCCGGAGTGGATGCGGACGTAGAGACAGTATCTCGGTAAGTCAGTTTCAGGGCGCAAGCTGCACAACGGAATAAGAATTCAGAGCTGGTTGCACAAATGGCATCATGGCAACATAAGAGCATCCCTCAGGGGCTAAAGCCCCAGATCAAGTACACCTTTTACGGCACGGCTAAAGCCGTGCCCTTTCAAAACCCGAAAGATGCAATCAGTTCTAGCTCTTTGATGGAACCCTCATGATCGTGTCGCTTCTCGTGATCGTTGTCATTGCCGCAATGAGCATTCCCGCGGCGATTATTTTTATTCCGTTGGCCGTTGTCACCGGCAACATTGGACCTCTCTACAGGGCGACCTGCCTGATTGTCAGCGTTGGCTATTGGGTGGCCGGCATCCGCATACGGATTGCGGGGCGTGAGAAGACACCTGCGGGCAAGGCGTGCATCTTCATGGCCAACCATGTTTCGAACCTCGACGCGCCGGCACTGATCTCGCGGATTCCGGGGCGCACGTCCGCCTTCACCAAGCGCTCCGTATACAAGCTTCCCATCTTCGGCTACTGCCTCAAGCTGGCCGAGTATATTCCGGTGGACCGCAAGGGGAACGCAGCCACCGCTCAAGCGAGCGTGGCCGCGGCCGCGCGGCTGCTGAAGAAGGGCCTCCACATTACGACCTTCGTTGAGGGCAGGCGCTCGACGGACGGGCGCATGCAGCCCTTCAAGAAGGGACCTTTTTATCTCGCCCAACAATCTGGCGCGCCGTGCATTCCAGTGTCGATCTACGGCACGGAAAAGATGATGGCCAAGGGCAGCTTTGGCATCAAGCCGGGGATCATGCATATTATTTTTCACGCACCCGTTTATCCCGGCGATTATGCAACGCGTGATGAGCTGGCCGAGGCGGTGCGGGCTGCGATTGCATCGGGGCTGCCGGAGTGGATGCGGAACTGATGCTTTACGGCTGGACTATGGCGTTGTAGCCGTCGTTGAGCAGCCTCTGACGCCAAAGGTTGGCCTCGTCGCGGCTGGCGAAGGGGCCGATGCGCACGTGGATCAGGCTGTCCGTGGCCTCGCGGCGGGCGGAAACCGCATAGCCGCGCTTGCGCAGGGCGTTCACCAGTACCTCCGCATCTTCAGGCTGGGAAACGGCGGCGATCTGGACCATCGGCTGACCCGCCGGGGCGATGGCCGGTTCCACTTTGAGACTCCCGTTGGGCCCGGCCGCGGGTTGCGGCGACTCTGCCTGGGACGGCAGAGCGGGCTTGACCTGAGGCTGGCTGGGCGTAGAGCCCCCGGTGGAGGGGTACAAGGGCTGAGAGCTTACAGCAGAATTTGTATTCGCGTCAGAAGATGGCGGAAGATTCACCGCGGCGCGCGCGGGAGGCGGCGCGGCATAGGTTTGCGCGGTTGCTGAGGGTTTGGAATGCGCAGTTGCCGCCATGGCAGGAGCCTGGGCGCCGGACGCGGGCGGTTGAGTTGCCGCCGAAGAGCTAAGTGAACTTCGATGGCCAACAGCGTATCCCAAACCGAAGAACAGCCCGCAGAGGAGAACCAAGCCTACAAATAGGACCAGCAGAGTGCCGGAACCGAGCGTGAGTTCGGTGTCTCGCCGAGGGTTGGCGGACTCCAGCACTTTGTCGTCAAAGACTCCTCTCATTGACCGTCCTCAGGCTTCCGGCATATTTCTCTAATGCGTTTGGGTAGGCATTCTGCGGAAAAGGGTTAATGGCGAACAAGCCCCCACGAGCATACCGCAGGGGCTAAAGCCCATACCTATTCTCTGGCACCTGCGGCACGAATTCTGTCGGGGTTAAAACCCCGACAGAATTCGTGCCCTGACGCAAACCCGGCGTTTTTCAAACTGGCGGCACGGCTGAAGCCGTGCCCTTTCAAAACAGTTCTACGGCTTCACCGGAGGCGGAGCTGCGAGCGACCCCATCTTATTGAGCAGCGTGAGCATCTCCATCGGTAAGGGGAAGACGATAGTGGTGTTCTTTTCGACGCCGATCTCGGTGAGGGTTTGCAGGTAGCGCAACTGCAGGGTCATGGGCTGCGTGGCCATCAGCTCGGCGGCGTCGACCAGCTTTTGAGCGGCGTTAAACTCGCCCTCGGCGTGGATGATCTTGGAGCGGCGTTCGCGCTCCGCCTCAGCCTGCTTGGCCATGGCGCGCAGCATCTGCTCGGGCAGATCGACCTGTTTGACTTCGACGGAGACGACCTTGACCCCGAAGGGCTCAGTCCTCTGGTCGATGATGGTCTGGATGCGCAGGTTCAGCTTATCGCGATGGCTGAGCAGCTCGTCCAGCTCTACCTCGCCCAGCACTGAGCGCAGAGTGGTCTGCGCGAATTGCGAGGTCTGATAGACGTAGTTTTCCACCTTGATAGCGGCGTCGTTGGGGTTCACCACATAGAGCGTGACTACGGCGTTCACCTTGAGGGTCACGTTGTCGCGGGTGATTACGTCCTGGGACGGAACCTCCAACACCTGTTGGCGCAAGGAGATGCGCACCATCTGGTCCAGAGGCCGGAAGACCAGGATAATTCCGGGGCCCTTTGGCGACGGCAGGGCACGGCCCAGGCGGAAGATGACCCCGCGTTCATACTCGCGGAGGATTTTGATGGAGTTAAGCAGATAGAGGACGACGATGGCAACGAGGATCAGAACCGGCATACTGATGGCATCAAGCATTTGAAATTCCCTCACTCAGCACGGATTGTACTCCAGTAGCGTTCAAGAACGGGACTCAGGAGATCGCGGCGGCTCGGCCGGCGCTACATGGAGCAGAAACTGCTCATGCCCCACTACGCGCAAAGGGGCTCCTTTAGCCACCGGTTCGCTGGCCACGGCACGCCAGATTTCACCCTCAACCAACACGTGGCCCTCGGGGGTGAGCGGCTCCATAGCCGAGGCGCGGCAGCCTACCAGGGCGGTAACGCCAAGGCGGGTCTTCATACGGAAGGCACGCACCGCTAGCCTTGCCAGAAAGACGGTAATAGTTCCGAATCCCGCACTCACGGCGATGGCCACCCAGGGGTTGATCGCCATCTCCGGCACCGGCGCGGCAACCAATGTCAGTGTTCCAAAGGTTAGGCAGACGATCCCCGCGATGGCCAGTGCGCCGTGGCCGCCAAACTTGGCTTCAAGCAGCAGCAAGGCGAACGCCGCCACCAGCAGCAGGACGGCGGTGTATCGGATGGGCAGCAAATTCAGCCCGAAGATGGCCAGCAGCACCATCAGGGTGCCCAGTGCGCCGGGAACAATGGTGCCGGGCGCATTGAATTCCAGATAGATGAGCAGTGCTCCGCCCACCAGCAGCAGGAGGGCAATATTCGGATTCACCAACCAGCCCAGCAGGCCGTCGCGCAGCGTGGTCCGCAGCACTTCAATCCGCGCCCCGGCCAGATGAAGCACCTGCTTGTTTCCGTCCATGCGGGTAATGGTGCGGCCATCGAGCGCCCGCAACAGATCCCAGTCGTTGGAGGCGGTCAGGTCGATGAGGTGCTGGTCGAGCGCCTCCTCGGCGGTGTAGGAGTGTGAGGAGTGAACGGCAGCCTCGGCGGCTTCGGCATTGCGATTTCGCCGGGTCACGTAAGAGCGCAGAAAGGCCTCAGCGTCGTTCTCGATCTTCTGGTTCATGGTGGCGTCGGGCTGGGGGCCGAACTCGATTACCGGATGAGCCGCACCGGCATTGGTGCCGGGAGCCATTGCGGCGACGTCGGCAGACTCGAGCAGAAAGAAGCCGGCCGAACCGGCGCGGGCGCCGGCCGGAGCTACATAGACAATGACCGGAACCCGTGAGCTAAGGATTGCGCCGGCCATGGTGCGGGTCGAATCGAGCAGCCCGCCGGGTGTATCCAGCTCCACCAGCAGCGCCTGGGCGCCGTCCCGGTTGGCGCGCGCAATGGCGCGGTCGAGCTCTGCCGCCGTGACAGGCTGGATAGTGTCAGCGAGGACGAGCTTGTCGACCAGCGGTTGTTGAGCAACAGACGGAGCGACCAGCCCACAGGCCGCAAAACCAGCCGCCATCAGACCAACCAGCACCGCGAATCCGCGTGTGCGCTGCATCATGGCTTGCTCCTTCAGGGCATGTAGTCCAGCCCTACCTCTTCGCGCCTTCACTGGCCTCGATCTGCCGGCGCAACTCCTGGGCTGTTCGGTTCTGGGGGTCCAGTTTGAGAGCTTCGCCGGCCTCTTTGTTTGCCTCGTTCAGGTGATTGGCCGCAAGGTCCAGCCGGCCCAGCACCAGATAGGCATCGGCTGAAGGTTCCAATTTCAGAGCGGCGTGGGCTTCCTTGCGGGCAGCCTCGGCATCGCCGGTTCGCTCGCGCACCTCGGCCAACCCGACATGCGCCCCGGCGAAGCGACCGTCGGCGGCCACGGCATACTGATAGAGCCGCTCCGCTTCAAGCAGTAGCCCGCGGTCGAGGTAGTCCCTAGCCTGACCTGCCAGTTTCTGCGCCCGCTGGTGTGGCGTAAGCGCAGCGAGTCGAGATGCATCTACCTGGTCCAGCATTTGCGCGGCCTGACGGAAGGCTACGGCGTTGAAGTTGCGCGCGATGCGCTCCAGAGGGTCGGCCTTCGGCTCGGCGGCTGCACTTGAAGCCGACCCGACGGCGGGCTTTCCGGCAGGCATTCTCCACGCCTTATCGAGTTCCTGAGCCTCGCTGTCGTTTGGGCGCAGCCGCAGGCATTGGGCCAACTCGGTCAGAGCCTCGGCGGCATCTCCGTGGCGCCTCAGGCTAACCGCCAGGTTGAAGCGGTAATCGGCCACATCGGGGTCAGCGGCCACCGCCTGACGGAAGAGCGCAACGCCGTCATGGCCCTGGCGGCTGACGGCAACGCCTTGGTTGTTCAAGACTTCAGCCAGCGGCAGAACGCGGGCCACGCCGTCGAAGGCTTGCTCGGCCCTGGAGTAGTCTCCGGAAAAGAGCAGCGACAGGCCACGGTAGAAGCCCGACTCCAGCGCATCGGGATCGCTGCGAACCACCTTGGCGAAAGCCGCCGCAGCCTGTTCGTACTGCTGGCCGTTGTAGTCCTCGCGCCCCAGCGCCATCCAGGCCGGGCTGAAATCCGGGCTGATCAGGACGGTCCGGTTCAGATGGCTCAGCCGCTCGGTCTGATCGGGCTCTGTAATGCCGCGAATGTACTGCTCGAAGGCGGCAAGATTTAACCCTTTGTCAACAGCGACAAATGTCTCCTCTGCCACGCTAAAGCGGGGGTCCAGTTGCCGGGTCAACCTCCAGGCCAGCGTATTAAAGACGGCGATCAGGTCGCGCATCTCTCCGCGGGCGGTTACCGCCTCCGTCATGCGCAGATGGGGTACGTCCACGAGGCGCGCCTCGGCCAAAATACCCGTGCCGTCGGTCAGATAGCTGCCCACCACGATCGAATCGGCATCCAGCGTCTCGGCCAGCTTGAGCGCGGTGGCGCGCGAGGGGTGAAAGCCCTGCGGCAGGCCCAGATGGTCCAGCGCATAGCGCCGGTCAGCACGGCTCATAGGCGCGAAGCCCGCGGAGGCGAATCGTGCGCCCAGAATCTCCGGCGCGGCCTCGCGAATCCACTCCAGGCT
>Ga0182027_10011682_pt1 | contig 12383 bp, 15 predicted proteins | sample 712E1DmetaG_FD_121300 | JGI IMG/M metagenome (GOLD analysis project Ga0182027, IMG submission 121300) | Permafrost microbial communities from Stordalen Mire, Sweden - 712E1D metaG (Illumina Assembly) | ecosystem: Environmental > Terrestrial > Soil > Wetlands > Permafrost | place: Sweden...
CGACGTGTTACTGAGCCTGTTGCCGGCCATTACTGACCTGACTTGCATGGCTTAATCGAATTCCGATAGCAGCAATCCCCCGCAGGATCAACGGGAATTCAACTTTCTAATCCTTATTCTAGATATTCATAATAATTCAAATCTTTCAATTTAAATTATACTGAATGTTTAGCCGCTAGAATTTCTCTTATATTTGGGTCGCATTTTTCTTTGAAACTTAAAAAAAATTCAAGGAAATTTACTAGTATGTCAATTTATGCATGACACACTCTTACATCATACTCGATTGTTATGTCAAGTACTCATTCAGTATTACTTCTGGAATATGTTCTACCGTTGACAGGATTTACGAACAGTTCAGAATGGAGGCGATTTTATAAGAATAGGAAATTATAGTTTATTTATAAATATTTCGCATTCGCGAAAAATATTTTGCTTTTAGTAAAATATCTTGGAATTGAGTGAAGAATGGGTTTTGTTTTATATACTCTTATCGTGTCCTTTCGACTTTTTCTTTCAATAACATTATCCTGCTCAGATATTCGTTGATATTCAAGTTATTATCGCCTTCGTAAGAGTATTCTAATCTTTTTATTTCTAATATCTTCTGGAGCAATTTGTTGAGATAATCAAGCATATCCTCTTTATTTGATGAATTTATTTTATGATGCTCGAGACTTTTTTCGATATCATTCAGATTAACTTCGTCTATTTTGTCTAGTTTGAATTCTTTATAACTCTTGTCCACTAATGTTGCGTCATCCGGTAGATAAGGATCATCTATCGTCATAATATCTTATTGTTGTACGACTATATAAATTTTAAGAAAATATTGAGTTTCACTTATTCTTCGTATGGCTGAGATGGGCAGCGTATACTGCATATATGTGATTATCTATTAGTTGTTGATAAGGTTTTTTTGTGTGATGCAAAGCATCACTATTCGGATCATATACATGTTTTGCAGGAGCCGCAGATAATTGTGTTATGATTTCTTCCTTTATTTCAGGATGCAGCAACTTCAATCTTTGCTTCATCAATCCTGAAGTATTCTCATAATCGCTTGATGTTTCCAACTTTTTTGCTAGTTCTAATAGATCTATATCGTTATGTTTCAAATTTACACTCTGCATTGATATTTTGTATCCTCTTGACACTATATTCGATAATGTTTCTGCTATAGTCTCCTTCTTCAATTGCACTTTTGAAACTTCACTTTTCGATGCAATTCCAGCATATAATCCTAATATTTCAGCAGGATTCATATATGGGAATAATTCTGGACAGAAAAAATTATTCATTCCGGACCATATCTGAATAACTGTGTGTTCTGGTAATTGTATAACATCTTTTCCCTTAATTCCAAAATTCACATTGTTATTTTGCGGTTCTAATGCTGTAATTTTCTTGGTATTCTGCGTAAAATAATCTTCACCGTAATATATTTCAAGTATTTCTCTTTCTAATCTTTCACCCTCTATCGGATCGCTGTTGTATGTCCTGAGTCCTTCTTCGTTTAATTCAACTAAGCTTTCTTCGGGTGTAAAACCTAGAGTTTTGTTTATAAGGTAATATGTTAATCCGTCTGTTCTTTTTATAGCATCCGATCGAGCTTTCACTAAACCGTGGGTCTTATCTTCTGGCTTCTTATGTTCATCTTCGGAATTAATCATGATATTCATCCTCTATATGTTGATATAATCATTGCTTTGTGTTATTGATTCCATGATTGATGGTATCGTAGACGGATCGTAAATTTTGAATTGATTATTTAAGTGTTGGGCGCGGTTTAGCGCTTTATCTTTATTTTCTATTATTTCGGACACTCCTCTAGTATATAGGTCTTTCTGCCATATTTCTGGAGATTTTTTTATCAATACACTGCATATCACGAATTCATCTCCATGATTATGTCTTTCTGCAAAATCCCGTTTAGTGTTAATTTTTCTCGTGTTTCCGTTATACAGGTTTTCGACCATGATGTATTATAGATGTATGTGTTTATAAAGTTTACTACTAAGAAGTGACTATTTATTTATATTTTTGTTCATTTCTCTTTTTCATCTCGATCATCGACTGTAAACAGCGTCGAATCATGAACATCAAATAATCCTATTCTTGCGCCAGCGTCTAGCCAACCATGTGCATAATTGAGCGCGCCGAATGCGAGTACATATTCCTTATTTTTCCTGAAATGCAGAGCATCACTATAATATCTTGATGCCATATCGTAGAAATCTTTTGCCTGTTTAAGTTTTATCTTGCTGCTTTTATTCATGGCATTTTCGCACATCTTCAGAGCCCTTCCGGTTATGTCGAAATATTTATCTAATTTCTCATCGGTGACTCTATCGACCGTGCCTGAATATTCTTTTTCGTCTACATCATACATTTTATCCCTCAATATAATCCATATAAATATATTTTATCGTATTATGTTATTACATCCCTCTCCCTAGATCTTTATGTGTGACATACTCCTCGAATTTGATATCATCAACTTTATCATTCAATCCCTGCAGATCCTCTTTCTTGACGACATTCTTCAGGTCCTTGCTTAAAGATACCATCCCATGAACGCATTGACCGAAATTATTTTTTATCATCGAGATGTTTGAACGCATATCTGCTAACTCTGTAATCAAGATATTGAATTCTCTTGTTTTATGCTCTTCTAAGGAATTAATCTTCTGCTCTATGAATAATGCATCTTTTTCTAGATATCCTATTCGTCTATCTATCCTATATAAAAAATCATATATCTGTGAATAATCTGCTTGTTCTTCAGCCATTAAGATGAAAGTGATATTCACATTTATAATTTTAACTAATAATCTTTATCTGATTAACTAATAATTTTTATCAGAACCAATCAGAACCGTATTGTATCAACTTTAGAGATATAACAAAAGTTTTTTATACTAGCATTAACCTAACCCTCTTATTGATTATTAAAAGGGGTGTTATATGCAAGATTTAGAGCCTCCAGAGGTTCCTCTAGAGTTGGTGTCCGAAACAGCAGCAAAAGAGCATGAGAAAGGAGGATTTTTCAAGAAATTATTCTCAAAGAAAAATCCGACAACTGAATCTTCTATTGATTCATTACCAAGTCTTCCAGAGATTGATGGTATGAAAATAGATTTACCGACGCTGGAACTTCCGCCTACTGATATGGATATGAATATCGATAATGATACCCCGGAAAGTTCATCCGAACTTCCTTCATTGACGGATCAATTACAAGATCTGAAAACTGATTTGAACAGGATTGAAAGCGATAAAGTCAAGAATAAATCTCGAGGAAAGCTAAAGAAGGGTCAGGAGAGAAAAATTGACAAGGTGGATGAATCATCACAATTGGATTGGAATAGAGAAATAGAGGATCAAGAGATACTTATACATGATAGTAATAGATTCAATCAGGATGTAAATCTTTTGATTACGCAAGCAGATCAGCATGTTGATGATAAGACTCAAGATTCGGCAGACAATATATTTATGTCACAGCATCAAGATATAATTCCTGCGCTCGAATCGACGAATGTGCAGGATGTAAATACAAATATAATGCAGCCATTGCCTGAATCGACTCAACAAATGTCGCCGATTGATGCTGAGCAACATAAAGCATTCACGAAGATATCTGATAATCATCAAAAATTAAGGTCGACGCTGGAACGATACTTGAAGAATCAGAAATTATTCAACAACAAAGCTAAATTAACTGAGTTGTTCAAATTATACGATGACAGCATAGAGAAAAGTATCGAAGATAAAGAGACAGAATTGAACAAGACAAAACATAATCTGGAAAGATATGAAGCACATCTGAAAGAACAAGAGAAGAACATAAAAGATATGCATTCATACATGAAAAAACTCGATATGAAGTTGAAAGATCGTGAAAATCATATCAATGATATAATCGCAGATACTGTCGAGAAAGAATTGACTCGCAGACTGAAGATCGATAAAAAATCATTGAAAGAAGGATTAAGCAAGACAGTGATGTTAAACACTGATCTGAAGAGAAAAGTCAAGATTATAGAGGAAGATCGTATAAGATTTGAACGTGAGCGTCAAAGAATGAGTGAGATGGAGAGAAAAAAATTGACAGAATTACAATTTATATATGAGAAGAAACTTAAGGATTTGGATGCAGAGAAAAAAGAATTTACTGAACAAAGGAGGACGTTTGAAGCTAGAAGGAAAATTTCATTGGAACTCGTGAAGGTGGCAGATTCGGTATCTAAAGAATTGCAGGAGGTCAAGAGACTTAAAACTACCGTTAGTATAGATGCGAAGAATGTCGAGAAAGAGTTGGCTGAAGATAAAGAATTGAAAGATGCCATCAGTAAAGCGGAATTATCCCTTACTGACGAGAAAGCGAATCTTGATAAGATGATATTCAGCAAATATATTGAGAATAAACTTAAGAGCATCAAGCCATCGTATCTTGAGACAAAACAGGATTGGAAAGTGGCACTCAAGAGCAATCCTATATATGAGCAGATATCGCAGTGCAGAAAATTATTGGTTCAAAGAAATCTAAACGACGCAAAGAAACAATATAATGATATCAGAAAGGCATACGATCAAGTGGACGCACCAAAAAAAGAGAAAGAGGCATTATACAATGCTATAAGAGAGCTATATAATGATATTCAGCTTAAGATGGTGGAATCTCAGATACATTCACGATAATTATTATTACTGTATCTCATTTTATAATACTCATCTTATAATATTATGAATTAATAATGCTGTGTTATGCTTCAATAATGCTATGCTTCAATGACATGCTTCAAAATACAAAATCACAATATTTATAAAATGTTTATTGTTTCTAGCATAATAATTATTTAATGCTAGTTAGGAGACCAAGATGTACGAACAAGAAGAGAAACAAACAATGTGGACGAGACTTAAGACATTCACAAGAGAATGCGTCCGTGTTTTCAAGATAACCAAAAAGCCTACTAAAGAGGAATACAAGACTATAAGCAAAGTTGCGGGTCTTGGAATCTTGATCATTGGTTTATTGGGTTTTATAGTGCACTTAGTAAAAGCGTTATTATTTAAGTAATGGTGAAAAATGGAAGAAAAAAGTGAGAGCAAAATATATTGTCTAAGGACTACTGCTAATCGTGAAGATCAGGTTATGGATTTTGTAATCAGTAATGCTGAACGTAAAAATATATTGATCAATTCAGTGATAAGACCTCACGGTCTTAGAGGATATATTTTTATTGAAGCACCTGACAAGAACGTTGCTGAACAAGCAGCATTCGGAATACCGTATGCTCGAGGAATATTGCCTGCTGATATAAAATATTCTGAGATAGAACATATGCTTGAACAAGTGAAGAAAGAGATGAACATCCAGAAGAATGATATCGCTGAAATCATATCAGGCGCATTCAAGAGAGAGAAGTGTAAGATCACTAGAGTCGATAAGGTCAAGGAAGAAGCCGTAGTTGAATTGTTAGAGGCTGCTGTCCCGATTCCGATAACATTAAAATTAGATGCTCTGAAAGTCATTCGTAGAGAAGGCGAAGAGTCCGATGAAGACGGGAGCAATTAGTACTGGGGAGGATTATTATGAGTAAACAATCAGTTGATGCTTTAGTAAACGGTGGACAGGCAAGCGCTGCACCTCCGTTAGGTCCTGCATTAGGTCCATTAGGTGTAAATATAGGCTTAGTCATCGTCGAGATTAATAAGAAGACTGCCAGTTTCAAAGGTATGCAAGTTCCAATCAAGGTTATTGTAGACACTGATACAAAAGCTTTCGAAATTACCGTAGGAACTCCACCAGCTTCTGGATTGTTATTGAAAGAAGCAGGCATTGAGAAAGGTTCTGGTAAACCTCAGAAAGATAAGGTCGCTGATATATTAATCGAGCAAGTCATTAAAGTCGCTAAGATGAAGGAAGACGCACTACTTGGCAAAACTTTGAAGAGTAAAGTCAAGGAAATCATAGGTACTGCTAACAGTCTAGGAATACTCGTCGAGGGTATGACTGCCAAAGAAGCTATTAAGGCTGTCGAGAGCGGTAAATTCGACGCTGAAATTAAGGCTGAGAAGACTGAACTTACTTCTGAAGAATTGAAGGGATTACAGGAAGAGAAGAAGAGATTGCAGGAAGAAGTTGAGAAGAGACATGCTGACGAATTGAAGAAGGCTACTGACATCGTAGAATCCTTAAAGGGTAAGGAGAAGTCTGTCATCAAGGCTAAACTTCATGAAGCTGGCATCTCTGAAGATCTCATCAAGAAATTATTGCCTTCTGACGTCGCTGCCCAAGCTGGCGAAGCTAAGGGTAAGACTGTAGTTAAGAAGTAATCTTCTTTTATTTTTTTATTTAATTTGTTTTTCTGAATTTTTTTATAATATATCAATTTATATTCTGTGATTTTTTTATGTTTTCTTTTGTTTTCAAAAGATTTATAAATATCAACACTCAGGTTATACTAAAATATTTAAAATATTTAAGAGGTGTGAGTCATGAACAAGAAAGGTTCTATGGAGCTAAGCGTTAACTCTATTGTTATTCTCGTTATTGCTGTCGTGATGTTAGGTTTGATACTTACTTTTGTCAAGACTAGGATGGATAAATTGACTATTACTAATGAAGTTCCTGATCCGATTGCAGCAAATGCTGGTAATCCTATAACTCTCAATCCAGAGACAATCTCGCTTTCTCAGGGCGGAAAGACTAATGTGAAGATAGGAATGTATAATACGCATATAGTAACGACTGATCCTGCTGATGATGGTACTTTAACAAACGTTAAACCGATTTTCAAATGTACTGGTGGTCTGAATATAGTTGTTGATCAGGTCATGCCTCAGAATATGTCTGTTGATGAGAGTACAGTGTTCTTTACTGTCTTAAGGGCTTCTGCAGGTATCAAAGGAGATTATACATGTAAGATATGTGCCGGTACTGATAAAGTTACTTCTGGAACGTTCGCCTGCGCAGCTAATCCAACTATCGAGAAGGATGTATTCGTTGAGATAAGATAAATATATTTGAATAAATTTTTTTATTATATATTATTAAAATAAGGTGATTATTATGAAAAGACATTTAACAAGGCAAGAGGAATTTGACATCTTGAAGTTAGTGCTTGATAAGTTCTTATTATTAGGCGTATTTTTATTAGCATTAGGCTTGTACAACATTGTGGAAGCATCAACAAGTTTTGTACTTGGCATGTCTGTGATGCTTGGCGGAGTTGTACTGCTCATAATACTTGCCATAATGCTCGTCAGAGAGTATGAGTTCATCAAGAACTGATGGTAATGAATGAAATACGAAAGTTTTTTATTCTATTATTATTTTTGATTTAAAATGAACAATCGTAAAGGTCAACTTGAACTTTCTGCAAATTTTATTGTTGTGATAATCATATCAATCGTGATATTGGTTGGTGGATTAGCATTATTCTACAATATACTTGGTTGGGGAAATACTATTAAAGCTAATGTGGATAAGCAGACTCAAGATAATATCAAGAGCATGATGTTAAGCAACAATTATCGTGTTGCAGTATTTCCGCAAGATGGAACCATATATAACGGTAAATCTCTGCAGATTGGTATCGGTGTGACTAATATCTATGATGTTAAAAAAGTTTTTGACTTAAGCTTTAAGGTCAAGAGATACACGAAAGCTGTTCCTGATGGTGAATCAGTGGTGCCGCCTGAAGATATATCTTCATATGTAGATTTATATGCGGATGCGTCAGAAAATCAGATGTCTATCGGTCCCAGTCAGCAGGCTGTAAAAGGGTTGTTGCTTAAGATGCCAAAAAATGCTGTTAAAGGTCAATATAAATACATCATTAATGTAACAACAACTGATATATCGAACAGCGATGTGACGGCTTATGGGGTAATGGAGATATATATTAATAATCCTTGATCAAGTCGTTAGTCTTTCTTTTAGAATTATTTGACGTCTTTCAATAAATCCATCAAGAATTTCTCCGGATCTTTAGCTAGTACGAAGTGTGATGCTAATAATACTCCTCTGGCGCCGTTCTTCAGTGCAATCTTTACATCTTCATTCGTCTTTACTCCGGCTCCTACTAATACTGGCTCATTGCCGCATGCCTTTACAGATTTTATTATTACATCAGGTTTTGCTTGACTTACGCTTACTTCTCCACCGATCAATTCTGGTGGTTCGATCGCTATGAATGTTGGTCTTATCGTCTTGAAGCTTGATATCTTTTTTGCTTCATTATAATCCTTAGCGCAGACTATGCTCGTCATGTCTAATTCTTTCATTCTTATGATTGTCTTCTCTATAATCTTTAATGACAATCTCTTTTCTGAATGATTCAATAATGATCCATGTACATTTATATTTAGTAACTCTTCTGGTATTATGTTTCCAGTACTTTTTCCTAATGTCTCATAATCTACGTGTTGAGCAAATACTGGTATCTTGACCCTTTTAGCTACTTCTTCTAAATATGTGGTCTCTACACATACTATTATGTTTATATCTAATTTTTTCTGGACTTTTTCTGCTATCAATGCAAGTTTTATTGCATTCTCGCCTGAACCCTCTTTGTACGTCTTGAAATTGAGTACTATGAATGGTTTGGTATAATCTAATTTTTTTACTACGAATGGTTTTTTGTTGAGGAACATATTATGCATTAATGCTGCGACTTTATAAAAATTGTTCCCCACTCTAACGGGAGAACATATCCCTAATATTCGTAAATAAATATCCATAACGGAATGATATAATATATTAGTTTTTTTGAAGAAAAATTTAAGTATACCTATTGATTTATGATATTATATTCAAGGATTGAATGATATATTAGAATCTGTCTTTTTATGTATGCTTCTTTGGTAAATATACATATAGACATATATTTTGTCATGCTGTAGTAGCTACAAATCGTTAACTTTTTAAATACGTTCATCTATGATATATTATGAATAAGCTTGTTGATATTGTTAAGAATACTGTCCGTAGCGTTGCGTTAGTTGGTGCTATGGCTTTGACTCTTAATAGTTGTCATAAGATTGATGATCCTGTTCTTGTTGCTTATGCTGATGTTTCTCCTCCTAGTGGTGTTGCTCCGTTGTCTTCTCGTATTAAGGGTTATGGTACTGATAGTAAGGGTGTTGATGATATTAAGTTGTATGATTTGAATATTAATGGTAAGGATTCTACTAGTAATTCTCCATTTGATTTTGTGAAAACTTTTAGTGTTCCTGGTATTTATAATATTTTTGTTGTTGTTACTGATTCTCATGGTGCTGCTAGTAAGTCTAAGGTTGTTACTGTTGATGTGTCTAGTCCTGTTAATGTCCCGTCTACTTGTTCTATTAATTTCTTGTCTTCTACTTCTGGTGATTCTCCTTTGAATCTTCCTTTGAAGACTTCTGGTACTTCTGGTACTGACCATATTATTGGTTATAAGTTGCATGTTGATGATCGTGTTAGTTCTCTTAAGCATTCTGTTATTGATACTACTTTGATTTTGTATGCTGGTTCGCATACTGTTTCTGCTGAGGCTGTTACTGCTTCTGGCGCTTCTGTTTCTTCTTCGTCGTATAATGTTAAGGTTAATTTTGTTAGAGGTCCTAATGATGAGTGGTATATGTTGCCGTTTATTCCTTTGCCTAAGGGTCCTTTGAATTTGTTTGCTCCTCGTGATAACACTCCTGCTGCTTTAGAGTATGATGCTGCTAGTCCTTCTCAGAGGAATGCTTTGAATGCATCGCGTGTTAATGCTAGTTGGTTAGCACATTATCCTTCTAGTGATATACCGCCGGTTTTTGATTGTAATAATTATACCAGATGTGCTTTAGTGGGTTCTATCAAGAGTTTAGGAACTAATCTGTATTACAATAATGGTGATTTTAAGTTGTTTGATTGGTATTCTGGTAATGATTCTACTTTAATCGGGATTCATGGTGGTACTTTTTATGGTGCTGGAGATTTAGGATTGCCTATGATTGAATTAGGGCTTGTTCCTACTGACGGTCTTTCTACTGAAGGTCATGCTACTGTTGCTGTTATTTCTGGCGATGATTTGTCTGATGCTAGCATTAATAAGATTGATTTCCAGTATAATATTACTAATGTTAAGCCCAATCAGAGTTATTTTCAGAGAAGTTGGACAGGATATTATGCATATCCCTATACTTATACCACTACTGAAGGCGGTGTTACTAAGAATCATTTGACTGACATTTGTGTTATGATTGTTGATTATGCTAAGGGTGTTCCTTCTAATGTTCGTTACAATCCAAATATAGAGTTAGTCAAGACCAGGAATGGAAAATAATTTTTTCTAGCTCTAGTACTTTTTAATAACTTTTTTATTAGAAAACTATTTTTTTAATTTTCCAATTCTTTGTTATAATTTTTATCACTTTATCTTCTAAGTTATTGTCGATTAAGTGTTTTAAATTTATCACTGCGATACATATTACAGTAAATGTTTTTTTTGATAAAATATATTTCGGCATCTATTCTTTTAACTAAATAAGTTTTATTTTGTTGATTATTTTCATTCTAATCACTTCATAACACTATACTACTTCTAAATTACGAAACTATTTTTTATAATTTAAGTAACATTTATATATTCGTTGTTTTAAGATTTATACTTAAGTGTGAGTTTTTATTTTAAATAATAATAGTGATGTCATAAGAGGTGTCGTTCATTTAAGATGTTAAAATTTAATAGATTAAAAAAATTAGTAATATCTTTACTCTTCTCATTTACATTATTCATACTATTTAGTTCTAGTTTTGCAAATGCTGACGCATGTTCTGGTAATCTTAATTGTAACAGTCTGATTTCAACTTATGGAGGCACTACAACATATACTATATACAATAATGTTGCTGCTCTTCGAGCCGGTTGCAGTTGTACTTGTTCAAGCGGCTCTTGTAGTTATTGTTCAAATATATATTCACAATGTTCATCTTTTACTTCATCATCTGGATGCATGCCTGGTACCGGTTGTACATGGACTGGTTGCTCGAGTGGACCATGTTGTGTAGGAGGACAGATTGCCGGTAGCAGTACTTCTTGTGCTACACTTGGTACAACTTTTAGTTGTAGTAGTCAGCAAATAACTGTTAGTACCACAGTTCAATATTGTAATGGGGTTTCAACTAGTTGTAGCGGCTCAACATCAACTATAGGACCATCAGTAATTGCAACATGTGGACCTTTTCCAGGCTATTGTATTGAAGGAGCAACATCACCCGCTTATATATCCTGTGGTTGGTGTGCGGATAGTTGTGCATCACATGGATATGAATGTGGAACATATAGTTGGTGTGGATTTAATATAAACTGTGGAAATTGTGGAGACTATGGTCGATCAACTGATTTTTGTTCTACAACTTATGGAAGTGGATATGGAACATGTTATCCTAGATGTGACCCACATACTGCAAATTGTGATGGTAACAGAAGAAATGGTTGTGAAACTGCATTGGGAACGAATACAAATTGCGCTTCTTGTGGAAATACTTGTGGAAGTGGATATTCTTGTCAGAATTATGTTTGTGCATGTACTCCTCAAACATCCTATGCATGTTATGGTCCAGATCTTTATTGGTATGACTCTTGTGGTAATTTAGGATCAATGAAACAGAATTGCAATGGTTTGGGATGTAATAATGCACCAAATCCAGATGTATGTAATACATGTACCTGTTTTGATACAACAACATGCAGCTCATCGAATAATGGTAAGAGATGCGGTGGTTGTTTATTCAATGTAGATGTTTCTGGCACTGCTGAGACTTGCAATGGAAAAGATGATAATTGTAATGGACAGATTGATGAGGGTTTGACTCAGTCTCAGACTTGTTGGAGTGCTGCTAATTGTGCTGGTCAGACTAATTCTGCTACTCAGACTAGGTCTTGTTCTGCTGGTTCTTGGGGTTCTTGGAGTTCTTGTACTGCTTCTAGGCCTGCTGATCCTACTTGTTCTGGTTCTTCTACTCAATCGTGTACTGTTGGTGTTGGTGCATGTCAACGTACTGGTACTCAGACTAGGTCTTGTAATTGTGGTTCTTGGGGTGCTTATGGTTCTTGTTCTGTTTCTGCTGGTTCTCCTTCTGCTGAGGTTTGTGATAATCAGGATAATGATTGCGATGGTATGACTGATGAAGGTTTGACTCAATCTCAGACTTGTTGGAGTGCTGCTAATTGTGCTGGTCAGACTAATTCTGCTACTCAGACTAGGATTTGTACTGCTGGTTCTTGGGGTGCTTTTAGTTCTTGTACTGCTACTAGGCCTGCTGATCCTACTTGTTCAGGTTCTACAACTCAGACTTGTTGGAGTGCTGCTAATTGTGCTGGTCAGACTAATTCTGCTAC
>Ga0182027_10011683_pt1 | contig 12383 bp, 8 predicted proteins | sample 712E1DmetaG_FD_121300 | JGI IMG/M metagenome (GOLD analysis project Ga0182027, IMG submission 121300) | Permafrost microbial communities from Stordalen Mire, Sweden - 712E1D metaG (Illumina Assembly) | ecosystem: Environmental > Terrestrial > Soil > Wetlands > Permafrost | place: Sweden...
AAACAGGATCTCAAGCTCTCCGGCCATTGAACTTAAGCCATTTAACAGGGGATTCAATACTGTGAATGGTTCTATTGGTGAAAGCATCAGTTTAAGAATCTACTCATGAAATTTAATCTGAGTTCAGGTTTCCGCATCGGGAACCTGGCTGAATTATCGGCCAATGGATTACATGAAGGCACTCCCAACTGGTACATAGGTAATCCGGATATGAAAGTTGAACAATGCCTCAATGCTGATATATCTGCATCATGGCAATACAAATGGCTTAATTTTAGGGGATCGGCTTTCAGGAACAGATTTCATAATTTTATTTACCTGCGGCCTACTGATGATGAATTATTTGGGTTTAATCTCTTCCGCTACGAGCAAACAAATGCCACTCTTCAGGGATTTGAAGCCGGTGCAAGCCTGGAAAATAAAGAGTATTTCAGCTTTTCTCTTGATTACTCTTACCTTGATGCACGACGGGATGACGGTTCCTGGTTACCCTTTTCTCCTGCAAACCGCTTTTTATTTGACAGCAAATATTTTCTGCCCGTGAAAGGATCCAAATATCAACATGCCTTTATATCTTTTGGAGTAAACTATATTCAAAATCAGGATCATACAGACATTTATGAAGTTGCCGCACCAGGTTATTGGCTTATCAATGCCGGAGCAGGAGTGAGCTTCAGATCAGTTCGTTTCCTGCTGACCTGCCGTAATCTGACTGACCAGAAATATTATGATTTTCTGTCAAGGCTTAAATATTATGGTCTTAACAATATAGGAAGAAATATAGTGTTGAATGTTGGATGGCAATTTTAATTATCAGAATATTTAAAAAGCATGAATCAATTTTTAACTTAAAAATCCTTTTATGAACCGAGCATGTTTAGCTAAAGACGCAAACTTGCATGAGCAAAAACAACATGCGAGCTCCATCCGACCCATTAAAAATAATTTTGTACGGATGAAAAGTTGGATTACCCTGCTTCTTTTTTTTATATTTTGTATCAGTTGCGAAAATGAGGTGGAACCTGCAGCCTCACTCGAATTTAAAACCGGTACCGGATATACTTCCCACGATGCTACCATTTCGAAAGGATCATCGTTAAAAGTAGGCATCATTGCCATTAAGGCAGATAATAATCTCAAAACATTCAATGTTTCTGTTTCATTTGATGGGGCCACTACTACCACCACCGTCAGTAATTTTACAATACCTTCAGATGAAAACACACATTATGATAAAGATATAAATTTTACAGTCCGGAACCAGACAGGTACAGAAAAATTTTATTTCACCATTGTCGATATGGATGAAAACATAATCCAGAAAATTCTCACCTTTGCAGTTGAATAATCCTTTAGGGTATCGGTTAAAACTGATTAATTGTTGGCCCGATGCTCACAAAAATCCTAATGTTAAAGGAATAAATTTCCATTAATATCCGGTATTTTTTTGAATTATTTTTCCCTCATAAACAATTGTTGCTACATTTGAATTAAGCAAATTTGATTCATTAAATTTAAGCTTAAGAATTAATCATAAATCAATTCATATTATGACATCAAGAAGAGTCTTTTTAAAAAACACTGCAATTACAACTGCAGGATTGAGTCTGGTTCCTTCACTATCAGGTGCTTTTACAGGTTGTGCACCTTCAGACAGGGTGAATGTTGGCCTTATTGGCTGTAACGGGATGGGTTTTGCTGACCTTACTACTTTCCTTGAGAATAAACAGGTTGAGTGCATAGCATTATGCGATGTCGACGAAAATGTTCTTAACCGGAGAGCTGGTGATGTTGAAAAAATCAAGGGGAAGAAGACTGCAAACCTTTATAAGGACTGGAGAACACTCATTGATAACAAAGATATTAATGTTGTTATTGTTGGTACTCCCGATCATTGGCACTGTATGATGATGATAGCTGCCTGTGAAGCCGGGAAGGATGTTTATTGTGAAAAACCTATAGGCAGAACCATCGAAGAGTGCAACCTTATGGTGAAGGCTGCCAAAAGATATAAGAGGGTTGTGCAGGTTGGCCAATGGCAAAGAAGTGATCCTCACTGGCAGGAAGCAGTCGATTTTATCCGTTCAGGGAAACTTGGTAAAATACGGCTTATCAGGGTATTTTCATACCAGGGCTGGTGTCCGTCTATCCCTGTTCTGGCCGATGAACCTGTTCCTGCAGGAGTTGATTATGATATGTGGTTGGGCCCGGCGTCCAAAAGACCTTTCAACAGAAATCGTTTTCACTTTACTTTCAGATGGTTCTGGGATTACGCCGGGGGATTAATGACCGATTGGGGAGTGCATCTTCTTGACTATGCGCTCTATGGCATGGATGTTACCTCGCCAAAATCTATTATGGCTATGGGTGGAAAGTATGGTTACCCGACTGATGCCTGCGAAACACCGGACAGTTTACAGACAATCTATGAATTTGATGGGTTCAATATTTTGTGGGATCACGCAATTGGAATTAATGATGGTGGCTATGGAAGGACTCATGGATTGGGTTTTGTGGGTGAAAATGGAACCCTGGTTGTCGATCGCGACGGATGGGAAGTGATCCCTGAGATTGTTTCCAACACAAAGCGGATGGATGCTGTACCATTGAAAAAGGGAACAGGACAAGGGCTTAGAAATCATGTTAAAAATTTCCTCGAATGCATGGAAAGCCGCAATCCAGATACAAACGCAAGCATTGAGATTGGTGCACATATTGCCAAATTCTCAGCACTTGGAAACATAGCATACAGGTCAGGTAAAAAGCTTGTCTGGGATGGTACAAAATTTACTAACGATGAAGATGCAAACAAATATCTGGTTCCAAATTACAGAGAACCATGGAAATTGCCGAAGGTTTAATATGCAGTACAAAAGGTCGGGGCACTATTAGTCTTGGTTGAAAGAAAGATAATGACCTTTATATTGTATTAAAAGAAAATAATATTACCTGTGCCAGGTATAAAATACTCCGGCGGAGGCTATAGTTGGTGCAAGTGAAGGATCGGGGTCAAGACATAAACCTTTGGGATATTTCCAAAAAGAGTAAGGTTGAGAAGCACTTTGAATCTATCCGCAGACTGATGATACCTGATGAAATATTGATGCAAGAGAAAGCTATAAACCTGATTAACAATGTCTATCTGAATTAAAATGAGAAAACTAAATCTGACCATATTTATTATTGTTATATCTGCATTAATATGCTCCTTTCTGAGTTATGGAAATGATCCATACAATGGTAAATATTGCAAAGGCGAAGGTGATGTGAAATTCCTTCGTCTGATTGATGAATCTTTTGCTTTTTTTAATCCTAACTCCTTTGTACCAAATGTATCAATGATATATGAACCCAGGTGGGATACTTTCCTCGAAAGCGGAGGGTGGGGTGCATTTTGGATTCAGAATAGCTACGGGTTCTCTTATTCTGTAACACCTTTTCTCCAGGAACCCTGGTTCTCAATTTTACAAAGATCATGGGATCTGTTTTGGAACAACCAGGGAGATGGATTACGAATGGGGAAGCCTGCTATTAGCGGAGCAGAAGCTCCTTCAGATCCCATTTATAAATTAATAGCCCCTGATGGGAGTTTAGGCGATTGTGCAAGTCCCGGACAAATAATTTACAAACAGGGAGATGGAAATTTTAACATACACGATTGGTTCTATGAAGCCACAGCAGCCGGGTTGGTAGTGCAATCTGAAATTTTATTAACCAATCGTGATAAAAAGGCAATAGCATATTATCTGCCCAAAATGGAAAGAGCCTGTGATTTTATCGAAAGGACCCGCGATCCAAAAAAGAATCTTTTTCTGGTAGGACCTGCCTGTAACCTTTTAGCTCCAAGTTATGGTGGAGTCAAACAAGCAGACGGAACTTTTGGAAAGGGCTACCTGGCAGGACTTTCTATTACTTATCTTTCTGCCCTTGATCGGATGGTGGAGTTATTTAAACTGGTGGGGAATAAAGAAATGATTGATTTATATGAACATCGGCAAAGTATTACCCGTCAATCCTTACCACAACTACTGACTTCTGCCGGCTATTTTGTAAAGTCTGTTGAACCAGGTGGTATAATGCATGGTGTGCTGGGCCAGAAGAAATACGGATACCTTGAAGGTGTAGCTAATACAGATGCTGTTGCCATGAGGGTTGTCGATGATAATACCGCAGAAAGTATTTACAAACAGATTAATGAATTCCCGGAGATCCGGCCCTTTGACTTTCTTCTTACCAATGCCCCCGGTCTTGATGATACTTACTGGAGTTGGGATAAAAAAACCGGTAAGGACATGGGTGGGATACATAAATTCGGTTGTTGGGTTAATGGCGGAGCATGGCCTACTGTTGAGGGAAGAGCAATACTGATGTATTACCGGATGGGCAAATATGAGGATGTCTACCGGTCGGGCTGCAGGGCAATGAAGTGGGCAAAGGATTTCCGGATGGATGAACATTTTACTCAAAAAGGTGAGAATACTTATAATCTATGGTACGATGGTGACCAGATGAAAAGTAACGGGGTCATAGTAACAGTTGACAACTTTGCAATTCCTGCTGCAACTATCCGCGGTTTATTCGACTATGAATACAAACACGACAGGCTGATACTCCGTCCCCGGATTCCTGGCTCTATAACTCAGTTTACACAGAAACAACCTGTCCGGTTCGGTAATAAGAAGATATACCTTTCATGTCTGAATGGAGGTCCTGTGGTTAAATCGGTAACAATAAATGGCAAGCCTGGAAAGGTAGGATCTTCGGATGAAGTTATTCTCATTTATGATGAATTGCCGGAAGAGGCCATGGTTGAAATCACAACAGAAGGTAGCGGACCTAAGGAAGTATTTTCTGCACCTTATCCGATAACCCCTGGCATCATGTCAGAAAAAACTCTAAAAACATTTTCTACTTCTGAATTACCTGATTCGTTGAAGAACCCATATGCCATTCTCTCAAGTTTGGATAGTAAATTATCGAATGATCCGGATGCTGTTTATGAATCTTCATTTGTTACTTCGGCAATTGAATCTTTCAAAGCTTATCAATATCGCGCAAACCTGGATGAAACAGGACCAGGTTATTTCCGTAATATTGATAGTCAAAGAAAAAAGAATATGATAAGGATATATGCAAATGCGGCTATTGGACTATATCATGGTTTTGAAAATCGAATGGAGAGTTATAACCGGCAAGGTGATGCAAGACAGAAACGGATTGCATCGATTTTCTATGAAGTAAAAAAAAAGTATAAAATCTAAAACCTTTTGATGTGTTAATATACTTATTGAAAACACTTTTAATTAACCACATATCCATTAAAATATTCTTTACTTTGAGAACGTACTTAAAACTCTGTGAAAATAAATATAACGATGAAAGAGGAAATCAGGAAAACCAATTTAATACCATTGACAATTGTAGGAATCCTGTTCTTTTCAATAGGATTCTCCTTAGGAATTAATGGATTGTTAATTCCATATTTAAAAAAAGCATTTTCGTTAAGCAATGCTGACTCCTATCTGGTTCTTACAGCAACTTTTAGCGCTTTTCTTATTTTTGGTTATCCTGCCGGTATGATTATTCAGAAAATAGGATATAAAAAATCTATGGTTCTTTCATTTCTGTTTTTTGCATTTGGTTTGTTTCTATTTGTTCCATCAGCGAAATATGAGAGTTTTGCCCTGTTTCTGGTGGCATCATTTATCAGCGGTGCGGGAAATACTCTTTTACAGGCAGCTGTAAATCCTTATGTTACGATTTGTGGCCCCATTGAGTCTGCTGCAAAACGCATTAATATAATGATAATCTTCAACAGAAGCGGATGGGCCATTGCTCCAATATTTCTGGCTCTATTTCTCAATTTAAGTCAGGCTAAGATAAATCTTACCGATATGTTTCTTCCTTTCTATATTATTGTTGGGGTCTTTCTGCTTTTAGGGCTTTTTACATGGTTTTCACCTCTTCCCGAAATAAAGGCAAAAGGTGAAGAAGCCGTATCGGAGGAATCTATTGAAATAATGAAATTTACAGCCTCCAAAAAAAATGTTTTTCAATTTCCCCATCTTCTCTTAGGGGTACTGACATTGTTTATCTACATCGGGATAGATACCCTGACATTGGTATCCCCTGTGGATTTTGCTGTAACGCTGGGGTTAAAATATCCTGAAACTTATACTATGCACACAGTAGTATCAATGGTCTTTGGCTGCATAATGGGAATTATCCTTATTCCGAAAGTAATTTCCCAGACACTGGCTTTAAAGTGGGGCACCACACTTGGCGTTATTGTTTCGTTGCTTATTGTATTGCTTCCTTCCAAAATTGCAATACATTTTGTTTCCGTTTTGACTTTTACGATCTCAATAGTATGGGGAGCTGTATGGCCACTGGCAATTTCATATCTGGGCAAATACACTAAAGCGGGATCCTCATTGCTGGTGACTGCTATCGTTGGAGGGGCAATATTCCCATTGATTTTTGGATGGCTGAAAGATCTGACAGGAGATATTCAGAAGGCATACTGGTTGTTTCTCCCTTCTCTTCTTTTCATGATGTTTTATGCTTTTAAAGGACATACCATTGGGTTAAAAAAATTCAAAAAGGTTGAATAAAGTGAGCATGTACAGCTTCAGATTTAATGAGTAAAGGATGGCTGTAAAAAAAACAGAATTTTTATTTTCCTGTTTGTTTTTATTATTAAGTTTATCTGACCAAAATATTTTGACAATATGGAGAAAATGACAAGACGTGAACGCTTAATGGCCACCCTCAGAGGAGAGCCGGTTGACAGACCCGCCGTAAATTTCTACGAGATAGGGGGGTTCCTGGTAAATCCCAACGATCCTGATGAATATAATATTTATAACTCCCCTTCCTGGTTGCCTTTACTGAATCTGGCCGAAAACCACACAGATATTATCAGACTGGTTAGTCCTGTCCGGGCTCAGTCGCATTTATCATGGGACGGTAGTTCAAATGTTGGTAGAAGGAAACAATTTGTTGAAGAGAAAACATGGGAAGAAAATAATAGTCGTTTTACACGCCTCACCTTTAAAATTGATGGAAAGAAACTTACAAGTCTTTCACGCCGTGACAAGAATCTCGATACAGTCTGGTCAGTGGAACCTCTGCTAAAAAACAACGATGACGCAAAACTGTTCCTTAAGCTCCCCGATGAAATATTTGAGGAGAATTTTGATATCCCGCATCTGGAAGAGGAGGAAAAAAAGCTTGGTGACAGGGGGATCGTTATGGTCGATACGGAAGATCCGATATGTGCTGTAGCCGCTCTGTTTAATCTGGAAGATTTTACGGTATTTGCATATACTGAGAATGAGCTCTGTCATAAACTTTTAGAAAAACATGCCCGCTATATTCATAAACGTACCGAAAAAGTATCAAAAGAATTCCCGGGAAGACTATGGCGGATTTATGGACCAGAGTATGTTACAGAACCGTTTTTCCCCACTTCATTTTTCGAAGATTATGTTGTAAAATACACTGGTCCGATGGTGAAAATGATTAAAGAGCATGGAGGTATTGTCAGGATTCATTCACATGGACGGGTTAAAAGCATTCTGGATTATATTGTAACTATGGGAGCTGATGCAACAGACCCCATTGAACCGCCACCTCATGGAGATGTGGAAATGAAGTACCTGAGGGAAAAATATGGTAAGCAACTGGTGCTTTTTGGAAATATTGAAATCGCTGATATTGAAAGCATGGCTGAAGATGAATTCAGAAAAATGGTACGACAAACTATTGCTGACGCTACTGCTGGTGAAGGAAGAGGATTTGTTTTATTGCCAACATCAGCTCCATACGGGAGAACAATTTCTGAAACAACATTCAGGAATTATCAGATAATGGTGGAAGAAGTTCAGAATTTTTAAAGGAAAATTTAAGAAACAGATCCATGAACTCAAGAGAACGTGTTTTAAAAGCTTTTAAACTGATGAAGGGATTGCCCGACAGGGTTCCTCTTCAATTTGAACTGTGCAGGAATTTGGCCGATCATTTTGGGAAAGAATATAATATTCCGGTGAATTACACTGATAATCTGTATGAAGATGTCACCTATCGTATTAGCGCCAATGAACTGAGGATCTTTATGGGGAGCGACGTTGTGGTTACAGGGGCCTCAGTTTCGGATGATTACAGAATTATAAAGGATTCAGATGGAACATGGCTGAATGAATACAAGATGAGGATGCGGCAGGGTGATATCTATGTCGAGGTTGTCGATTATCCTCTTTCCCATGCCGAATCCCGGGCGGATATTCTGGCATATCAATTTCCTGATCCTGATGCCCCCGGACGTTACAGGGATGCCGAACATCTGGTTAAGAAATATCATGACGATTACCTGGTATTTGGCGATATTGAAGTGACAGTATTCTCTCTGGCTCACCAGTTAGCCGGAATGGCAAAACTTCTTGTTGACATGATGATGGAGTCAGAGTATGTCATTCCATTGTTCGAAGCCTGTGCCGAATTTCAGACACGGGTTGGATTATGGTTGATTGAATTGGGAGTTGATGCTATCTGGTTTGGTGATGACTTTGGCACCCAATCAAGTTTAATTATTCCCCCGGAAACTTTTAGAAGTCAGCTGAAGCCAATTTACAAAAAGATGATAGACAGGTTTAAGGCAGCTAAACCCGACATAATCCCGATACTGCACTGCGATGGAGCTGTAAGCGAGTTACTTGATGATATATATGATATGGGCTTCCGTGTATTTAATCCGGTACAGCCAGGTGTCCCCGGACATTTGCCTAAAGACCTGAAGGACAGATTCGGAGATAAATTCAGCTTCTGGGGAGCAATTGATCAACAGTACCTTCTGCCTAACGGAACTGATGATGAACTTGAGGCTGATATCAAAGAGAAAATCTCTATCCTTGGTAAGGGATCAGGTTATATGATCTCTCCGGCACATATAATACAGAATGATGTTACCCCTGAACGGGTTAAACTCTTCATTGAATTATGTAAAAAACATGGGGCAATTTATAAATGATGGTATAACGATTCCTTATATTATTTACCGGTGCTCAATAATTGAATTAACAATGAAAAAATTGGTGTACTTAATTCTGATAACAGGTTTTATTGCAAACTGTCTTGTTACCTCTGGACAACAGACTGTTTACAAGTCTGCATTCCAGAACCCGGCTCTTTCAACTGAAGAGAGAGTTTCTGACCTGGTTTCAAAAATGACGTTGCAGGAAAAAGCCGACCAGCTTCTTTATACAGCACCTGCAATTCCCCGTTTGGGAATTCCTGCATATAACTGGTGGAATGAAGCTTTGCACGGTGTGGCAAGAGCCGGGTACGCAACAGTCTTTCCGCAATCAATTTCAATTGCCAACTCCTGGGATGAAGAACTTATGTTTAAAGTGGCTAATGCTATTTCCGATGAGGCAAGAGCCAAATATCATGAATTTCAGAGAAGAGGTAAAACAGGGTTGTACCAGGGACTTACATTCTGGTCGCCAAATATCAATATTTTCCGCGATCCGCGTTGGGGAAGAGGACATGAGACCTATGGCGAAGATCCGTTCCTTACCGGAAGGATGGGGTTCGAATTTGTTAAAGGTATGCAGGGTGACGATCCAAAATACTTAAAGACAGTTGCAACAGCCAAACATTATGCTGTCCATTCTGGTCCGGAACTACTTCGACACAGTTTTAATGCAAAAATAAGTGAATCAGATCTTAGAGAGACATATCTTCCGGCATTCCGTACCCTTGTAGTGGATGCAGGGGTTTATTCTGTGATGGGAGCATATAACAGGTTCAGAGATTATCCTTGTTGTGCTAATCCTATCTTATATGGAATCCTTCGGAACGAGTGGGGTTTCAAAGGTTATATAGTTTCCGATTGCTGGGCTGTCTCAGATTTTTATAAATTCACCGGTTTCGCCAAAGACGCTGTTGAAGCTGCGGCGCAAGCTGTTAAAGCCGGTACAGATCTCGAATGTGGAGTTGATTATAAAAACCTCGTTGAAGCTGTAAAGCGAGGATTACTGACAGAAGCAGATATCAACGTTGCAGTAAAAAGGATTTTCACAGCCAGGTTTAAACTTGGCATGTTCGATCCCGATGAGATCGTTCCTTACGCACAGATACCTTTTTTTGTGAATTGTTCCGATTACAATAATTCACTCTCACATGAAGCTGCACAAAAATCGATTGTTCTTTTAAAGAATGAGAATAATTTTCTTCCTCTTTCGAAAGAGATTAAAACGATTGCTGTTATTGGGCCTAATGCAGATAATTTTGAATCATTGATTGGAAACTATAATGGTATTCCAAAAAACCCTGTAACTGTTCTTAAAGGTATTCAGAATAAACTCAATCCGGGCACAAAAATAATTTATGCCGAAGGAAGTGATCTTGCTGAAGGAATTCATAATCTTACACCTATCCCTTCACGGTATCTCCTCACGCCCGATGGGAAACAGGGAGCATTTGGAGAATATTTTAATAACAGGGATATGAAAGGCGAACCTGTTTTCACAAGGGTTGATGATAATATTAATTTCTATTGGGAACATTTATCGCCCAGGTACGATATGCCCGATGATGATTTTGGAGTGAGATGGACCACCTACCTTGTACCGCCTGAAACAGGAACTTATGCCATTGGAAGCTGGGGCTCTTCAGGTTATGAGATCCTGCTCGATGGGAAAAGCATTATCTCCGAAAGGAGTGACCATTCGGCTTTTCATGTAGAGGTTCCTGCTGAACTTCAGTCAGGGAAAAAATATAAAATTGAGGTTCTGTATAAAAATTATGCCGGCGATGCCGACATTAAACTTCTATGGGCATTACCACGAAAAAACCTCACCGAACAGGCTGTAAAAGCTGCAAAAGAGGCTGATGTTGTTATTCTGGTTCTGGGTTTATCACAACGACTTGAAGGTGAAGAGATGCCAATAAAATTAGAGGGATTTAGTGGCGGCGACCGTACAAATCTTAATCTTCCGGTTGTTCAGGAGCAGCTTCTTAATACTGTTACTGCAACAGGAAAACCGGTAGTTGTAGTACTCGCAAACGGAGGAGCTTTGTCGGTTAATAAAGCCCAGGAAAAAGCCACTGCAGTATTGCTTGCAGGTTATGGCGGACAGCAGGGTGGTAATGCAGTTGCTGATGTTCTTTTCGGTGACTATAATCCGGCAGGAAGACTTCCTGTAACATATTATAAATCAATTGATCAGATCCCTCCTTTTGAAAACTACGACATGAAGGGTAAAACATACAGGTTCTTTACCCAGGAACCTCTGTATCCATTTGGTTACGGATTGAGCTATACTACTTTCACATACAGTAATCTGGTAATTCCTGAAAAAGCTGTGGCAGGAGAAACTGTAAAAGTTAAAGTTACAGTCACAAATTCAGGAAAAGTTGCAGGAGACGAGGTTGTTGAGCTTTATCTGACAGATGAAAAGGCTTCCACACCAAGACCTATCCGGCAACTTGAAGGGTTCAGGAGAATATCATTGAAGCCGGGTGAAAGCAAAGACGTTGAATTTTCTCTCGATAAGAGGCAATTCTCAATTATAAATCAAAAAGATAAAAGAGTAATCGAACCGGGTTACTTTAATATTACGGTAGGAGGTAAGCAGCCTGGTTTCAAAGGTTATCTCGATCCTCTTTTTACTCAGGTGCTGACAGGAAGAATAAAGTTAACAGGGAAAGAGGTTTCTTTCGCAAACTAATTTTTTTAATAATTAATCATGACCAAGCTGTCTAAATAGATCTTTTTAACCGCAAAGTACGCAGAGTAGGCGCAAAGACAAAACCAAGTCTTTTGACTCTTAGCGATCTTTGCGAAAAGTCTTAGCGCTCTTTGCGGTTATTGGATTTTGATTCCTGTTATTGTACTTTAAGTTGTTTTAACAGCCAGACGTTTACAGCATCAGTTTCTTCAGGGAATGTCCAGTGACCGGTTTCCTGGAAAATATGTAACTCCTTTTGAGCGGTAATGACATTATATGCTGAATACATTGATGTTGGGGGGCATGTAAGGTCGTTATATCCCCATGTATAGAATCCGGGAACTGAAACCCTTCTCGCAAAATTCACCACGTCGTAATAACCTAGAGTTTCAACTTCTCCTGGTTTTGGTTCAGCATCCCTGTAATAATGTGGCCAGCCACCGGCTCTTTTGTTAAGGTATCCGCTGTAATCGCATAATGCCGGGTATAATGCAGCCATATATTTTATCCTCTTGTCCAATCCGGCTGTAACTATAGTCAGAGCTCCTCCCTGACTTCCTCCCGTTACTGCAATATCGTTTCCATTAAACTCAGGTAATGAAAATATAAAATCAACCGCCCTGACACATCCAAGATAAACTCTCTTATAGT
>Ga0182027_10011684_pt1 | contig 12381 bp, 11 predicted proteins | sample 712E1DmetaG_FD_121300 | JGI IMG/M metagenome (GOLD analysis project Ga0182027, IMG submission 121300) | Permafrost microbial communities from Stordalen Mire, Sweden - 712E1D metaG (Illumina Assembly) | ecosystem: Environmental > Terrestrial > Soil > Wetlands > Permafrost | place: Sweden...
AGATTGTTGAACCTGAATTACGGATTATTGCGCAGCAATTGTCATTCATGGCATTCTGGGATGGGCGTTCCTCGCCCTTCGGGTCTTAGTCGAGACGACTTCACGAGCCTCTGAAAAGCTCACGGGATTCACTGGGCGATGGTGCCGATGGCGGGAAGTATCTTCATAGGCAGAGCGGGTTGTTTAGCGCGCGGCGGCGAGGAAATTGCCATAACCCACCACGAGCGTGGACAGAATAAGCACCGCGATTCCGCTGGCGATAAGCGCATGCGTACGTCGGCTCGTGCCGCGCCATTCCTTGAGCGCCACGCCCCACAGCGTGCTGAAGATAATAATGCTCGCCATGTGCAGCGTCCACGAAGAGAAGCCGAAACGGCCCATCTGCGTCTCGCCCATCGTATAGAAGAAGAACTGGAAATACCACGTAACGCCGGCCAGCACGCAGAGGAGTAGGTTGGCAAGGCGCGGCACGGGTTCGCCGGCGGGCGCGCGCGCGGCGAGGTATTCGCCGGCGGTGCGGTTGCGGACGTTGAGCGCGATGCACCAGAGGGCGTTGCTCGTGAAGCCGCCAAGCAGCACGACGACGAGCTTGGGCAGCCCAGTCCAGAGCGGCGACGTGCCGGCCGCGGCGGAAAGTTCGGCGAGCGGAGCGGCGGCCCCCAAAGCGAAGGCCATGCACGCGCTCATCACGCCGCAAAAGAGCGCAACACCGAGGCCCTTTTTGAAGCTGAATTCCTTTACCGATTCCTTCTTGGCGCTCTCGGATAACTCGCGCTCCTTGCTCAGCCCAGCAAGCGCGGAGACCGTGATGCCGACGATGCAGACGCCGATGCCAAGCAGCGTTATCCGGCCGGGGCCGGTCGCGGCGATAGAAGCGATGGTGCCTTTGAAGATCGGCGGGATCAGGGTGCCGCATACCGCGCAGATGCCGAGCGCCACACCGTAGCCGAGTGACATGCCGAGATAGCGCATCGTAAGCCCGAACGTGAGCCCGCCGAGCCCCCAGAGTAGACCGAAGAACCAAGCCCAGAAGAGGGCATAGCCTGGCGCGCGGGCGAGCACGCCGAGTAGATCGTTTGTCAGCGCGAGACCGAGCACCCACGGTGCGACAATCCAGCTGAAGAAGCCGCCGACGAGCCAGAAGGTTTCCCATGACCAGCGGCGAACACCGCGATAGGGCACGTAGAAACTGCCTGCGGCAAGGCCGCCGAGCCAATGGAAGACGACGCCGAGAAAAGGATTGGGGGACATGATTTTTCGGGTGGAATTGTTAACAGACGCGGATTGTCTCGAGTCCGAGCAATGCGCCGAGTTCTCCGATGCGTTCCGTGATGTGGCCAACGCCGACTCCGCAGAGGAGGGCGAGTCTGCCCGCGGTCGCCTCGATCACAGAGAGCAGCGTAACCTCTTGGGAAAAATGGCCTGGAAGGCGGGACCGAGCCGGCGTCAAGCTGTTCATCGACCGCGTTTGCTGAGCACGGTGCGTTCGTAGGCGCGGACTTCGTCAAGCCACGCCCGGCCGACGGGCGTACTCTGCCGGCGGCAGTATTCGTCCCATACCGCCGCGAAGGGCAGGGTCTTCGCCTCCTCCATCAGGACGAGCCGGGCGGTGTAGTCGCCCGCCGCCTCGGCATTGCGAAACAGTTGGACCGGTTCGAGCATTGCGACTAGCAAACACTTGAGGGCGTTGCGCGTGCCGATCGTCCACGCCGCGACGCGGTTGATGCTCGCATCGAAGTAATCGAGGCCGATGTGGGTACGCGCGAGGAAGCCGCCGCGCACCACCTCCTCCATGATCGCCCGGGTCGGATCGTCGAAAAGCACGACGTGGTCGCTGTCCCAGCGGACACCGCGGCTCACGTGGAGCAGGATTTCCGGCACGAACTGCAGCACCGACGAGATTTTATCGGCGAGCGACTCGGTGGGGTGATAGTGGCCGGCGTCGAGGCAGTAGAGCTTCTGGTGCGTAACCGCGTAGCCGAGATAGAACTCATGCGACCCGACCGTGTAGGATTCCACGCCGATGCCGTAGAGCTTGCTCTCGACAGCGTCGAGGTTGTGCTTCGGGTTGAGTTCTTCGGCGAAAACGGCATCGAGCGCCTTTGCGAGGCGTTCGCGCGGGGCCTTGCGGTCGACAGGGGTATCCTTGTAGCCGTCGGGAATCCAAACGTTGGTCACGCAGGTCTTACCCAGTTGCTGACCGATGGCGGCCCCGATGCGGCGGCTGGCGATGCAGTGCTCGATCCAGAACTGGCGGATGCCGGCGTCCGGGTGCGAGAGCGTGAAGCCGCCGTCGGCGAGCGGGTGCGCAAAGCAAGTGGGGTTGAAATCCATGCCAAGACCGCGGGCCTTGGCCCAGTCGATCCAACTCTGGAAGTGCTCCACGGTGTAGGCATTGCGATCCACCTTGCGGCCGCGGAGGTCGGCATAACAGGCGTGCAGGTTGAGGCGGTGCTTGCCGGGGATCAGCGACAGCGCCTTCTCGAAGTCAGCGCGCAATTCGTCGATCGTCCGGGCTTTCCCGGGGTAGTTGCCAGTGGCCTGAATGCCGCCGCCGGAGAGCACTGCATTTGGTTTTTCAAAACCGCCGACGTCGTCTCCCTGCCAGCAGTGCAGGGAGATCGGCGTAGCGGCGAGCGTGGCGAACACGGCCTCGGTATCGACGCCGAGGGAGGCATAACTTTCTTTGGCGAGGGTGTAGGGTGTGTTGGACATGGCTCGAGATGGGTACCGGTAAAGCGTTATTGTGATTAATAATGTGTCCCATCGGGCGAAGCGGCCGTTATTTCTCGACGACCACCTTGAGATAGTTGCCGTAGCCGACGACGAGGGTGGAGAAAATGAGGATCGCAATACCGGCGGCGATGAGGCTGTGCGTGCGACGGCTCGATCCCTTCCACTCGTGCAGGAACCAGCCCCACATCGTGCTGAAAATGATGATGCTCGCCATGTGCAGGGTCCAGGAGGAGAAGGCGAATTTACCCATCTGCGTTTCTCCCATGCTATAAAAGAAGAACTGGAAGTACCAGGTGGTGCCGGCGAGGGCGCAGAAGCAGTAGTTGACCAAACGCGGTACCTGGAGGTCGGCGGTGGTGGGCGTGGGGGTGGCGGCGTGTTCCGGCCGGATGGTGGGGCTGAAATATTGGTAGCCGGTCTTGTTTTTCAGATTGAGGATCACGCACCAGATGAAGTTGGTCGTGAATCCGCCGAGCAACACAACGACCAGCTTGGGGAGCCCGCTCCAGATGGGTGTTGTGCCCGCTTTGAGGGAAAGCTCGGCGATGGGGGCAGCAGCGTCCAGACCGTAGGCAAACGACGCGCTCATTATCCCGGAGAACGTGGCGACGAGCATGCCCTTGCGGAAACTGAACTCTCTGATCACTTCCTTCTTCTTCTCCTCCGGAAGTTCGCGCTCTTTGCTCAGGCCGGCCAGCGCGGCAACCGCGATGCCGGCTAGGCAGACCGCGATGCCGACCAGGGTGATCTGCCCCGCGCGGCTCGCGGCGATTCCGGCGAGTTCCCCCTTGAAGATCGGGGGGATGAGCGTGCCGAAAGCGGCGCAAAAGCCGAGCGCGACGCCCATGCCGAGCGACATGCCGAGGTAACGCATAGTCAGGCCGAACGTGAGCCCGCCCAAACCCCACATGACTCCGAAAAGCCAGGCAAGAAACAGGGTGCGATGCGAAGCATGGCCGAGCACGCCGAGCAGGTCGTTGGTCATCGTCAGACCCAGCAGCCAAGGCATGATGATCCAGCTGAAAAATCCGCCGGCCAGCCAGTAGGTTTCCCACGACCATTTCTTAACACCCCGGTAGGGGACGTAGAAGCTGCCAGAGGCCAGGCCGCCGAGCCAGTGGAAGACAACGCCGAGAAACGGATTAGGATTCATTAGATAGTCGGTTCAGCAAACACGGCCCACCTCCAGGCCGAGCAACTGTCCCAATTTCTCAATCCGGTCGGTGATGTGCCCCACTCCCACGGCGCAATGATGCGCCGGGCCATGGGCGTTCCAGCGGTTCACGAACTCGCGGGCGCCGCACGGGAAGCGGTAGCGGCTGTTCGTGTTGCCGATTTCCATGATCGGCCCGGGCACGGACTCAGCCTCGGCGCAGAGGAGGGCGAGTCTGCCCGCGGTCGACTCGATCACGGAGAGCAGCGTGACGGGGCCGTGCTTCACGGCCATCTCGACAGAAACGCCGCGGCCAACCTTGCCGTGATAACATTTCAGCGGACGGACTTTGGTCTTGCCCTCGGCGATCTTGATGTGGCCGGGACCATCGTGGCCCATCAGTACGACATCGTCCTTGAAATCCATCGCGTAATACTCGGTGAATGAGCCGCCGACGCCAAAGAGGTCCATGATTTTCATGGCCTGCACGTTTTTTACCTCGTATTCGCCGGCGACAGGCACGCCGCGGGCGGTCAGCAGCGAAGTGCCAAGGATAATGGAGGCGAGCGTGGCCTCGTTTTCCGCGATGCCGGTGCCCTTGTAATAATAAGCCATGGAGCCGAGACCGTAGTCGGCCACGAGACGGTCGAGCGCGACTGAAGTGCGGGCGGCCTCAGTGAGATCATTGGCAGGGCAGTCGGGCTGCACGTCGAAGATCTCGGAGAACTCACCCAGTCGCGCGGCTATGTGCGCCGCGGTGACATCGCAGCGGCGTGCTGCGAGTTCGTCTACCTCGATCATTTCAATATGCGTGCCGAAGACGGCGCACTGAAGCGTTAGGTCGGAATAGATGTCGAGCATGCCGCTGTAGTAATGGCCCATGAGTCCGAGGCGATTGCCCTGCATTCCGGCGGCAACGCGGCCGGCCTCGATCCAGGCGTCGACTTCGTTCCAGCAGACGGGGTCGTCGTCGAGCATGCCCGTGATTTGGTGGAAGCGCACGCCAGCGCGCTTGAAGACGTTGGCGATCTCCGGCACGGGGCACGCTGAGCAGTGCGCAAGCCAGTCACCAGTCATCTGGGTGCGGTCGCCGAGACGGTTGAAGGTCGCGTAATCAATCGCGGCCTCGGGCGCGAGGTTGAGAACGATCACGGGAACCTTCGCACGGAGCACGACCGGGAGCACGGTTGAGGACAGCGCGTAGGTGGTGACGTGGAGCACGATGAGGTCGACATCCTGCCGGCGGAATTCGCGGCCGGCGGCGAAGGCGCGGTCGGCGTTGTCCACAAGGCCTAGGTTGACGATCTCGACGCCGGGCCGGGCGAGCTTTTGCGCGACGCGTGCGAGGTAGCCTTCAAGTCGGACCTTGAGCCCTTGGAACTGTGGCCAATAGGCGTCGAGCCCGATACCGAAGAGACCTAGACGGAGGGATGGGGTTGCCATGCCGAGACAATAACGGATCGATGCCGCGGGGGGAATTGCGCCAATGATCTTTCGCATATGGAAAATGCCGCATCGGAACGAAGCGATTCTCGTTACTTTGCCCCGCGCCCGCCAGCAGTTCTTCAGCACGCGGATCTCTCAGTCCACCTGGCCCAGCCAGAGAGCATGGTCATCCAATAGACGTCAACGACCGAAACGTGGGTGGTTCCCATCAGGAAGGCAGTGATGGTGAAGCCGGGCATAAGGAGTTATCTGCGCGACGGCTTTCACCGAACCCATGGCATAAATGATCTGCTCCTCCGAACACTCTTTGCTAGGCCTAGAGGCTGGGATTCTGAGGTGTACCTCCAAGAAGAACGAACATAAGGCGACTCGAAATTCTGGGAGAGGAGCATGCGTGACGCAAACCAAGCTGCTAATGTCGCATTATGGTCATGACTTTGCCTCGGCAGGCACCACATCTTCCACTAGTTCTCCTCAAAATCGTCAATGACCCTACCCGGCACTCGAGCCCTAACCAGCGGCGACATCGGCTGCGCTTATGCAGCAACGTTCACTGCGGCCGGTGGCGACATGGTTCAAAATCACCATCGTGACGGCGCCCGGGTCGGTGAAGCTGACCTTGGTGGTGCAGATGGAGGAGGGGGAGTGCAAGGTCCTGATTGCCGTAGGCGAGTTAGTGCCGCGTCCGATCATAAAGATCAGCGATGTCAACAGCCGCTACCTGTTCAGCACCGGTGCGCAGCGGTTTGTAAACAGTTGGAACGTCTACGGCTTGGCGGACCCCAGCGCTGTCAGACACATCGCGGGCAAGGTCGAAGAACTGGGCCAGTTACTGGCCGAGGAAACCGTCCGAGTCTGTTGGGCCAAAAGCATCCATGAAACACCATGCCTTCAAAATGCACCTCAAACCGGGTGTCGAAGCCGAATACCAGCGCCGGCACGACGAAATCTGGCCCGAACTGGCCGCGCTGCTTCGCGGGGCCGGCGTCTCCGACTACTCCATCTTTCTCGACTCCGAGACGCTGACGCTGTTCGCCGTGCTGAAGCTGGCGGACCACCATCGCCTCGCCGAGCTGCCCAAGCATCCGGTGATGCGCAAGTGGTGGGATTACATGGCGGACCTCATGGTGGCCAACCCGGACCGCTCGCCGCAAGCCACCGACTTGAAACAAGTCTTCTATCTGCCCTGAGCCGCCCATGAACCACGTTGAACGTTTCCGCGCCGTGATGAACTTCCAGCCGGTGGACCGCCTGCCGCGCTGGGAATGGGCCATGTGGTGGGATCAGACGATCGCGCGCTGGCACGACGAAGGCCTGCCGCGCGAACTCAAGTTCAGCCAGGTATTCGACATCGCCCAATACTTCGGCCTCGACCCCTACCAGCAGTTCTGGTTCAGCACGACCGAGGCAACCATTGAAGCCACTCAGCACCATGTCGAGGGCGTCGTGGCGAACATGGACGACTATCGCCGGATCAAGCCACACATCTACCCGAACCACGCGAGTGCCATCGAAGCGATGCGGCCATGGGCCGCGCGGCAGGCGCTCGGCCAAGCCGTCGTCTGGGCGACGTTGGAAGGGTTCTTCTGGTTCCCGCGGACGTTGATGAATATCGAGCAACTGAGCTTTGCATTCTACGATCAACCTGACCTGATTCACGCGATTAACAACGACCTGACGGAGTTCAACCTTGGGCTGATTCGGCAGATGGGAAAGGTGTGCGTGCCCACCTTTATGACGTTGGCCGAAGATATGAGCTACAATCTCGGGCCGATGATTTCGCAGCAGATTTTCAACGAATTTCTCGCGCCTTATTACCGCCGGTTGATGGCGGCGTTGGACGAACTCAACGTGATGCTCATCGTGGACACTGACGGCGATGTCACGAAGTTAGTGCCATGGTTGCAGAACGTCGGCGTTGCCGGCGTGTTGCCGCTGGAACGACAGGCAGGCGTGGACGGCATGAAGCTGCGCGAGCAATCTCCGAATCTGCGGATGGTCGGCCATTACAACAAGCTAGTCATGAACATGGGTGAGGAGGCAGTCCGTGCAGAGTTCGAACGACTGGTGCCGCTGATGAAAACCGGCGGATTTATCCCCAGCGTGGATCACCAGACGCCGCCCGGCGTTTCGCTCAATAACTACCGCATCTACCTGCGGCTGCTGGAAGAATACACCTGTTGTTGAGTCCAGGGAAAGTGGCCAAACTCCATCTCCGATTGAGGCCTCACATAGTTTAGCGACGAAAACCGGGTCCTAACCGCCCATCCCAGAATGAAATGAACCCTAAAGCTACGAAGCTGAGCATTGCACTCACGCTCTTGAACTCGTTCCTAATCGCAGTGGCGGGTGTTCTCCCGACACGAGCTCAGGAACCAACCCAACGGTCAGCTGCTGGGATTGACCATGAAGCTCACGGAGCGTCGAAGGTTCGGAACCTGCGAGGCGGGAAATCAACCGTATTTCGATTTGAGAATCTTCGATCTGGGGCGATCAGAACCAAGAACGGATGGAACGTCCAGGATTTCGCCCCCTCATTCTTCAACCCAAATTCCGTGCAGATCACCGTCAACATGACGCTAGTCAGCGATGATCCGAAGTTCGTCTTCTCCAATGGTCGCATCGGAACATACACGAAGACTCACGTGTTCCGGCCTATGTTCGGGGCCACAGACAATATCTACATTGGCTCCACTGCGTTCGGGAAGCAGGACTGGCCGGTGGCACAAGGAACAAACTTCATCGGCTCGGTGGAGTTTTCGAGTTCGGAGGCCTTCTATCTGGTCATGCTGGGGGATCCAGCGACCGGGATCGGCGAGGACGAGGATCTCACCAAGGCCTACTTCAAAGCATGGGGCGAGAAATCAATATCTGGGGACTCGCCCCCATCCGCTAAAGTAACCGTTGCGAAGGACGATAACCAGAAGCAACTCGCCGTGCGCAGGGTGAAAGGTGCCGCCCTTTCATTGGGTGAGGCTGCATGGGACAACGAGCTGAATCAATTCGTCGTGCCCTATACGAACTACTGGCATAACGAAACCAGTTGGCCAATTGGGGCTCACTCGGTCGTCACAATAGAAAACGATAGGGACGAACCGGTGACTTATACGCTTAGGCACATTCCATATTACGGAGCAGAATTCAATCCAAGGAATGGAGAGATAACCCGGTACCAAGAACAAGTGATACAGCTTAAATTGTCGCCGCACGAGATGAGAAAGACACCCCTCGAAAAGCTATACGGATGGGACCCTGATCAGATGAATGCACTGGAAGGCTGCCTGCTTATCAAAACCGACCAAAGCGACGCCCAGGCACACAACACCATCCAGCTTTCTTTTGCAGCTAACGACTCAGGCAAGCCTATTCATGCGGTAATTCCGTGACGGCTAGCTGTTGGGTAGATCGTGTAAGCGCAGGTCATCCACGGACGGAATGGCGATACTCTGTCGGCGTTTGGTTGCAGTGCCGTCTAAACACCCTGTTCAAGCGCTTGGCCCCACTGAAGCCAGTGGCATATCCGATCTCTTTTACGGACATGTCTCCTTCAACCAACATCTGCTGCGCACGTTGGATGCGGCAGCGATTGATTTCCTGGGAGATGGTGCGTTTGTGAGCATTCGAGAAATGCCGTTCGAGTGTGCGACGCGAGACTCCTAATTCGCGAGAGAGCAATGCGATGTCAAGGGGACGGTGGCAATTCAGCCAGATGAATTCGGAAGCTTGGTCGACGGTGTGATTACCGGTTGACTTGCCGTTGAAGCCGCGATGGCTCACCTCGTTGTCTTCAAGTGCATGGGCGAAAACCTCCATTGCGAGGGTGGTAAGTAGTAGTGAGTTGCCAGTGGCTGTAGTGCGCAACCGATCGATCGCGGATTTACAGGGTGTGATATCGTTCAGTTGGCGAATAAGGGCAGTTCGCGGGAAAAGGCCTTTCGACCGCAATCGATGAAGATAGTCTCCATTGGCGCAAAACCAGTTCTCGGTCCATTGGCTGGTGCGCAGGGGGCGGTATCGGTGCCACGTGCCCGAGGGCAGGAACAAGACGTCGCCTTTGCGCCAGCAAACACAGCCCATCGCGTGATCCTCGAACTCACCGATGCCGTCTTCGACAAGAATGACGGCAAAATCGCTCATGGTTCGTCCATCTTTCCATGCGAAATTGTATTCCTTGGGATGGCCCGACGAAGGATAACGCTCTCCCACCAGATATGTAGAATACCCAAATCCGGTGACATAGAGCTCCCGGCGGATGTCATCGCGGTTAACCGGCAAATAACGGAAACTTTCTCCGATGGGCATGGGGGCTAATCAGTGCGGGGATGCAGATTGGGGGACCGAGCCGACGAAGGCGATCTTCAGAGGCGCCATATTTCATTTAGATTGAATGGCGAACAAGGTCGTAAAGCGAATACCATGCTAGACCGCTTGCTTGGTTGGGCCGCTTAAGGCGGCCCTGGGTGCGGAGATTCTGCTTCGTAGTTGGGTCATCGCGCGGATCGACGATTTCGCAATTGCCGTCGCCATCGATCCGGTGGCACGCCGAATGCCTGTTTGAAAGTAGTCGAAAAGTGGAACCCCGAGCTGAATCCTAAGCGGGCCGCGATTTCCTCAAGCGTGGCGTCGCTGGCAGCTAGTTGCCGGCGTGCGCGTGCCAGCCTCAGGTGCAGGACATATTGCCAAGGGGCATATCCCGTGTGGCGGTGAAACGCGCGGCGGAAATGCGAGTAAGCAACACCTAGGTGCTGCGCCAACTCCTCGAGGTTGACCGGCTCGGTATAATGCTCGACCAAGTAGCGTTCTGCTTTCAGCATCGCACTCTGTAGCCTCGAGGGTGCAGAGATGGAACCATCCATTCGCGCCCATGCGGCGATTACAGCATACGCGCGGGCCGAAAGGTCTGGATCGAAACCAGACGTTCTGGTGCGTGCCAAGGCATGGACCTCCTCCAATGCGCTATCAAGCCCGGCCAGAACTGCTCCGCCACGGACCACGCTGGACGCAGGAAATACACGGTTCTGTAGCCATCCGCGCACCAAGGATCCCTGTACCTCGATCCAACTTTCCACCCATCCCGCGTCAGGGTTGGGCCGGTAACGATGCCACTTATGGGGCAATAAAACGAAGGCAGTGCCGGCCTCAATTCTATGGGGACCACCTCTACTCATTTCAAATGTGCCGCTGCCCGATTCGATAAGCACGATCTGCAACGCTTCAAGCACGCGCCCGCGCTCCCAGCTAAAATTATGATCCGCCGGATGTTGTGGGGGCGGGTAACTTGACCCCGGAGGAATTCGAGTGAACCCAGCGGCAGTCACACCCAATCCCCACACTTTCTGTTGAGGTGACGGTAGAAAATATCTAAAATAATCCAATAGCGAATTAGGCATATTCCGTATAAGCATGATCATTACGCCTATTCAAATATCCGAGGCAATGGGATAATCTCCCGATTGTGTTATGTCCGGTCCTTCTCTGTGTCGGCGTCTCTGGCATTAGCTTTGAAGCCTCCTGGCCGGAATTCGGGGGACTGAAATCCTGTTTCAGCTCGGGTCCGTCAGCCGTTCCGCCGCCAGAAGTTGTTAACCCAGGAGATTCTCAGCCCCGAGCGTGGCGAGTCTAAAGGCATCCGTGCCCTTGATTTCTTCCCATCGTGACCCGCTAAAATCGGCGAATAAGCAAGAAAAGAAACAGAGGACACGATATTTCTGCAATTCTCATGACGTGCCAATTTACTGCCGATTTGCTAGTAAACCTGCTGCTCACGAGTCTGGTTATGGCTTGCCCGCTCAGCTCAGTGGCGGCTGATACAGCGAGGCCTCTCATTGGCGTCATCCGATGGGACGGTCAAAGCGGTTTCGATGCCAAGCAAGTGGGTTGTGAGGAGGAGATCGCGCTGGGATCTAGCCAATGGCAATATCGATTGCCGTTTTATGCACAGAAACCAACCGGAGACAGCTGCAGACTGCGGCGGGCGATCACTCAGGAGGTGATCGACCGCGAGATCGCCTATGCCAAAGAGGGTGGTGTCGACTACTGGGCATTCTGTTGGTACGCGAACGAGTATTATCTATCCACGGCGCGCCACCTATACGAAAAAAGCAAGCATAAGGAAGACGTCAAATGGTGCGCAATCATCTCTAACGGGTTCTTCCAACCTGACGTTGATTATCTGGTGCGGCAAATGCGGGAGGCGAATTACCAGAAAGTTGCCGGGGGAAGGCCGCTACTTTACACCTTCGGCTGCACCAAACCGGAAATCATCACAAATCTCAGGGAACACTGCAAAAGTCAGGGCGTAGCGACACCGTATGTGGTCGTGATGGAATGGAGCGGCCAGACAACTGCTGCTTTATGCGATAAAATCGGTGGCGACGCGATCAGTGCCTACACGTCTTTCACTCGCGGAGATACGGAGGTTGCTTATCAGGCTTTTGCCGCCGCAGAGCAGGCATCATGGGAATCCTGGGCGAAGACCGGAAGGAAAGTCATACCTTGGGCTACCGTTGGGTGGGATCCACGCCCGCGCATTCAAATGATCCCAAAGTACGATTTCGCTCCGCTGGGATATGCTTCCAGCCACTCAATGTCCACGGGCTCAGAGTATGCTGATCAGCTTCGGGCATGCCTCCGGTGGACGGTCGATCACCCGTCCATTTGTGAGGCAAATTCGATCCTCTGTTACTCCTGGAATGAGTTTTCAGAAGGAGGAAGCATCTGCCCCAAACTATCCGGCGGCCGGGAGCACCTGGATGCGCTAAAGCAAGTGAGCCACGCACCTCTTTCCAGCTGGTAAAAGCATTCCATTAAGATCGGCACCTTTGAAGGCATCATGAACATCACCCGACGGACAATGCTCAAACTTGTGGCTGGTGCCGTGCCCGCATTCCTCGTCGCGGGGGTTCTTGCCGCGGAGGGGACCCGTTCGGGTCTTGCGACGGTGGTGGCCAGAGAGCTTGAGCAAGGTTTCGTTGCGCCGCCTGACTCAAACAAGCCTTGGGTATACTGGTTCTGGTGCGATGGAAATATCACCCGCGAAGGGATTA
>Ga0182027_10011686_pt1 | contig 12378 bp, 9 predicted proteins | sample 712E1DmetaG_FD_121300 | JGI IMG/M metagenome (GOLD analysis project Ga0182027, IMG submission 121300) | Permafrost microbial communities from Stordalen Mire, Sweden - 712E1D metaG (Illumina Assembly) | ecosystem: Environmental > Terrestrial > Soil > Wetlands > Permafrost | place: Sweden...
AAGAATGCCAGCATCATCAAACACAGCTCATCTTGTTCCACCGGAATCCATCCCTCATGCAGAGCCAGGAAATAGACAGCCAGGACCGCCCCGCCGGCCGCCGCCGCCGCCGCCGCCGCTCCCCAACTTGGGCGGACATCCGCGCCCAACCCGGAGCGGCGGAGCCAGATCAGATAGCAGGTTATCAGGGGCATCAGCGGCATGTAGGAGTAAAACTTGCTATCCATGGCGAATCCCATCCAATCGCAAAGCGGGCTGATGAAACAAAGCACCAGAACGGCCGTCAGCGCCGCCGGGGCAGCCAGTTGCCGCCACCCAAGGGGCCGCGTTGCCCGCGGCGCCCCCGGCGCTGAAGGTGTTTTTTCAGCGGCGTCCGCCGCAACAAGATTGCCGGAATTGTGCATGCCGTGGTTCCTTTTCAGCCCAATCATTTGTATTCAGTTCCTGCGCGTGACCTCATCAAGACCCTCATTCCTCCAATAAATTTGCGGGCTAGTAATGCCACCCTATTTCCAATCCGACCTGACTGGTGGTCAGGGCAAAAGGCGACAAGCTGGAGGCGGTGTCGCTGAAGGAGTAAAAGATGGAAACCGAGCCGCGTTGCCGAAAAGTAGTGCCCACACTGACCCGGATGAACCGGGTGTCATCCGAGCGGCTTTGCTGGAGGTTGGCGCCAAGAGCCGGCTGGTTGTTGTTGAGGAATGCGCCCTGGGTGGCAAACCCGACATAAGGCGTGGTGGAGTAGCCGCCGCTGGCTTCGAAGGTGAAATGTTTGAGAAACCGCTGGCGGAAAGTGGCGCTGATCTCCGTGCTTTCGGTCACCTCGTCCTGGTAGAAGGAAGGGCTCACCGTGCGGGAAGCGATGAGCGACGCGCTGGTGTTCTGGAAGGGTTGATAGTTGATCGCGGCGGAAAAAGTGGGATCCACCATTTGCTGTCCCATCATCTGGCTGCATTCCATCCCGGCGCTCCCCGTAATGGAGATCTTTCCCAACACTTGCCAACTCAAGGTGCCCTGAAGCTGTTCAAATTCCATATCCGTGCCCGGCGTCATCGAATTGTACCCGGCGGAGGCATTGATGCCGGCCACAAGCCGGTAATCGGTCTGATAATACAGGCCGCTGGACAATACCCAGGCATAAAGATCCTGGGTGTTGTTGGTCGGCGAACCTGTGATCGCCGAAGTGGAGCTGATGTTCTGATTCAAGCTCAATTGAGCGGAAAGGCGGCTTCCCATCTCGCGGCTGGCCGACAAGGTTGTCGCGTAACTCGATACCTCGGTCTGGGTCTCCGTCTGCACCAGAGGAGAGTCGGAATAAATGTAAGCCTGGGACAGACCGAAGGTCCAGTCCTCATAATGCGTGTTCCCGTTCAACCTCACACTCTGGTCGGTTTCATCCCCGAATTGACGGCTGGAATAAAAATTCAAACTGGCGTCGTAATCCAGCGTCCAATGGCTGCCCAATCTAACCTCAAAGCCGGGGGAAATGGTCTGGATAACGGTCGTGACATGATTGGTCGGCGAGGCCGGAATGCCGTCGCCATAGATGACCTGGTAACTCAAGTGCGGGTGGAGGTCCGCCACACCCCATTGCACCAGGCCAAGGGTTTGGGGAATGACTTCGCCAAACTGGGGAACGCCGCCGGTTTGGTAGCCGGGGAGGGACGGCGAATAAGTGGATTTCTCGAAATCGGCGGCAGGCGGCGCCAGGATTCCCTGGGCCATGGCTCCGGTGGCGCCGGCCAGGACACCGAGCAGGAGAAGGCCGCGCCCCAGAATCGGGCAGCCAGCGCGGCGATGCGCGGGAGTTGCCCCGCGGCGCCAAAGACATGTTATCGCTGTGTGCAAATCGCAGCCGGGTTTCATTCTTACTACATCTGGAGCGAGAATAACCCCATCCCAAAGAAATTGTAAAGAGGCGATTATGCGGTCTTGCTCTTCACCTGTTTGACCCAATCCTGATTGCCCAAGTACCACTGGATGGTCTCCCGGAGGCCGCTTTCAAAAGTGTGCGCCGGCTTCCAGCCCAGTTCCTTTTCAATCTTGCCCGCGTCAATGGCGTAACGGCGGTCGTGGCCGGGACGATCTGTGACATAAGTAATCAGCCGTCGGGAATGGCCGCCCAATTGCGGGGCCAACTCGTCCATCAGGTCGCAGATCAGTTCCACAATGCGGAGGTTGGACCATTCGTTGTGCCCGCCGATGTTGTAAGTCTCGCCGTCGCGCCCGCGGGTGAGCACCTGCCAGAGCGCCTCGGCGTGATCGCCCACGTAAAGCCAGTCCCGCACGTTCAGGCCGTCGCCATAGACAGGGATGGGTTGCCGGCTGCAAATCGCCCCGATGACGACCGGGATCAGCTTCTCCGGAAACTGGTACGGGCCGTAATTGTTCGAACAATTGGTCGTCACCACCGGCAGGCCGTAAGTGTGGTGATAGGCGCGCACCAGCAGGTCGCTGGAGGCCTTGCTCGCCGAGTAGGGCGAATTGGGCGCGTAGGGCGTGGTTTCCGTAAAATATCCGGTCGCGCCCAGGCTGCCATAGACTTCATCGGTGGAAACATGGTGGAAACGGCAGTCCGATTGCGGATTTCGGATTTCGGATTGCGGATTGGGGAGCGCGGGCGTCCCGCCCGCTGCGGCAGGCGTCCCGCCTGGCACGGTCCTCAATTGCGGATTGCGGATTGCGGATTGCGGATTTTGAACAGAAGGCAACGAAGATAACGAAGGGCTGACGGCCTCTTTCTTCGTTATCTTCGTTTGCTTCTGTTCATTCTGTTTCATGCCATTGCGGATTGCGGATTGCGGATTTTGCCAAAAGGCGCGGCAGGCTTCCAACAGGTTGAAAGTGCCCACGACGTTGGTTTGAATGAAATCGCCGGGGCCGGTGATCGAACGGTCCACATGCGATTCGGCGGCCAGATGCAAGACATGGGTGATCCGATGCTTCTCCACCAGCGCCAGAACGGCCGCCTTGTCGCGCAGGTCGGTTTTTTCAAAGACATATTTGGGATGCCGCGCGACGCGCTCGAGATTTTCCAGATGGCCCGCGTAAGTCAGGCAATCCAGATTGACCAGCCGCCGGACCTCCGGGCGGTCAATGATATGATGGATCAGGTTGGACCCGATGAATCCGGCGCCGCCTGTGACTAATAAGTTCATTTTTTTGTTTAATTAACCTTGATTAGCCTTAATTAGCCTTAATTACCCTTAATTTTTGGGCTTGGATTAAGCGGAACGCGAATGGTGAATTAAGGATGGTGAACAGCGAAAAGTCTGAATTCCTGTGGGACATTTTGTCCCAATTCCGAAAGCGGAGCGATGGTTCCGGGATTGCGAATTGGGACAAAATGGCACATCTGAGTGTCTTCCAACTTCCAATTTCGGCTCTTGATTTGAGCCGGCCCGTCCTTATTCGCGTTGCCATTCTCACTATGTCAGGTTAGCATACTAAATCCAACTGTCAACAGGGAAATGCGTTCCGTTCCGGTGCCAGGCCTCACTGGCCAGGTGATAGGGGATGGGAGTCATGGGAATCATGGGAATCATGGGATGGATGCGAAGGATGGGATTTGTTCCGGCAGGCCAGACGGGCGCGGGTCATGCGCTCACGCAGGCCGCCGTCTGTCAGGAAATCCTGCTCGAGGCGGAGGAGCTGCCTGTCAATCAGATAGTTGGCCTGGTGAATCAGGCAGATGGCCATGTTGGCGATGACTTCGGGCGGGCGGGTTTCCACGAACTCGCGGTAGAGCTCGTAAGTCTGCGGCGTTTTGCGTCCGAGCCGGCGGACATACTGCGCCTGTTTGGAATCCTTGTCCCAGATTTTCAGGTTGCGGGCGCGGAGGTAGTCTTTGTTTCACATCACTCCTATTCTTCGCATTATTCCCATCGCTGTTCATCGCAAGAAGGCAAGTTATTGGGGCGCCCAGTGTTGCAGCGCGTTTTCCAGGGCTTCTTCCACCGGGCGGAGTTTCACGCCGGCGGACAGGAGTTTGGACACGTCCAACACGCAGTTGGAACGCGGGGTTTTGGCGGCCTGGCGGTAGAATTCGTCATCGTTGGCCCAGAACTCGAAGGGGCGGGCGGGCTTGAGGATGCGCTGGATCATCGCCACCACCTGGCGGGTGGAAACGAAACCGGGATTGGTCACGTTGTAGGTTCCAAAAGGGGCGCGCTTTTGCCAGAGGTCCAGGCAGGCCGCGACAAAATCCCCGCGATGGGAGAGGGAATTGATGTTGTCATAGACCTTGGGGTAATTTTGCACCTTGCTCAGGTAGTTGCGCGGATTGTCAAACTGGTCAAACGGGATCCGCAACCGCCAGATATAGCACCGGGCCGCATGGGCGAGGGCCTCCTCCGCCAGCGCCTTGGTCCCGCTGTAAAAGCTGCACGGAGGCCGGCGAAAAGTGAAATTCGGCTCGTCGTTTTCCGCAAAGCCGCCGATGGCCCCGGGATTTTGCCGGAACAAGGCCTGACATTCCGGCGTGGTCAGGTCCTTTTCCACCCGGCCCCCGATTTTGGCGCCGGCATAAATGCAGCCGGAGGAAACATGGCCGAGGGGCACGCCCTGGGCGGCGCAGGCGTGGGCGGCCATGGCGGCAAAGAGCGTGTTTCCCTGCAAGGTGTCGGCCTGGTGGTTCTCGCACGCATCCACGTTCGGCTTGCCGGTGTAGCCGGCCGCGTTGATCAGGAAATCCGGCCGGCCGCGGCGCAACATCTCTGTCAACACGTCAAACCGGGTGTAGTCGCTTTGGCTGCGCGACGGGGCTTCAAAAGGAATGGCGCGCGCGGCCAGTTCCCGCGCAAAAGCCTGGCCGATGTAACCGGTCCCGCCCAATAAAAGAAGTTTGCTCATGATTGTGCCTCCGCCAATACGCGGAGAAGATAGTCGCGGTACTCGCAGTTGGGTATTTGGGCGGCCAGCGATTCAAACTGGGCGCGGTTGATGAATCCGCGCCGGAACGCCGCCTCCTCCGGACAGCCGATTTTTATCCCCTGCCTTTTTTCGATGGTCTGCACGTAGGCGGAGGCTTCGTGCAGGCTGCTGCTGGTGCCGGCGTCCAGCCAGGCAAAGCCGCGGCTCAACTGGCGCACGCGCAATTGGCCGCGCCGCAGATACTCCATGTTGACCTCGGTGATCTCCAATTCACCGCGCGCCGACGGACGCAGTTGGCGGGCAATTTCCAGAACCGTGTTGTCGTAAAGATAAAGTCCGGGCACGGCGTAATTGCTGCGGGGCGACTTGGGTTTTTCCTCGATGGAAATCGCGCGGCCGTCCGGGCCAAACTCCACCACGCCGTATCGTTCCGGATCAGTCACCCGGTATCCGAAAATGCACGCGCCGGCGTCAAACTGCTCGAAGGCGGCCTTGAAACTGTCCGCGCCGTAAAAAACGTTGTCGCCCAAAATGAGCGCCACCGGATCGGCGCCAATGAATGTGGCGGCGATCAAAAAGGCCTGGGCAATGCCGCCCGGTTTGGGCTGCTCGCGATAATCCATGTTCAGGCCCCATTTCCGGCCGTCGCCCAGGAGTTGCTGGAAGCGGGGCAGGTCGCGCGGAGTGGAGATGAGGCAAATCTCGCGCACGCCGTTTTCGATCAGGGTGGTCAGCGGATAAAAGACCATCGGTTTGTCGAAGACGGGCTGCAACTGTTTGCTGGCGACCAGCGTGAGCGGGAAGAGGCGCGAACCGGCCCCGCCTGCAAGGATGATTCCTTTCATGGGATGTTTGTCATTCTTCTACGAGTGCCACTTCACCCTTTCATGGTGAAGGAGGCGGTAATTGGATATTCGACAAGCCCCGTAAATCAATCCACAAGTGACGAAGTTCAAATGGCGAAATATCAAACGAACGTTCAAAGGTGTGCTTCAAGTGATTTACATTCTTGGATTTCCACCTCCCAACGAGGACAAGATCAGGAAGTAATCTTTTGCGAGCTTCGACGTTAACATCCTGTAACACCTGATTTGCGTCCATACTTTGCCAATAACCAATCATCGCGCCGCGTGGAAAACGCTTGGCGTAGCCCCAGTGTGGGTCTCGAAAACGCGAAACTCCATGTTCCACGTAATTTGAATTCAGAACCCAATCTGCGCGTGAAGACCTGCCGAGTCGCTTGCATTCAACAATAAATTGTTTGCTGCTGCGATGTGGGTCAGATTCGTAGCGATCCAGATAAATCCACTGAAAGTCAGGCCGCTTCTGCTCACGCATTGCCCGGGCTTCGTCATTAGGGTCAGGTTGGTTATTGCACTCGTGACTTGGAGCGACAACCTCATTGGGATATAATTCTCGACTGGCAGACAACAGGCAGAAATACAGTCGCCGATTGAGGTCAACCTCCGCCTCTGGAAGGTCTGCTTCCTGTTGCAATGATAAAAGGGCACGGCAGAGGATTGCGAGACATTTCCTTTCGCGTTTGGTCCAAAGTCCGCAGGATTTGAGCGAGGGACCAGATGCGCTCATTCTTTTCCCCCTTGGGCAGCGTCCTCGGAATTCATCCAATAGACCAATGCGGACTCAGCGTCTTCGCGGGCAGCGGTGCGTGTCCAGAAGCGGCGCTCGCTGCGTTTGATGAAAAGAACCTCGCGATCACTAATATAACGGAAAAAGGTATCGATGAAGATACGAGAACTATTAGCGTGAGTTAAAGAATCTGTCTCTAATCTTGTTAAAAGTGTGCGCCACGCCTCCGCGTCATCCTCTCTCGGTTTAGGAAGCGCGTTTCTCTTGTAGTGTGTCGTGAAATGCACCGCCAGTAGTGGTGCGTGAGATGGAGGCGACAGAATACGCCAGGCAAACTCGCCATCTGGATCTAGTTGGACATTGCACACTTCGAGAAAGGTGCGGAGATAAGCGGCCAATCCGTCTTCAGCCTGAACAACATCGGACAACCTGCCGAAGCTCTTAATAGGGGAGATAATTTCCAGTACAGCATCGCTCTCCTGATGACGATAAAACAGGTCTAGCCCGACGGAACACATTTCATCCACCAAGTCCCTTTCGGGGGGGTCCAATTCATAAAGGTCAAAGATCGCGTCGTCCAATTGGCGTTCCAACTTGGGCAACTGTCGCTGCGCGGCCACGCCACCGAGTTCTAATCCCGCTGGATGTAGATCGAGAACCTGAAGTTGTTCTACGATGCGCACAATACGGTCTCGAAGCTGGGCATCCTTGGGAAAGCAAATCGGCATCTCCCCAACATCTTTCAAGTGTATTTCGTCGTGCCATTGACCCCAAGAGCCAGCCGTGGTGAAATAGTAATAACGAGCGAGCGATGACCAAAAAATAGCCAGAACAACAGCTTCCTGCCAGGGTTTAAATTCTTTCAACCGAATTCCATGGATTGAGTTTCTAAAACAGAAAGTATGTGTCTCAAATCGGGCAGTAATCATGCCTCCCTTTCTAATCCCTCGCCCGACAAGCAAACGGCGTCCGTGGTAGACATCCTCAACCCCGCGGCACTCCACCTTTTTTGGCACTGGCAACAATGTCCTCATATCAAATGGGCAATACCGATTGAACGCTTCAGAAGGAAGTTCCCGATATTTCTCCAGCCAGTCTGCCGGGTTTGTCTTGTTTGCCTCCTTAAAGCCCTGACCCGGCACAACCAACCCTCCCGAAACTTCATTTGGCAAATCTATCAACTGCGGAAATCTTTCAATCGCCTGAACCAAAGCTTCGTCACGATGTCCAGCCCACCAATAGATTTTCCATAGCTTCTCATTCGCGAGACAGTCCCGTTGCGAAAGCCAGTGCATGTCACCTCGGTTCAGCACGACGCATTGGGTGTTCTCAATCGCTGCCGTACGTTTCGCTGACCAATATTGAAACCGGCTGTCTGCTGGCGGTACGCTTGAGGATTTCTCGAATACAACAGACACAAACGGGGCGATTACCTTCGCCTCCCGTAGCGGACCTGAGAAAAAGATCTGTCGAACGTGAGCGAAATTGACGACGCGTTCCAATCGAGCGGATTGAAGCCATGCTTTTCGGAAGGCACAGCTGTTCGTGTGTTGTTTGAAAAAGACGCCCGAAGAAACCAGCAAGCCTGCCCTCCCGCCGACTTGCAGGATTGACTGGGTGAGATGAATGAAAGCTTGCGAGAGTTCCTTGTCTCCGATGGGCCGGCCTTCTTCCGCTTCGCACCATTTCACCGTCTCTGCTAGTGCTTTCTGGCCATCTATGTCATGTTTTTTAGGATAACCCCACGGGGGATTGCCAACAACAACTGCCGCACTGGACGGGCCAAAGCGTTGTGTAATCGCGATTGGATATTTGCCCGCGATAACTTCGAATGAATTTGCATGGAGTAATACGTCGAAAAAAAGCGCTCCGGGCTTCCGCTTTTCACGTTGCTTTCGCTCATCTTCGGGCACCCATTTCAGATACGGCAGCCTTCGTTCATCGTTGATTTCGCGTGGCTCCTGGTAATGGAGAAAAGCAAGATAAAGGCTAAACGCAGCAACTCGCACAGCTTCTTCGTTGATGTCCATACCGGCGATTTGTTCGCGAAGAATCCTGCGAAGTTGCAAGCGGCTCACTCGTTTGCCATTTTGCTCGGCCCATAACTGTCGCACCATCCTACGGAAAGATTCCACGAGAAAGATTCCAGAGCCACAGGCAGGATCAATGACGCGGGGTTTCGTTGCGAGAACTTGCGGCGTTAGTGTGTGAGCGAGCACAAACTCAACTAACGCGGGCGGCGTGTAATGTGAACCTTGATTGCGATCTTTGCCGGTTTGCTCATTGTAGAATTCTTCATAGATTGTGCTGATCAACTCAATAGGGATAACATCAAATCGGTAAGCAAAGAAGAACAATTCTTCTTGTGGAGTTGTGTTGCCGAGCAGGAAGCCTCGCAATTTGTCCAAGTGTTCCTGCTGGATGCGTGTACGCTCATCTTCCTCCACAGGAAAAGTATCACCGTTGAAGTCATCAGCTAACTGGTCAAACAAGGCGTATGCGAATTCCTTGTTCTGCAAGACGCGAACAAAAAGCAAGCCCTTCATTCTCGGCTCCAAAGCAGCGCCAGAAGGCGGCTGCTCCAAGAGTCGTTTCCATTCTTTGCGACGGGATGCAACTTTGTCGAAGTATGCTGGGACAAGGATCTGGCGATCTTCGAGATACCTCACGAAAATGGAACGGCCAATAAGCGAGTGGAGGTTTTTCAGCTCGGAGCGCTTTGATCCACGACCCGAAGCGATTGTCGCGAGTTGATGGCGAACTGTCTTAAGGTCGCGAATCAGCGCCCGATCGGCCCGGTTCAATGAATTACGAAAGCGCTCGTCCCCAAAAACCGCGCCTGTTTCTATGCGCTCGCGGTGATAGGCCCCCAAGCTTGACTGCACCTGGGCTACGGACGCAACTCTTGCAATTAGCCTGTCCCGACCCTCCAGGCTTTCATTCTGTCGCGGAGGCGGTTTAGTAAGGTCAAACACAGTCAGTTGACCCGGACTGGCCAAAAACAGCAGTTGGGGGCGGGACATGCACCACACCTGCTCATAGAGATTTCTCAAGACTTCTGGAGAGCTATCTTCTGCCTTGGCGAATACAACAACTGGGTCACGCTCAACGAAGAATATCTTCTCCGCACCGACTTGCGCTGCCAATGATTGCCAATCGCCCGTGTCGAGCCAACCGTCCTGAGTTTCGGACTGCGGTTGGCGGGCGGCGGGCAACAGGACACCCTGATCGAATTCCAACTGCTTGTAAGCAGCTTCGAGCAATTCGACCGGCGATTCCGCGCTGTCACCAATTGTTGCCATGCGCTTTCAATTCTTCAAAAATGCAATGATAAGTCAGCCGGTTGGACATCCGCTGTCCAACCTACGCTTTCTCAGTTCCTTCAATTCTTGCCTAACAAAAAATGTGCAAGTTGTTATCCTCCAACGGGTTACGAAAGTCCTCGCTGTGGGACTGTCGCAGCCATTTCAAGTTTTGAAGGACGGTGTTGGTTACCATTCATAAGGAGGAAAATCAAGGCTGCGCGGGGGAATTCGGCGGAGAAGGTCTTGGCGGCGCTTGCCTCAAGCGGGCGGCGGCGCGCGCTTTGTGCAGGGTGTCCTGCAAGGCTTCCTCCAGGGTCCGCATTTTGACGCCGGTGGCCAGGAGTTTGGAAACGTCGAGAATACAGTGGGATTGCGGCGTCTTGCCGCCCGCCCGCGCCAGCTCCTCCTGGTTGGTCCGGAAATCCAGCAGGCGCGGCAGTTGGCCGGCCTTTTGCATCGTCTCGGCCAGGTGGCGGGTGGTGGCCGCGCCGGGATTGGTCACGTTGTAAATGCCAAACGGCGCGCCGATTTTCCAGAGGTCCAGACAGGCCCGCACACAATCGTCCGTATGTGACAGGGAATCAATGGCATCGTCGGGATGGGCTTCGCGTTGGAACTGCCAAAGGAAGTTCCGCGGGTCCTCGCGCTCGCTGAAGGCGAGCCTGGGCCGCCAGATATAACTCTGGCCGATGTCGCGGATGGCCTCCTCCGCCAGCGCCTTGGTGCCGCTGTGAAAACTGGATGGGGAATGCCGGAAACAGAAGTTCGGCGGGTCCATCTCGTTAAACCCGGCGAATGCCTGCGGCTGCTTCTCGAACTTCTCCCGCACGCCGGGACGGCTCAGGTCCCGCTCCACGCGCATCCCATCCTCCCCGGTGATTTTTGCGCCGGTGTAAATGGAACCGGTGGACAGATGGCCCCACGGCGTCTTGGTCATCAGGCAGACGCGGGCGATCATTTGCGGGAGCAGCGCGTTGGCCAGCATGGCCTGTTCGCGCGCCGTCTCCAACCCGTCCTCCTCCGTCCGGCAGGAATAGCCGGAGGCGTTGATGAGGAACACCGGCTTCATCTTGCGCAGGTAGTCAAACAGATAGTCGAATCGCGTGTAATCGAACGCCCGGCGCGTCAGCGGGATAAAGGACTGGCCGCGCCGGCGGAGTTCGGCGGCGAAAGCCCCGCCAAAATAGCCGCTGGAGCCGAGCAGGACGATCATGGGGGGGCTTGGGAAAAGGCAAAAGGCAAAAGGCTAAAGGCTGAAGGCTAAAGGCTGAAGGCTGAAGGCTGAAGGCTGAAGCTGGAAACGAGCGGGACGATTACTCGCACTTCTTTGTCTTCAATGGCCGGCTCACGCCTTGAACACCTGATTTGGTTTGGTGGCAATTCCCGCCATGGCGTTGCGGGAGTCAACAATACAACCGGCCCACTGGGCCAACTGGCGGTAGTCCACCGCGTTGTGCTTGGTGGCAATGAGCACCAGATCGAACGCCTTGATGTTCTTTTCGTTCCATGCCACGGACTTTTCGCCCGCCCATTGCGGATGCTCGCGCGTGGGTTTGATGACCGGCACGTAGGGATCGTAATAGGAGACTTGCGCGCCGCGCTCCTTGAGCAGCGTCATCAGAACGTAGCTGGGCGATTCGCGGTCGTCGTCCACATCGGCCTTGTAAGCCAGGCCGAGGACGAGGATTTTGGAGCCGTTGAGCGATTTCTTGCGCGCGTTGAGGGCGGAGATGACCTGATGGACGACGTATTGGGGCATGGCGGTGTTGATTTCGCCGGCCAGCTCGATGAAGCGGGTGTGTTCGCCGTACTCGCGCGCCTTCCATGTCAAGTAGAACGGGTCAATCGGGATGCAGTGGCCGCCCAGGCCCGGCCCGGGGTAAAAGGCCATGAAACCAAACGGCTTGGTTTTGGCGGCGTTGATGACCTCCCAGACATCAATGCCCATGGCGGTATAGACAATCTTGAGTTCGTTGACCAGGGCGATGTTGACGCCGCGGAAAATGTTTTCCGTGAGCTTGGCCGCCTCGGCCGCGCGACACGAGGAGACCGGGACGAGGGTCTTGATGGCCAGGCCATAGACCTCCTTGGCCCGTTCCAGGCAGGCCGGCGTGAGGCCGCCGATGACCTTGGGAATGAGCGCCACTTTGCTGTCCGGGTTGCCCGGGTCTTCCCGTTCGGGCGAGAAGGCGAGATGGAAATCGGCGCCCGCCTTGAGGCCGGAACCGCTTTCGAGCACGGCGCGCAGGTCTTCGTCGGTGGTGCCGGGATAGGTGGTGGATTCCAGGACGACGAGGATACCCTTCTTGAGATGGGGCGCGATGCTGCGTCCGGTGTTGAGGATGAACGAAATGTCCGGCTCGCGGTTCTTGTTCAGCGGCGTGGGCACGCAGATGATGACCGCATCCATCTTCCTGACCTGGCGGAAATTGGTCGAGGCGGAGAAATGGCCGGACTTGACCAGTTCGGCGATGGCGGCGGATTCAATGTGTTTGATATAGCTGCGCCCCTGCGTGATGGCGTCCACTTTGGCGCGATCCACGTCCAACCCCAGGACGGAGGCGCCGGAGCGGGCGAATTGGAGGGAGAGTGGGAGACCGACGTAACCCAA
>Ga0182027_10011687_pt1 | contig 12378 bp, 9 predicted proteins | sample 712E1DmetaG_FD_121300 | JGI IMG/M metagenome (GOLD analysis project Ga0182027, IMG submission 121300) | Permafrost microbial communities from Stordalen Mire, Sweden - 712E1D metaG (Illumina Assembly) | ecosystem: Environmental > Terrestrial > Soil > Wetlands > Permafrost | place: Sweden...
AAAATGCGCAAAGATTCAGTTGGAAAAAGACCGCGGGTCAGACTCTGGAAATCTACAACAAAATTGCTTAATGAAAGATAAACTTTTTTCGGCGGTTGAAAAAATTGTAAAACACGAGTTAATCAGTGGAACTTTCTACATCTTCGTGGGGGGAATGTTCGCCAATGTTTTCGCCTTTCTGCTTAATCTATTTTTGGCCAGAGGTCTTTCTTACGCGGATTATGGAAGTTTCGCCAGTTTATCGGCAATTATAACCCTGGCAGCTATTTTGGCAGGTTCAATAAACACTATAATAGTTAGATTCGTCGCCGAATATTTCAGCAAGCATGAAGATGACAAACTAAAATTATTCTATGGAAAAACCTTAAAACTCTTCATAGTGCTTTCTATTTTAATATCTTTGTTGTTTATTATTTTTTCTCCACTGATAAAGAATTTCCTTAATATAGATAACATTTGGTACGTAGTGCTAGTCGGAGTAGGCATTTCGGCCTTCTATCTACAAAGCCTAAATACCGCCTTTCTTCAGGGATTAATGAAGTTTAAGCTAATCTCAATACTAAACGCGGTTGGGAGCTTAATAAAATTATTGGTAGGAGTCGTATTGGTTCTATTCGGATTTAAAGTATTTAGTGGACTATTAGCAATCTTGGTTATGAGTGTGGGTATTTTTGTGGTCGGGCTTATTCCACTCAAATTCCTATTTGCAAAGAGAGAGATTAAAGACGTCCATGTTCCAATCAAAGAAATCTTTAAGTATTCGCTACCGTCTTTTATAGCGGTATTATTTTTAACCGCTTTCACATCAACAGACGTAATCTTAGTTAAGCATTTTTTTAACTCGCGGGACGGCGGATTCTATGCCGGGCTTTCCTTAATCGGAAAAGTTATTTTCTATTTTACCGGCCCAATTCCACTCGTGATGTTTCCGCTTTTGGTAAAAAGGCATCATTTGGGAGAAAAATTCCATAACTTATTTTATTTGGCGCTATTATTGGTATTACTTCCTTCGGTAGCGATAACAGGGTTTTACTTTCTCTTCCCGAAATTCGTAATTGAGCTTTTCTTAGGAGGCAGAGACTATTTGACAGTTGCTCCTTATTTGGGATTTTTCGGAATATATCTGACCGTATTTAGTATGCTTTATGTTTGCGTAAATTTCTTTTTATCAATCAATAGAACAAGAATAGTAGTTCCAGTTACAACCGCGGCGATTTCCCAAATTATTCTGATTTACATTTTTCACAGCAGCTTTTACCAGGTAATCGGCGTGTCAATCTTAGCTTCCTGCGTACTGCTCTTAGTACTTATACTCTATTACATAAAGCTATTCGTCCCCATAGTTCATAAAGCACAACTCTTCAGAAATTAAAAATTAATAATTAGAAATTTAGAATTACGCTTTATAAAGCATAATTCTCATGCTATACTTGTGCTTAAGAATTCATAAAACTCAATGAAAGATATTAAATTATTATCATTAGTGATCCCTGCTTATAGACAAGAAAAAACGATTGTTGAGGATATAAAAAATCTGCAGGAGGTATTACTAACGCTTCCTTTTAAACACGAAATCATTGTTGTGGTTGATGGGGAAGAAGACGAGACGTTTGAGATTGTTAAAGCTCTCAGTTCTAAGATTAAGGAAGTAAGAGTGTTTGGTTATAAGAATAATATTGGTAAGGGTTTTGCGATAAAACACGGTGTTGAAAAAGCTGCAGGAGATGTAATTGGTTTTATTGATGCGGGAATGGATATCGACCCCACGGAAATATCAATCGCATTAGACATAATGGATTGGAATAAAGCAGATATTGTCATTGGCAGCAAGCTGCATCCGGAATCAAAGGTTAAGTATCCTCCGCAAAGAATAATCCTTTCATGGGGATACCGAACTTTAACTCACATTCTTTTTGGATTTAATATTAAAGATACTCAGGTGGGATTAAAGTTATTCAGAGGCAAAGTGGCAAAAGAAGTTTTTTCTAAAATTATTGTAAAAAAATTCGCTTTTGATATTGAAGTTCTAACAGTGGCACAAAAATTAGGATACACAAAAATTTATGAAGCACCCATAAAATTAAATTTTAAAAGCGGATCAATTACGTCGAGTAGTTTCTGGAAAATAATTTTTTGGATGCTCTGGGATACAATGGCTGTTTATTATAGACTTAAAATATTGAAATATTATGATAAAAAAGAAAAATAAAAAGGAATTAATTTCAGTATTAATGCCTGCATATGATGCAGGTAATTTTATTGGTGAAGCGATAGAAAGTATATTGGCTCAAAGCTACAATAATTTTGAATTAATTATCATAGATGATGCTAGTAAGGATAATACGTGGGAGATAATGTGCAAATATGTAAAGAAGGATAAAAGAATAAAAGCACATAGGAATAAAAAAAGATTGGGAATCTCCTTGAACAGAAATAAGCTGTTAACCCTTTCTAAAGGTTCCTATGTTGCTTGGCAGGACGCAGATGATGTTTCAATTAATACAAGATTGGAGAAGCAATTAAACGAATTAAAGAATAATCCGAAACTTGGAATAATAGGGGGGTATTTAGAATTATTTAACGAAGACGGTAGTAGAATCTGCATCAGGAAATATCCGAAAGAGAATAAAGAATTAGTTAAAAAAATATTTTTCTATTCTCCTGTTTCTCAAGGAGCATCTATGCTTAGAAAAGAAGTTTTTAAAAAAACAGGCGTCTATGATAAAAAATTAAATCAAGCAGAGGATTTAGATATGTCATTTCGTGTTGCAAAATATTATCAATTATCTAATCTTCAAGAAGTAGTCTTAAAATGCAGATATCATGTTAAATCAACGTCAACAAAGCAAATGAAGCAAAATATAAAAAATACACTCTGGGTAAGAAATAATGCAGTAAATAAATACGGATATTCGATGAACCCTATAGATAAATTGGTTTATTTCTTAACATGGATAACACAGTTTCTATCACCCCGTATTACCTTTTATTTATTCAACATCTTTAGAAATATATAATTATGGACATAGCCATTGTTACAGTTAATTATAATAGCTCAAAAAAAACATTAAGGGCAATCAATTCTTTAAGTCTCGCTGGGATCATCTCTAAAGACATTTATGTTGTCGATAATGCTTCACGCGTTGATGACGAGGCATTCTTATCTAAGAATTTACCGAAAGGAATTAATTATTTTAGTTCAAAGATCAACTTAGGTTTTGCAGGCGGAAATAATATTGCTATAAACAAAATCTTAAAAAAACAGTATAAAGCAATATTCTTGATGAACCCAGATGCAATTATCAATGACAAAAGTTTCTTCGATATTCTATATAGTGAAATGAACTCAGAAAAAGCTGGAATAGTAGGTCCACTAATTAAGTATTTAAATAATAAAAAGAAGATACACTTCGCAGGTGGATTTTTTAATAAATTTAATGGCTTAACAATAATTCGGGGAAAGAACCAATTAGACAATGGGCAATATAAAGAAAATATTGAATGCGATTTTGTAAGCGGAAGCGCAATGTTAATTTCTAGAAATGTCTTTGAAAAAATTGGCCTATTGCCTGAAGAATATTTTCTATTTTTTGAAGAAGCAGATTTTTGTTTAAAAGCTAAAAAAAATAATTTTAAAATTATTTTTTCCCCAAAGACATATTTATATCATGAAGTTTCCGGAAGCATAAAATATATGTCCAATGTCTATATATATTATATGGCAAGAAACTATAAAATTTTTGCTAAAAAGTATGTAGACAAAAAGCAGGTATATGTATTTTGGTTATATTATCTATTTGTATATATTCCTGGTTATATATTTTTATCGTTTAAAGCAAAAAACTTTGTTGGTTGGGTTTATGTTCTTAAAGGAATGTTGGGAGCGTCGTTTTAAATGATAAACACTTTTATTCCAATATATTTTTTAGGTATTTTTAATTACGTAAGATATAAATTACTCTTTAGAACATCTATCATTTCTTCAAAAGCATTTGTATTTAATACAAAATTAGGGAAAAATGTTTTCATAATGGGAGGAAATATGATAAACAGTTCTAAAATAGGTGATTATACTTATATTGCTGGAACGGAGGCTGGTGGTATTTCTTCTCATATTTGGGACACTGAAATCGGGAAGTTTTGTTCCCTTTCTCATAATTTAGAATTTTTATCGAACGGTCATTTAACTAATTTAGTTACAACCTACCCTTTTTACAGTTTAACAAATTCCCCTCTCCATAAAAAACACTCGAAAGCTGATTCGACAAAAAAGCCAATTAAAGTAGGTAACGATGTATGGATTGGAGCAAATGTAACAATCTTAGGTGGTGTTACCATCGGAGATGGTTCAATAGTGGGAGCAGGGTCCGTAGTTACAAAAGACGTTGAGCCATACTCAGTCGTCTGCGGAGTCCCTGCAAAGCTAAAAAGATATAGATTTAATAAAACAATGATAAATAAACTCGAGAAAATTAGATGGTGGAATTGGAGCGAAGAAAAAATAATTAAAGAAAATAAATTATTACTTAGTGATAATGTTAAAGAGTTTATTAAAAAACATGAAAAATAAAAAGCTCCCAATTTCAGTTACTTTAGTTATCTATAACGAAGAACGTCTTCTCGAAAGATGCTTGTTGTCGGTAGTCGATCTAGTTGACGAAATACTAATTGTTCATGATGGCCCGTGCAGCGATAACTCTTTGACAATTGCCAGAAAGTATACGAATAAGATATTTACTAGAGAACATTTCGGTCATTCGGAGGCACATAGAATATTTACATATGAAAATACAAAAAATAATTGGATATTACAATTAGATGCTGACGAATATCTCTCTGATCAGCTGAGGGAGAATCTTGCTAAATTGATAGAAGAGGATGTTGATATTTATGAATTTCCTTGGCCCGTGCAGCATAAGGGTAAACATTATTATTCGAAATATAAAAGATCATTATTTAAAAAGAATAAAGTGTACTTTATTCAAGTAATCCATGAATATATTAGGCCTCTTGATAATGGAGCAAATATTAAAAGAATAGCTTTCCCCATATTCAATGATCCAGAGTATGAGAATGTATCATGGGCAATATTTAGAAGCAAATGGATGAAATGGGCAAAAATAAATGCGAGGGAATTGAGTACGAGTTTTGCCAAAATTCCAAAATGGAATTGTGTGGAAAGAGAATGGGATTTTAAAAATAAAATTAGATTGCGATATCCGTTATTGTTTGGAGCAATAGGCAGCTTTATTTACATTATGATCATTAGCTTATTTAATTCAATATCAAAGAAGTCGATGTACTATTTAATAGAAGGTTATTACACCGGTCTATATTTTATTGTCTTGTATTTCATGATTTTTAAAATTAAAATGCTAAAGCATGAATAAAAAATTTAATTACGAAAAATATTATTCTGATTATTGGGAGGGAGAGTACTCCAAAAGAATTGAGACAAGATATTTTGAAAAAATTTATGATCGGTTTAAGAAAAAATTAACGCCTAAAAATAACTTAAAAATTATCGATGTTGGAGGTGGAAATGGTCATTTCTCCTATTACCTAAATTTAAAAGAACCCACAATCTTTGATATTAGTGATTCGGGCTTAGAGTTTGCTAGGACTAAATTTAACTATAAAACAATAAAAGGAGATGTCCACAATATGCATTCCATAAAGGAAGGTTCTTTTGATGTAGCCTTTTGCATGGAAATAGCAGAGCACTTAGATTTTCCAAATCTTTTATTTACTAATGTTCATAGAGTCCTGGGCGAAGGGGGAGTGCTTTTTGTCAGTGTTCCGAATGAAAAAATTGATGGAATTCAGCATAAAAAAAGATGGAAATTTAAAGAGTTAATTGAAGATTTGCGTAAATCTGGATTCCGCTTGGAATGGAGCAATAATAATCCAAGATTTTATCATAAACATATTGGGAAAAAATCCTTAGGATATCTTTTCGCAAATACAATGTTCTATATTTTCCCTGAAAAATTTAAGTTTTATCTTTCAAGAAAATTTCCAGATTATTTTTCGGCGATGTTTATTGTTAAGGCGATTAAAATTTAATGTCAAAGCTTAAAATAATCATACTCATTTTCTTAGTTGGGCTTTCTACCTTATTTCTATTTCAAAAGGGGTTATGGCTTTTCCAAGATGCTTCTTATTGGTTCAAAAACTATTTAGAAGTTAAAACAGCTTTATTAAATCAAATATTTGTCTTTTCAAGACTATATTATTTTCATGGATATGATCTTACTGTGTTTCCATTTACTAAAATTGCCTCAGTCTTCTTAAGTTATATATTGTTTCTAATATTTGGAAGCCAATTCTCCCAAATAGCATTTATAATTAGTGGTTTTATTTTATCTTTCGTATCATTCTATTTGTTAACTGGAATATTCCTGAATAATAAGGACTTGAGATACATTTTAAGCTTAATGTATGTTTTTAATCCCATGTTCTTTAGCTTACTGAATCAAGGATATATTCATATTTTTGCCGCTACTCCTTTCTTTATTTATTCACTTTATAAATATCTAACTACAAAGGGTTTCCGCTTAAAATTCCTCATTTTAAACGTTTTTTCTGTTTATTTGCTAATTTCTTATATAAGATTCTTGGAAATAGGTTTAATTTTAATTGTTTTTTATGGGACATTTTTGCTCATTAAAAATAAAGTAAAGATAGATTTGAAGAAGATTCTGGTACTTATATTTTCTTATGTCTGTTTAATGGCGCCCTACTTGTTATCTTTCTTTTTTTTGATAACTAAAAACACCGAGAATAGTGTAAGTAGTTTTCAGGGCGTGTTTCAAGGCGTAGTAGCTAATAATTATTCTTACGAAGCATTTAATATATTTCAATCTAATAATCTAACTTTATACAAAAGCCCCATTTTTATTTTTCTTGGACTGTTCTTATTTGGATTTTTAATATATTATGCAATATTAAAAAATAAAGAAAGAAAATCCTCATTTTATTTACTCAATTTATTTTTAATTCTGTTTTCAATTACTTTATATTCATTGGGCCAGATTGTAAATAGTAGCACTTATTTTCTCTTTCTTAAAGCATTTCCTTTTCTCCAAAATGTTCCATTCTATTCATTATATATCTTAATTATTCCTCTAATTATTTTTGTTTCTAGCCTATGGGAATCTAACAAAAAAGCGTTGTATTTATTCTCTGCGATGTTCATATTTGTTTCTATCCTGCCTTTATTAAATCTTTCAGATACTCAATTGAAAAAAATTGACATTTCTAAGCTTCCGACAAGCTACCAAAGCTATTTTGTTGATCCCTATTCTGGCATACCAAATGCAACTTTTTATATACCGAATTATTGTTGGAAAGGAAATTATACAAATGATATTTATGACCCTTGTTTTAATTATGGTTTGCAATATAGTCCAATCCAGCAAGACAACGCCCGAATGCTATTTGGAGCTAATTATACTTTGGCAAGAAAGCTATTAGAGTTTAAAAACCTAAACTTACTTAACCTAAGAGTTACACATAATCTAAAAGACATAATAGTTGCAAATGATCTAACAATCAGTCCACAAGCAGATGAAATTTCTTCCAAAAAAGCAATTAACTTGGTAAAGTCTGCTCATGCATTTTTTGCCAAACAAGATTTATTAGGGTCAGACACTAATGATAATTTCACAAAATTCTATTTTAAAAATCAAAATGCCTATGATTTCTTTATCTATTCTCCAAGTTCAACAGTAGAAAAGCCGGTGCAACAAATTTTTGATAATAAACTAGATATTTATAAACGACCAGTAATTGTCAATCAGACACTTAAATCCGGCATCGCTAATTCTGGCAATATCAGTATTGATTATAAAATCTCAAATCTTAATTCAACTAAATATTATGTTGAATTAAGTAATTTTAATTCGAACTCCTTTTTGTTACAAATGAACCAGAGTTATTCAAAAAACTGGAAAATCATTTGGATAAATGCAGAAACGTTTAATAGTGTTAAGTGCGGAGCTAAATCATTTTTTTCTATTACAAATAATACTAGCTGTTCATATAGTGGGTTATTTGATCCTCGGGACTTCTCCTTATTAAGTAATCACTCTCTGAGCGAAAGTAGTCACTTGACCGGAAATTACATTGGGAATTTATGGGTTATTGATCCAAAAACAATTCCATTGGCAGCAATTCATAATGGCAAAGCTTATGCAGTAATAATTTATGAAAAGCAGATTTATTATAATATCGCTATATTGCTAACTGTTGTGGCATCAATTATTTTTCTGGGCCTGATGTTAGTACAAGAACTATATAATTATTCTATTGAAAAATATGAGCATACAAAAAAATAGAAAGAATGCAATGCTAAAGTCATTTTCGATATGGATTTTCGTTCCTTTTTGTTTAATCTTATTTTGGCTGTTTGCGTCTTTCTTCCTAAATAAGAATATTGTTTTTTCAACCCTGGAATATTCTTATGGAAGCAAGATATTTAATAATTATAATCAAAACTTAATTAAAAGAGGAGATAAAATTGATGCAGTTTTTAGATCAAATAAAAATTATCTAGGAATAGTTAAAATTAATTTTACATTAAATAATAATGAAAGCACGGATTATGACAATATTATTTTCAAAATAAAAGAGAAGGGAGCGAATTCATGGTATTACGTACACAAATACACAACTAAAATTTTTAATAATGATCCCTTTTTCCCATTTGGGTTTCCGCCGATAAATGATTCTAAGAACAAACTTTATTTAGTGGAAATAGAATCAACCAATGGAGCAAAAGAAAATGCACTGTCATTATCTGAAAAAAACAACGTAGTTCTTGCAACGATATATAAATATCCAAAAGCTTTATTGCTTCATAACAGAATGGAATTATTTAGTTTTTTGAAAGAAAAATTTATAAATACTTTTACAGACATTAATTTTGTATTATATTCACTCGCATATTTATTCCCATTTGTATTTTATTTCTTTTTCTTGTTTTATCGAAAAAAAAGATACATTTTTTTAGTTTTAACCACTATTCTTTACATTTTATTAAGCTGTGCATATTCATATTATTTCGTATTAAATGTTACACTTTTCTTAATAGCTTGGTTGGCGGTAATTATGCCAAGAATTAGGAATATTTCTTTTATAATTAGTTTATTGTTTTTATTACTGATTGCCGTCGCTCTACTAATCAATGCCTTCGATTTTGCAAATCGCCTAGGATTGTATCTATATATATTACTGATGGTGGGCTTTATTGGGTTATTATCGGAAAACATAAATATGAATGTACTTATTGGGAGGCTATTAAATAAATGAAAAAAATAATTAACATTATAATTTTATTGTCGCTAGCAATCATATTATTTCCATGGGTATCTTCTAATGTGATATCGGGTCAAGATCTATTTTATGTCAATAGCTACTATATTCAGCATCTGATTCCGCCATTCTATATTTGGGGCCTAGCGGGTATTGGTGCAAATCAGTTTGCGTACATGACGATGAATTTAGTTTTTGGTTTAGTTGAGCATATTGGAAATCTATTTAGCCTAAACTGGGTTGCTATTGAAAGGATCGGACTATTCTGTCCGATTATCTTAATCAATTTTCTCTCTTTTCTCTTAGTCTTCAGAGCTATTATAAAAGGCTTAAATTTTTATTTTCTTTCTATAATTATATTTAGCTTAAATACCTATATTTTAATGGTTGTGGGAGGAGGACAGGTGCTAATTGCTCTTGCTTACGCAATTTCGCCATTAGTAATCTATTTGTTTATAAAGTCACTTGATAAGTTAGAGCTAAAAAGTTCTTTGATAACCGGTCTAATGTTGTCATTTCAGATTATTTTGGATATAAGGATTGCTTACGTCACACTAATTGCAGTTGGTGTATATCTTGTTATTCAATTGCTTCAGAAAAGAAATCTAAAGTATTTTTTAAAGTTAGCTATGTATCTATTAATTATTCCCGGAGCATTGTCTATACTTATTCAAGCTTTCTGGATTCTACCAACCATACTAAGCCATCAAAACCCTGTAATGCAATTAGGGGCTGCATATTCAACGACAAATGCTGTTAATTATTTTAGCTTTGCTAAATTTGAAAATGCGATTACATTATTGCATCCGAATTGGCCGGAAAATATCTTTGGCAAAGTTTATTTTATGCGGCCGGAATTCTTATTCTTGCCAATTTTAGCTTTTGCATCCTTGCTCTTTGTTAAAAGACGTGGGGTGTCTAAAGAGAAAACACTTATTCTATTTTTCGCTTTGCTGGGATTAATTGGAGCGTTCTTAGCCAAAGGATCAAACGATCCTTTTGGAGGAATTTATTTATGGATGTTTAATCATATTCCCGGTTTTGTAATGTTTAGGGATTCGACAAAATTCTATTTACTGATTGCCATTTCATATTCAATTTTAATTCCGTTCACAGTTTCTAAAATTTATGAGTGGCTGGGTAGCCATGCGGGATTAATGATTAAAGATTCAAGATTAATGATCAAGAACCGATTTTTTAATTTACAAAATCTTTTTATCTTCTTGGTTGTTGGATATTTATTATTCCTAATTCGTCCTGCGCTTTTGGGGCAGTTGGGCGGAACATTTAAAACCACAACTATTCCGGCGGAATATACAAAGCTAGAACAGTTTTTAAGCTCTCAGGATGATTTTTCAAGAACCCTATGGATGCCAACGCAACAGAGATTTGGTTTTTATTCAAATAACCATCCAGCTGTTTCTGCTCAAGACCTTTTTAACATCTACGACAATAAGCTTGTTCAAAAACTTGATACCTCAGAAAAGTTATTACAAGAAGCTGGCATTAGATATGTAATCGTTCCATACGATAGCCAAGGTGAAATATTTTTAAGCGATAGGAAATATGACAATAACGCTTATCTAAAAACGGTCTCTCAAGTTGAAAAAATCCATTGGTTAATTCCAATTTCCGGTTTTGGTAAAATTGCCGTTTTTGCAGTGCCAAATGCGAAGGACCATTTTTATACTACTGATCAAAATTCAGAGCTGGCATATAAATATATAAGCCCAGTTGAATATTCACTAAATATTACAAATGCTAAGAAGGGAGATAAGATCGTTTTTGCAGATAGTTTTGACAGTAAATGGGTGGCAACAAATTCAGAATTCAAAATTCAGAGTTCAGAATTTGATGGAAGATTCAATAGTTTTGTACTGTCTAAGGATGGGAATTATGAGCTAAAAATTTATTACACGCCTCAGGATTATGTGAATATAGGAATTATTATTAGCATTGTCACTTTAGTTGGTGTTTTAGGGTTAGTGACTGTTTTAATAATTAAGAAAAAATGAAGATACAAGATATTATATTTTTAGTTATGTTGGCTGTTTTACTTTTTAAACACAAAGAAAATTCTTTTGTGGCAATTGGCTTAGGGTGTTTTTTGCTAGCGATTCCATTTTTCTACCTATACGTTTTTTTTACAGCAGAAAGACTGCTTTATTACGGAGCATTGTTAATTATAGTTGAAGTTATCTTCAAATTAGTGCAATTTGGAATAAACTCCAAGAAATGATAAAATAAGGCATGATGATATCCGCAGTTGTACCAGCATTTAACGAAGAAGAGAGTATTAATGCATTCTATAAGGTTTTGTCTGCAAATTTAGTCAAATTAGACAAAAACTACGAAATTGTGTTTGTTGATGATGGTTCTACGGACTCTACGCTTGAACTGCTTAAAAAATTAGCCTTAAAAGATAAAGCTATCCGCATATTTTCTTTCCGCAAAAACCGCGGCAAGGCAGAGGCTTTAACAGTCGGATTTCAGATGGCAAAAGGAGACTATATAGTGACTCTGGACGCTGATTTGCAAGACAGACCTGAAGAAATAGGTAGTCTTTTAAAAAAATCTAAAGAGGGCTTTGATTTGGTTTCGGGTTGGAAGAAAAACAGAAAAGATTCTTTTACATCGGTAGTTTTTTCCAAATTTTTCAACTTCGTAATGAGTTCTTTTTGGGGAGTGCATCTGCATGACTATAATTGCGGATTAAAACTTTATACAAAAGAGGCAGCTAAAAGCGTTAATTTATACGGTGGAATGCAAAGATTTATCCCACTTCTTGTAGCCGAAAAAGGTTTTGAAGTTACCGAGGTCCCCGTCATGCATGAAAAAAGACTCTATGGAAAATCTAAATACAGCTCTCTGAAAATAATCACTGAGATGCCGGACATGTTTACAATTCTTTTCCTGTCAAAATATGCCAAGAGACCCTTACATTTCTTTGGATTTGTCGGAGGTATAATTTCCGCGATTGGATTTTTCGCGATTCTATACCTTTCAATATTGCATTTTATGGGTCAGTCAATCGGACAAAGACCACTTTTAATCTTTGGTATG
>Ga0182027_10011688_pt1 | contig 12378 bp, 9 predicted proteins | sample 712E1DmetaG_FD_121300 | JGI IMG/M metagenome (GOLD analysis project Ga0182027, IMG submission 121300) | Permafrost microbial communities from Stordalen Mire, Sweden - 712E1D metaG (Illumina Assembly) | ecosystem: Environmental > Terrestrial > Soil > Wetlands > Permafrost | place: Sweden...
AACCAAGAGCCAGTTCTTCGACTATTGGCGGAACGCCGCGGGAACGTGGGCGAGAGTCGCGATGGGCTTGCCTGTCGTCGCGAGCTTCCGGGGAAAGTTGGCGATTTCCTCCAGCGACAACGTCTACGCCGTGCTGCCCGACTTGAGAATCGCGGCCGCATCGGCGGCCGCCAACTTCGGCACATGGGTTGTCCTCAACACCACCGACTCCGGGAGGTTCTTCTCGGATCCGCTCATCGACACCGCCCGGCTGGCAACGGAAGACAAGCTCTCGGTCTTCTACCCGCAAAAGAGCTCACCGAACATCTACGTGCTCGACTACTCGCTGAAATAGCTCGGATGGGTCTTGGCGCCTGTCAGCGCCGGGTCACCGCGTAGAACAAGATTCCGTACCATTCGCGAAGTGCGGTCTCAGTTCGTTGCAGGCCGGTGGCGGCTGGCAGGAAATCAAGCAGCGTGAGCGAGCTGTCTGGATTGATCTGGAAGTCGACCGGGAACGGTACGAAGTTGACACCCGCTGTTCGGAAAAGGCGGGCTGCGCGTGGCATGTGCCAGGCCGATGTCACGAGGACGATCTTTCCCCATGTGCGCGCGCGCATGAGATCGGCCACAGCCAACGCCTCGTCGACGGTGTTGCCAACCTCGCGCGTGACGATGATTCGCTCCGCTGGAATCCCGCGCGACACGGCCTCGCGCCTGGAAAACGCACCTTCGACCTCGGTTTGTCGCGACCAAGGAACGCGGCCACCAGTAAAGACAAGCCACTCCGCTTTCTTGCGCTGCCAGAGCTGAATGCCAGCCTCCAGCCGCTCGTTGGCCTCGCCCAGGTTGGGCAGGAACCCCGCCGGCGCGGGCGGGCCGAAGATGCCCCCGAGCGGCACGATGGCATCCGTCTTCTCCACTTGGTCGAGAGCCAGCGCCGGATAGCGCGATTCGAGCCAGCGGGTAAGGCTGTTGCCAACCAAGGGCATGCTGCATAGATAGAGCAGAGCCAAGGCCACGAGCGCCGGCCACCGCTTTCTGCGGATCAGTGCAACCAGCAACAGCACCACCACCCAGCCGAGTGGCAGCACGAAGATGGGAAGGAGTTTGTTGAGAAAAAGCACGGGCGGCTGAAGGACGAACTGAAAGGTGAGCTAGGCAGGCGACTAGATTCCCATCGGCGCGCCGTCGCTTTCCAGAGATTTCTGGGCAGCTTCGAGAATGCGTACCACGCGCATCGCGGATTGTCCGTCGGTGATGGGCCGCTTTCCCTGGGCGATGCACTCGACGAAATGCCGGCACTCGCGCTCCAGCGGTTCGACCATGGGAATCTGCGGGATATGGATATCGCCATTGCGAATCGACAAAAACTGCGCGTATTCAGTGAACGACTGCGGCCGGTCCACGCCTTTGTCGTAGATGCGAAGCTTTTCCACCGGATGAACGTCATCGAACTCGACCATCTTTTGCGAACCCACGATGGTCAAGCGGCGCTCCTTGCGTGGATCGAGCCACGACACTTGAATTTGCGCGCTGACGCCGCTGCGAAAACGCAGGTTCACGAAAACGACGTCCTCGATTCGGCTTTGTAGATAGGTGCCGCCGCGCGCGCTCACGGACTCGGGCTCGTCGGAAAGCAGATACTCGATCATCGCCACATCGTGCGGAGCCAAGCTCCATAAGGCGTTCTCGTCCTGGCGAACGCGGCCGAGATTCACCCGCACGGCATAGATATAGTAGATGCGCCCGAGCTCGCCGCTGTCGATCATGGCTTTCAGGCGCTCGACCGCGGGATGGAAGAGCATCAGGTGCCCGACCATCAGAACGCGCTTGTGGGTCTCGGCGGCTAGGACCACGGCGTGCGCGTCGGCGGCATCCAGCGCCAGCGGCTTTTCCACCAAAACGTGCTTGCCGGAGTTCAGCACCCGGCGCGCCTGAGTGGCGTGATCCTTGGCCGGAGTCGCCAGCACGACCGCGTCGACGTCGCCCGCCGCGAGCGCGTCTTCGAGATCGCTTTCCAGACGGGCGCGCGGGGCGATGGTGCGTGCTCGCGCCTTGGCGAGCTCGGCCGGGTCGCACACCATGACCAGCTCGGCTCCTTGCGTACGACTCATGGCACGCACGTGGTTGATGCCCCACGCGCCAGCTCCTACGACGGCGATGCGAACCATGTCAGCTCCTTTGGCGATAGAAGGCGGCGATCTGTTCGACCACGTGCGCCTGCTGTGTTTCGGTTAGCTCGGCGTAGATGGGCAGAGCCAACACTTCCTGCGTGGCCCGTTCGGCATGGGGAAAAGCTCCCTGTCTGTACCCAAGGTCGACAAAACAAGGCTGCAAGTGCAGCGCGAGGGGATAGTAGACTTCGGTTCCCACGCCGTTCGTGGTCAAGAACTCGCGCAAGCCGTCGCGTAGCGGCGCGCGAATGACGAACTGGTTGTAGATGTGGCCCGGGACGTCCGCGGGCAGGATCAGGTCGGACGGAATGCCGGCCGTCGCCGCGAATAGGCGCCGGTAGCGTTCGGCATTCGCACGGCGGCTCGCGGTCCAATCGGAAAGTCTCGCCAGTTTCACGCGCAGGATGGCGGCCTGCAGGGCGTCCAGACGAAAGTTGCCGCCGACCTTGTGATGGATGTATTTGGGCCGACTGCCGTGCGCGCGCAGGATCGCGACTTGGTCGGCGAAGCCTTCATCGTCGGTCAGCAGCGCGCCGCCGTCGCCAAATGCGCCCAGGTTCTTCGACGGAAAGAACGACAGGCAGCTGGCAATGCCCGCCACTTTGCAGGCGCCGATCGCTTGCGCTGCATCTTCGACCACGGGGACGGCCACGTCGGGCAAGGTGGCCGGACGGCCGAAGAGATGGACGGGGATGATCGCTCGGGATTTCGCCCCGCACATCGCGGCTGCGGCCTGCGGACCGAGATTGAAAGATTCGGGGTCTATATCGGCGAACACCGGCCGCGCACCTAAGCGCGCAATGCAACCGACGGTGGCATAAAAAGAAAAAGGTGTTGTCACCACCTCGTCGCCGGCACCAACCCCAAGCGCCATGAGCGCGACCAGCAGGGCGTCGGTTCCAGACGACACCCCGACCGCGCGACGAACCCCGAGCGTGGTCGCGAGCTCTCGTTCGAATGCCTCAACCTCGGGTCCGAGGATAAACGCGCCGCCATCCACCACGCGAGCGATGGCAGTCAGGATCGCCTCGCGCAGCGGAGAATTCTGCGCTTTGACATCGAGCAGGGGTACCTTCATCGCTTCACGCTGCCTCCGGCGTTAACGTCTTGTCGCCGTTCGAGGACAAAGTCTCACGGTACTTCTGGCCGCAGGATGCACAAGCCAGGACGGCTTCTGCCGTGCCTGGCAAACGCACCCCGCAACGGCAGATCCATCCCACCAGGCGGCCTGGCACGCCAAGCACGAGACCGTAGGCTGGAACGTCCCCGGTCACGACTGCTCCGGCGCCGATGAAGGCATAGTCGCCAATGGCGTGGCCACACACCACGGTGGCATTCGCACCGATGGACGCGCCTCGTCCCACGCGGGTGGCTCGGTACTCGTCCTTGCGTTCGATGAAGGCGCGCGGATTGATGACGTTGGTGAAAACCGCCGAGGGTGCGACGAATACGTCGTTTTCGAGCACGACATCATCGTAGAGCGACACATTGTTTTGGATCTTGCAGCCGTCGCCGACGACGGCACGACCAGCCACGAACACATTTTGGCCGAGCACACAACGGACTCCAATGCGCGCCCCGGCCATCACATGGCAGAAGTGCCAGATGCGTGTGCCGTCGCCAATCTGGGCCGGCTGGTCAACGACGGCGGTCTCGTGAGCCCAATAGCCCGTGCGGCTGCTGACGTTGGATGGCGATCTTGGCTCGGCCATGGATTGCCATAGTACACCAGCAAGCAGTGCGCTCGCACCGAACGATAGTGGAGCTGGGTTGCGCTAGTAGACGACGCCGACGCGGAAAAGCAGGACGTGCTTGGCGTAGTCGACGCCGGCGGTTGCGTCGGCCTGATCTGTGTCGGAGGATCGATTGAGACTCAGCGTGTAGCTGGCGCCGGCGAGGAAGAATTTGCCAATCATGTAGTCGAGGGACAAGCCGCCAATGATGGTGTTGTCGGTTCTAGAGTTTGACAGGTAGGTTCTAGAGTTTGTCGGGCCACTGCCAACAAAGCGACGATTCTCGTAACGGCCGTAGGCATAGGTCACGACCCGGCCGGCAATCATCTGTCGATAGGCACCGTAGACCGCGTCCATGTTGTAGTACTGGCCCACGAACGGCGAGTTGGCGAAGTCGTGGTGATAGCCAATCCCCGCTTGGGAAAGGATCGACATGTTGTAATTTAGCTCGGTGACGACCCCGACGCCGCTTGGACTTCCGCCGGATGAATAGAATGCGTTGCTGTAGCCGGCGGCGATGTTCACTGCCAGCTTCCCGGTTAGCAGACCGCGCAGACCGAGGAGAGTTCTCAAGGGGAAGGAAGAAATGCCGGTTCCACCGTTGACATAGGTGATCGCGCCTTGCGCAACCTGCACGTAGATCGAGGTCTTGGGCAACCAACGCCAGCCAATATCCAGCACGCCCTCGTTCCCCATGTTGCTGCCCCTGGCGTAGGTGCTGCCCTCGTAGTTGTCGATGAGGTTCGAGTAGCGAAGCATCACTCGGAGCCGCCCGCCCCCGGGGGCGAACCTAAGGCTGGCTGACGCCATGTTGTCGTCGCGGGTGATGGGTGAGCCATTGGTGTAGGGCGCCTGCTGGTCGCGGGTAAAGGCATCCGCGAGCGACAGGCTCAGCGCCTGCCCCGATGAAAATTCGACGGTGCCGCCAGCGCTGGGGTTGAGAGCGTTCTGTGCTTGAATATTGGGGATACTGGAATCGCCGACGAGGTACTCGCGCCAGTCGAGGGACACGTTGAGGTTGTAGTACGTTCCGGATGGGATGCTTCCGTCGCGCTCCGCATTGGTGAGCTCAAGGCGGGGCGTTACGTGCAGGACCGGGGCTGCCTGGGCATTGTCGCTGTAAAAAACATTGCTGTCGTAGCCGATGTCAGCGAACACGCCGGCGTGGAGAATGGCGTCTTCGCCAAGCTTGAGCCCGGACGCCAACCCCCTCGTCGTCAGATAGCGACCGGCGCCCGCGGCCATCGACTCCAAGGCCGGGCCGCTGGAGCTGGTCATCTGCATCTGCGCCCACGCCAGCGGACTTGCCAGGATGGCAAAAGAGAAGGCAAGTACAAGTGGCCGTCGTCGCATGGATTCTCGTCTAGGTATGGCTGCTGCCGCGCATGTCCGTGTCAGTCAAGTTTGTTCGGGCGTTCGGGTTAAGGGAGACCTGACGGACTGACCGGCGGTGGCCGAGTCGTTATTGCGATGGGAGGTTCGGCCGGCGGCGGCTGATCCACGTTTTCTTGCAAGCCAGGAGGAGTTTCGACGACGACCTTCGTTGGCCCCACGTAGTTGGTTTCCGCCCCGACGCAGCCGTCGGCTTCGGTTCGGAGGACTTGCGCCTTCTGGTTAATAATCGTGACACGCGTGTACTCATGCAACTCGGCGCTTTCGTCGCGACGAGCGATGCATTCCTGCAGGCTTTGTAGCGCCTGGTCCATCATGTTGCCGTTGACCTTCACCTGGGTCAGCTTGTCGAGCAGGCAGTTCAGACGAATGACGTCTTGATCCTTCTTGGCGGACTCAACTTGGGTCTGTACCTGGAGCGTGATTGTCTCGATCTGTTTGCGGTACTCGCGTCCCTGGCCAAGCATTGCATCCGGACTGATGGTCGACTTCTGGGGAATTGATAGATCCACAGCAGCGGGTGCGTTGCCCACCACATCCCCGCCTGCGGGCGCGGCCAGTGCAACCGGCGCCGCCAGAAGGAATAGCCACATGATTCTGAATACCCTAGGCATGTTGGACCTCACGGACTTTGGAAACACACACACCGATCGCAACGCATCGGTTCACAACATTATAAAGAACTGGGGAAATATATGGCCCGGCTAAACGATGTGTCAACCTCGCGGGCGAAATCATTGGGATGCCTGAAAGACAAACGGGTAGACAACTTCGACGGACCCACCCGACGGTGCCGGGAAGCGCCAACGCGCAACGAGTCCCTTGATGCAGGAAGACACCTCAGAGTCCCCCATGCTGTCTTCTTCGATATCGACGCTTGAAACGGTGCCGGCCGCGGTGATCGTCCAACGCACCTTGACCTTGCCGCTTAGATTGGGATTACGCTTAAGCGCTCGCTCGTAACAAGCCTTGATGGCGCCGATGCGTGCGCGTACCTCTTTGGAAACAAGCGACGGATCGAGCTCGCCGTCCACCGCCGGGGCTTCGCTCTTGACGATGCCGCTGACGCGTTTTTCTGTTGAGCCAGCGCCGGTATCGCCGCCCGCAATCGAGCCAGCGCCGCGAAGCCCAGAGATATTCGCCACCTTGCCCGTTCCGCCGGTGCCCGTCTTCACGCCACGCAAGGACGCGTCGCTGGTGGCCACGGTAAGGCCGCCAACTCCCTGGAAGGCTTTTTCCTGGTCTCGGTCCACGTCGCCTTTTCCAAGCACGTCCGCGATCGACCCAGACCCATCGGCTTTTGCGCCGAGAAGCTTGAGGATTCCCGTGTTGCGCACCTGTTCGGCGAGACGCGCACGGCGTTCGGCATCGAGCCGAGCCTTTTCCTCGGCGGAGATTTCTTTCTTGGGCGCCTTGTTTGCCGCCGTCGTGGCGGACTTCTTTTCGATCTTCGCCTCGTCCTCTTTTTTGTCATCGTCCTTGTTCGCGGTTTCCTTGGGCGGTTCGGGCGGCTTGGCCTTGATCACCATTTGCACGAAGCGATCGGGGATCTCTTCGATGTCCGGCTTGCGTGGCCAGTCCACGCTGCGCAGGTAGACGACCAAAATGAGATGCGCCAAGAACGAAACCGACGCGATGCTCGTGTATACCCAGTCCATGCCGGTGAAGAACGATCCGCGCACCGAGGCCGGGAGCTGGGGCCGGGGTTGCGGCGGTGGCGGAGTAACGAACTGGAACAAGATGGTCAGGTCGCCGATGGTGACCTTGCCGCGCGAGCGCTCGTCGAGCACGTAGAGAGAGCTTGACCCTTGTTTGCGCAGGCGACCCGCCTGTTTAAGCTGAGCCAGCGAGATGACTTCGTTGCCGACCGCAATGCGGGCATCCATGCCATCGGCGAAGCGGGCGATGTAGCCCCGGGCATTCGCCTCGAACAGCAACCATTGCTTGGGCAGCGACTCCGAAGGAACGGCAAAGGTCGCTTTGGCGGACCATCCAATCGAGATGTTCTCGCGCTTCCTGATCAGACGTTCCTCGACGATCCGGCCGCCCTGGACGATCCCAATGCGGAGGATGCGGGACTTCGGCGCAGCGGTACCGCCTGTCCTCAATGCCGTGGCCCCTTTCTGCATCGCCATTGAATCGTTCCCTCGTTGTTAGTCCGACTAGAACGGTGCTTTCGTCACACTGTCCAGGATCTTGGGCACAAACTCTTGTTTGAGCTCATGCCAGTCGTAGTTAATGCTGGATTTCTGGAGCACGTAAAATGCTTCGGGTTTCTGAATTTTCCCCTCGATGACGATCTCACCCTCGATCTTGTAAATCTTCTTGCCACCCGCGCCGCGTTCCACCTTCACCTTGGTTGCCTGACTGTCGGCGTCACTGGCAGCCGCCGCGGCGGCAGGATCCGCCTTTACTGGCTCGGCCTTGACCGGAATCTCCGCTGACGGCTTCTTCTGGGGCTGGGCCAAGGCGGCAGGAAAAATGCCGACGAACGCCACCAGGCCGAGCAGAGCGGGGAGCACCCGACTATTGAGGAAGAAATGCGTACTCATGGGCTTCTCGGGACGGTTGGCTGCGCGGACGGGCGAGGAGCGGGTGCCGCAGGCCAGCCTGGAGGCGGCGCCGCAGGAGAACCGGAGCCCGGTGCCGGCGCGGCACCCGGCGCTGTGGGCGAACCAGGGGCAGGGACACCCGGCGCCGGCGGTTTCTTGGCGTCATCGGCAACCTTCTTGGCTGCGCGTTGGCGATCTCGCTCTTCTTGCTTCTTCTGGCGCTCGATGCGCTTTTGCTCCTTCTTGATTCCCTCCTGCGCCTCGTTCAGATAAGCGTCTACCTCCGGCGGCACCATCTGGCCCACGCCCGTCAGCATCTGTTTGTACTGCTGCAAATAGGACATGGCGGCATTGAGCTTGGCCGTGATGTCCATGTCGGGCATCTTTTCGGCGTCGAGATAGAGGATGCCAAGATTGAACACCGCGTCCGCGTAGCGTGGGAAAAGCGCCAGGGCCTGCTTGTACTCCGTCAAAGCCCTCTCGTATTGCTTGACCCCGCGGTAGGCGCTGCCGAGATTCATGTGCGCCTTGGTGAAGGTCGGTTGAAGCTGGACCGCCTTTTCCAGCACCGGCACGGCTTCGCGGTAGTTCTTCACGACCAAGTACTGCGCGCCCAGGTTGTTCCACATGATGGCGTTGTCGGGCCGGGCCTCTGCCGTTTTCCTGAAGAGCTCGATGGCACCGGGCGTGTTCTTCTTCTCGACCTCCATGAAGGCGAGCATCTGGTAAATCTCGGAACGCTCGGCTTCGCGCGCACCCGCGTTCTTCATCATGTCGCCCAAGGTCTTCACCCACTCGTACTTGCCAAGCTTGAAATAGGCCTTGGCCATCACCAGCATGGCGGGCGTGAAGCGCTCGTTCTTGTTCAGCGCGGCCTTGGCCTGAACCACGGACCCCTGATAGTTGCGCGCGTCGTACATTTTCTGCGCGGCCATCACCTCGTCGGTGGGAAGCACGGCCGGCGGTGGCTCGCGGCGCTTGCGCACGCCGGGCGCTGGCGTCTCGGTCGCGACACCCATTGCGGGCCAGGCCATGCCGCCGATGAGAACCAGAGCGAGAAGCGAGTGGCGTTTCATCATGGATACTCCACGCCGATGCGCTCGTCTTTGATGAAGGGGAACTCGTCGGGCAGATACTTCGACAGGTTCTCCCGCGCTTTTTTCACATAGTCGTTGGTCACGCCAAGATCCGACGCCCGTTGCAGCGTCGCCTTCCACTGCTTCTTGGCCTCGTCTTCCACGGGCGTGACGAATTGGTAGATGGCGTCCTTGTATTCGGTCTCGGCCACGCCACACAAATTCGGGTCGACTTTGCAGGCCTTCTTGGACAGCTTCTTGACCTCCTCGGGTGGGTTGTCAGCGGCCTTGATCAGCTTCTGGGCGAATTCATAAAAAATATCGCCGCGCCGAAGGAACGAAGCCAAGGTCCAGTTGGCATCCTTGTAGTCCCAAATCTTGGCGTATTCCTCCTGAAGCTGTTTGGCCTCTTCAGTGAATGCGTCGAAGACCTTGCGTACCTGCTTGGGGTCACTGGTGAAGCGCAAGCTCTTGGCCTGGAACGCCTTGAACTTGTCTTCAAGAATCAAATAGTCCGCTTTTGCGGCGGCGGCGGCGGCAGGCGTCGCGGGCGGCAGCTTGCGCGCGATGAACTCGTCGCGCACTTGCTTGTAGGCCGCCAGCACCGCACGTTTGTCGCGCCCCTGCTCGGCCAGAATGGCAAGCTGGAGGTAGGCTTTGACGACGTACTCACCCGCGGGAGGCTGCTTGCCGTAGCGCTTGATGAGCTCGTGCAAGCAGGCGACCTGCTTGGCAGTGTCGAGCGCCTTTTCGTACGCCGTGCATGCGAATGCAAATGCCTGGGCCGAATCGGATGGCTTGTCGGCGATGTTGTCCGCGTACTTCTTGTACAGGTCAGCGGCGCGCGGGTATTGCTGATCGTTGTCGAGAAGCTGGGCCGCGATCCCCAGCGCTTCCTTGCGGTGTTCGTACTTGGCGAACTTGGGATCGGTCGCCACCTTGAGATAGCCGCCAACGGCTTTCTCGAACTCGAAGAAGCGATACTGGTTGCGAGCCGCGTTCCACACCGCATCCCTGGCCAACAGCGAATCCGGATAGTCGCGCGCCAGGCGCTCGTAGCACTTGGTGGCCTCGCCATACTTGAAAATCTTTTCGTAGATCACGCAGGCGTTGTTGAGGTTGCTGGCCGCATCCTGATCCTTGGGATTGGCGGCGATGAGATCCATCAGGTCGAGCGCCAAGCCCTCGTCGAGATCGGTCGCGGTCTTGCTGCGCGCCTGGCCCGCTCCCTTGCCGCCGCCGGCGACCTGCGCGGTGGTGGCAGCGCCGGTGACAACGGCGATACCGCCCGCACCCTCGCGGCACTGCACCAGCTGCTTGTCGGTGCCCTTTTCTTCGTTTTCGAGCGCGATATCGAGTCGCTTCTTGATGACGGTGGTCTTGACCGAAGCCTTGATGTCCTGGATACGGGCGAGGTATGGCTTGGCCAGCGGCGACTTACTGCACGGCGAGTCGGCGAACTTTTCCACCACCTGAAGCAAGCGACCGAGGGCACAGTCCTTGGCTTCTTCGTTGTCGATGTTGAAGTCGATAAAGTAGGTGGTCAGGATGGCGTCGTAAGCCTTGAATCCAATCTCCGGCTTGGTGGCGCAGTAGGCATCAGAGATCTCGGCCAGGCGAGCACGCGCCTCGGGCCACTGGCGATGCTTGAGCAGGAGCACGGCCGAGGCGTAGCGCAAATCGGGCACGCGCTCGTCGGGCAGATTGGCAATGTACCAATCGAGCGCCTCCATATACTTGGTGTATAGCTCGTGCATGGGCACCGGAAGTACCGGCGGCTTGGTGTTCTTTTCATCCGGGATGGGCGGATCCTCGATGCGCCGTTCCCGCTTGAGCTTGTCGATGAGCTCTTCGTAGGCCTTGATGACTTGGAGCGCGGCGTCCTTCTGGAACTGGTTGTCGATGTTGGAGTCGCGCACGGCGATGTAGGCCGGAATGGATTCCTGCACCTTGCCGCCGTAGTAGAGCGCATCGGCGAAAAACGCGGAGAAGGCGTAGGCGCGCTTCGAGTTGGGATAGGCGGCGAGATATTTCTCGTACAGCTCGGCCGCTGTCCGGTAGGTCTGCTGGCACTCGTCGAGCTTCTTGAAGTCCGAGGTGTTTTCCTGCCACTTCGCCCGGCAGGCCTGCGCCGCCGCGTGCACGTTGGTCGCGGCCGTCAGCAAGGCGTCTTCGGCAAGTTGCGCCGCCACCACCAGCGCCTCCTGGTTGTTGGCGTTCTGCCGGTACCACTCGCTGCCCTTGCTGTAGGTGCGGCCCAGGGTTTCGCGCTCCTTGGCTGCGGCGACAAGATTGCGATCGCGCTCGTAGGCCTTGACGATCTTCTCCTGCAGTTTGGGCGCGTCGGCGAAGAACGGCCATTTCTGCAAGATGTCCTTGTAGACGGCGATCGCTTCGGCGTACTTGGTGGAGTCGAAGTAGATGTCGCCAAGACGCTGGAACACTTCCTTGACGTGCGGCTCGCTCTCGCGGCCGTGATAGAAGCTCTGCGCTCGCTGCAGGCCTGTTTCTGGGTCAGGTATCGTGTCGCCGTCCCAATCGGGCTCCGAAAAGCTGATGCCAAGGTACTGCACGGCCTCGGGGCGCAGGTCGGAACCGAACTTGTCGCCCGCGGATTTCTTGCTGTCGGCCCACTTGACCAAGCCGTCGAATTCGCGAATGGCATCGAGGAAGCGGTTGTCGCGATAGTAAGACCAGGCAAGCTTGTAGATGGCCTTGTCGTAGTAGGACGAATCCTTGAACTGCAGCACGCGGCCGTAGGCCGAGATGGCGTAGGAAAGCTCGGCGGCGTCGAAGTGCATTTCACCCACGCGCGTCCACGCCTCGGGCAGGAACTTGGAGTCCTTTTTGATCGGCGTGCAATCCTTGTAGTAGTCGACCACCGGGCCCTTACCGAGACCGGTGGCGGGCGCGCTCGGGGCCGGCGGATCGAGCGGCTTGTACTGGTTCGCGCACACGAGCGCGAGCAAGGCCTGGCGCGCCTCGGGATCTTGCCCCATTTCGCCGAGGCAGAAGCCAAGCAGGTAGTAGGTCGCATCGAGCAATCGGTAGTTGGGGAACGCGACCAGCAGCCGCCGGTAAAGGCTCACGGTCTGGGTGTAGTCGGCCTTGGGTGCGGGCGTGGTGGGCGGATTGGCTGAATCGAGGGCCTTCTGGTAGGCCTCCTGCGCGTTGAGAAAGTCATCGGAAGACTTCTCGTAGTACAGCTCGGCCAGACGGAACATCACGTCCGGCGTCCATTTCTTGTCCGCCGGATACCTGCGCAGAAAACCTTCCAGGACGGCGATGGCATCCATGCGCCGTTGCTTTTCCTCGCTCTCGTTGAAGGAGATCATCGACTCGTATTTCTCGCGAATGCCCTTCATCTTGTCGAGGTAGGCACGCTTGATGATCCCCGAGGCAGCCTTGCGGAAGCCTGTGATTTCCTCGGCGTAGCGGGCGAGATCGGCGGCCATCTCGTCGACCGCCT
>Ga0182027_10011689_pt1 | contig 12376 bp, 7 predicted proteins | sample 712E1DmetaG_FD_121300 | JGI IMG/M metagenome (GOLD analysis project Ga0182027, IMG submission 121300) | Permafrost microbial communities from Stordalen Mire, Sweden - 712E1D metaG (Illumina Assembly) | ecosystem: Environmental > Terrestrial > Soil > Wetlands > Permafrost | place: Sweden...
CCGGCGTGGCCGGCGGCGGCCGACAATGCGGCGGCACGGTCGTAAATTTGCTTGTCCCCTTCGCCGCCGGTGATGCGGTAATACTTGATGCCGGTGAACCCGCGATTTTCCGGCGAGGGCAGATGCGGTTTCACGTAATCGAAATCGAGGTCAAAACCGACGTCGCGGTAAAAATCGCGATAACGCGCGTCGCCGGGATACCCTTCGTGCTGGCTCCAGACCTGTCGCGAGGAGTCGAAGTCGCGTCCGAAGGCGGCGATGCCGTTGGGCGTGAAAATCGGCGCAAAGGTGCCGAACCGCGGCCGCGGTTTCGCCTGCAGCACGCCATGCGAGTCGAGAATGAACCAGCGGATGTTGGCTTCCTGCAAAAATTGATCAACGCCATTTACGTAGGCGCATTCCGGCAGCCAGATGCCGCGCGGGTCGCGCCCGAAACAACTGTGGTAATGGTCGCGCGCGGTGAGAATCTGCGCGCGGAGGGACGGCGGATGGTTCGCGAGCAGCGGCAATAACGCATGGGTGGCGGCGGTGGTGATGATTTCAATCCGGCCTTCGTCCTGGAATTGTTTGAAGGCGTTGACCAGATTGCCGCCGCAGGTACGCCAGGTTTCCCGGACCAAACTGAACCGGTGATGGTACATCCATGCCAGTTCGCGGAACGCGCGGTCCCAGTGGGTGCGGTGGATCTCCTTTTCGGCCAGTTCGATGAGGCTGTCCAGATGCCGCGCGTAACGGTCGCGCAGGAGCGGGTCGCGCAGCATCGCGCACAACGTCGGCGAGAGCGAAAGGGTGAGCGGCGTGTCCATGCCGTCGTGCCGCCAGCCATCGAGGATTTGCAGCAGCGGGACGTAGGTTTCGGTGACGGCCTCAAAGAGCCAGCTTTCCTCCAGGAATTTTCCATGTTCCGGATGGCGCACAAACGGCAGGTGCGCGTGCAGGACGAGCGATAGATACCCGGGGGGCCAGCGAAGTTCGCTCATTCGTCAAGTTTGTTGGCAACCCATCTCGCAACGGCCCGGGCCCGGGCCAAAGTGGCCACTCCCAGCACGAAAAGAATCAGCAGCAGGCTGGAGTAAACCACCCCCACCGGGGCATGATTTTTGTGGCATTCAGCCAAATACAAACCAAATTCCAGCAAACTCAAACTGATGAGGGCGGCAGCAGCGAAATAAACGAGCATCAAGGCTCCCCGGGGCGGTGCGTCCATGGATTCAAACATTTTCCGGCAGCGGTGGTTTGAGCGCGGGGTCCTGCGGATGCGCGCCGACATCGCCGAGATATTCGGTCTCGCGGCTGAATTTCAGATTGGCCGCGCGCGCGTCCGCGCCATCGGGAGAAACGGCGACAGCGGGCAGATCATATTTTCCGTCCGGCAACGCGAAACGGCAGCTGAACGAGCCGTCGGAGCGCAGTTTGATTTCATGTCCGCCCAGCGTGACCCGGGCGGTCGGCTCGGTCGCGCCATAAATGATCAATTCCGCGTTGACGTTAAACCAGAAACCTTTGGACTGGGCAAGGCCGCCGAAGGGGCTGGAGAGGCTGGAAACGCCGAGCGACGAGATTTCCTGCGCGAGCCGGCGGCGGATGAGCTCGGTGATTTCGAGCGACCCCATCCAGACGCGACGGCCTTCGTCAATGTTGACGACCCGGGCCAGCGCCTGTTCCTGCTGCGCCGTCCAGGTCAAAACCGGCGTTCCATTGGCGCGCGGCAATTCCGGATGGCCGTGGCGGCGGAGCTCCTCGACCGCCTGCGCCAGCGGCAGATTTTCGCGCACGGCGGATTTGATGATTTCAATCAGTTTGGCAAAGGGAAATTCAAAGGGAATCGTGGCGAATTCAACGTCGCCCTCCGCGGAAGCGGCGTCCGGCGGGGTGACCGTGGCGCTGGAAACGGCAATGCGCATCCATCGGCCGACGGACGAATAATAGCCGAGCTCGGCGGCGTAGGAATCACCCGCACGCTCGACGTGGGCGAACCAGTGGCGCGATTCGGGATGAACGTGGACTTCACAAACCGGATGGCCTTCGAGTTTGCCGGCATAAACGCGCAGGATGAGATGGCCGTCGGACGATCTGGCGTTGAGCTTTGACTGCTGTTCGCGCGTCAAGTCCCAATACGCGTAAAGCCAGTGGGGGTCGCGCGCCGTCAAAAACAGCCGCCGGGTGCCGTAGGCTTCGGGCAGTTCGGTTTCCGCCGTTTCAAAATGTTGCGGCGGCGGCACGGGACCGAGCGCGTATTTCTGGCCGGGACCGCTGGCGGGCGGCGTGGCGGGCTGGTCGCCTTCGAGCAAGAGCGGCGGGATTTCAATTTTCCGGCGGCGGACGGCGGCGGTTTTGGGTTTGGCAGGGCGTTTGGCCTTCAGCGACGGCGTTTCGACCGGAGCAACGGTTTTCTGGGGCGGTGATTTGGCGGCGCGGCGCGGGCGCACCGCGCGGGTTGTTGTCTTTTTTCCGGATGACATGGGTGCTGGTTTTGTTTTCATAACCGCAAATCCCCGTTTCGTGGCACTGCCTTGATTGCCGGAACCAAGGTTACGGCGGGAATTTGCCGGGCGCAATGGGAATTTTCCGGCGTTTTTCGGCGGGTTGTGGATAACTTTTGTGAAACGCGCTTGCCAGCAGACGTGCGGAGATGCTTTACTGGGATTTATGGTAGGCACGAACGGGTCCCAGGCCAAACACGCATCAGTCACGATCTTTGTCGTGGACGACGAGCCGATGTTGCTGGAAATGGCGGTGATGATTCTTGAACCGCTGAATTTTCATGTCCGGACGTTCCGCGATCCGCAAACGGCGCTGGCGGAGTTCTCCGCGGCCAAACCGCGGCCGGACCTGGTCGTGACGGACTACGCGATGCATACGATGAGCGGCATGGATTTGATTCGTGAATGCCGGCGCATCCATCCGGAGCAAAAAATCATTCTGTTGAGCGGCACGGTGGATGAAAGCGTTTATGCCAACGCCCTGGTCAAACCGGATCGTTTTCTGGCCAAGCCGTATCAGGTCAGTGATTTTGTCACCCTCGTTCAATCACTCGCGACGGGCTGAAGCGGGGGGCAAACCTGCCGGCCAAAGTGAGGAAGCGTGCCGGGTCGAATTTATGATCAGGAAATTATTCTTTGGTGTTGTCATTGTCCTGGCGGTTTTAATCGTGGTGGCGGCCATTGTGGGAGGCTTCTTTCTCGGCACCATCGTCAAAGCGGGCATGGAAACGGCCGGCCCGAAAATCACGCAGGTCTCCATCAAGGTGGACGCGGTGGATTTGTCGTTGTTGACCGGCTCGGCCAAAGTCAAGGGCCTCGTGGTCGGCAATCCGGAAGGCTACAAGGCGCCGCAGGCCATCAGCGTCGGCTCCGCGGACGTGGGCGTGAACCCCTTTTCGGTCTTGTCGGACAAAATTGTCATCCGCTCGGTGCGCGTGGAGGCGCCGGAAATCACCTTTGAAGGCAATCCTTACAGCGGGAACAATCTCAGCACCATCATGAACAACGTCAACGCCGCCACCAAAAGCGGCGGACCCGCGGCCACGAACGCCACCGCAAGGGCGGCCGGCAAACCCGTCAAGAAATTTGAAGTGGACGACTTTTTGATCACCGGCGCCAAGGTCAATTTCAACGGCGCCACCCTGCCGCTGCCGGACATTCGTCTCACCGACCTGGGCAAGGGCGGCGACGGCATCACCGCGGCGGATTTGACGCGGCGGGTGCTCGACGCCCTCATCACCGCCACCATCAAGGTCGTTGCCGGCGCCGCCACCGATGCGGGCAAGAACGCCGGGCAGGTGGTGGGCAAGGATCTCGGAAAATCGCTGGGCACCGGCATGACCAACGTCACCAGGGGCCTCGGCGGTTTGTTAAAGAAATAAACGAACCGATTCCAAACGCACGGCGGGTAGGGGTCCCGGCAGCTCGCAGTTGTGACGCTTCGTTGCAAATCAGGGATGACGGCGCTCCGTCGCCGTTGGGAAAACCAACCGTTTCTTGTGTCTGGGAAAAAGCACCGGGGAGGGTGCATTCACTTTTTGATGCCGTGATGCCACCATTACGCCAACTCCATCCGCCAGACTCTCGAGACCATTTTCCCGTTGCCCTGCTTTTTGAAATTATTAGCATCATTCAACAACCAGAAGGCTGTTCATGAGAAAACCATGTTGGATTTCGGCTGTTGTTTTTCTTTCGTTGCTGCTTCTGTGCCTGGCAGTGTTTGCCCAATTGATTCCGTCCGGCAAAGGCGGCAACGGCACCGACACCGGCACATCATCCGGCTACGGAATCAACCTCTGGCTTTCAATCAGCTTGTCAAACAATGCCGTTGATTTGCTCCTGCACAACACCCAGCCAAACGTGGCATATCTGATCCGGAGCCGGGAGGATTTGGCTTCTGGAGCATGGTTTTCCGAAGGCACGGTGACGGGAGCCATCGCCGCCACGACCACGCCGGCAACCATCAGCATTGGCGGACGCACCAACTGCCTGTTTCTGCAAGCCTTCGCCTGGATGACGAACGGCACGGCCGAAACAACCCCCATGCTTGCGATCGGCGGCGAACGGATCATGGAACTGACCACCAACGGAGACGTGGTTTCCTGGGGCGGAAATCAATTTGGTGAGTTCGGCGATTATACCCATCTTGACAGCACCAATCCGGTTCATGTGGTCGGGTTGACCAATATAATCAGAATCGCGTCCGGATTGAATTGTTCGCTGGCGCTAGCTGCGAATGGTGCATTGTGGGCCTGGGGGGATAACCAAACCGGGCAATTGGGCGATGGAGACACTGACAGCACAAACCTTCCCGTCCCGGTTTTGGGAATGTCAAATGTCGTGGCAATCGCCGCGAATGAGATGCCTGATCAAACGGGAGATCCTTTGGCCGTCAAAGCGGATGGCACAATTTGGGCTTGGGGCGGAGGTCTCGGTTCGGTTCCTACACAAGTTGTGGGGATCAGCAATGCCGCTGCGGTGTCAGCCGGGAATGAACATTCCCTTGCGCTAATGAATGATGGGACTGTTTGGGCGTGGGGTTCAAATAGGGCAGGCCAACTGGGTGATGGAACGTGGGATGACAGCGATACGCCGGTTCAAGTATCAGGCTTGAATAATATCACAGCCATTTGCACCGGCAGTTATTTCAATCTGGCATTGGCTTCTGACGGCACTGTTTGGGCGTGGGGTGATAATTATTATGGACAACTGGGGGATGGCGGAATGGAAAACGACGCCAACCAGCCTGTCATGGTTGCAGGGCTTACAAATGTGGTTGGAATTGCCGCCGGCAATATCCATTCCCTGGCCTTGGATGACCAGGGAGTACTGTGGGCTTGGGGCTATGATGAATACGGGCAATTGGGGGATGGCGGGGTTTTATATGACGTCAATCAACCCATCAAGGTTTTGGCCGTAACCAACGTGATTTCAATTGCGGCAGGGCCGAATGCTTCAGTTGCGTTGGATGCCAACGGCAATTTGTGGCAGTGGGGCGGCGGGAATGTTGGCGAGTGGGGAGATGAAAATGGATTGCCCGCCTTGGCCCATCCATATGCGGATTTTTACACCGGACAATTGCCCAATTTGACAATTTTGAATGGAAATAATCAGATAGCCCATGCTGGTCTGGAATTCCCACAGCCTTTGGTTTTCCAGGTGACTGATACCAACGGTGTGGCATTAAGCAATGCGCCTGTCTCGGTGGAAGTTGTTGCGGGTGACATGGAATTGCGAACCGTCAGCGGCGGGGACAATTACAAAGGGCTTCGGCTGACGACCGACATCAATGGCGAGGTTTCCTTGATCGGGTATGTGGATCAGGACTTCAGCAATCCAAACTGTTTTGTCCGTGTGCTGGCTGCCAGCCATGAACGGATCGTGGAGGCAGATTTCAATGAAACACTCGTTTTGCCACCCACCATCAGCATCACCAGTCCGGCGGATGGCAGCATCTATCTTGTCGAGACAAACCAAACCTTGACCATCACCGTTGACGCGGAACCTGCCCCTGGCGCTTCCATTCAGGAGGTGGATTACTATTATGGAACAAACGGTGTCGCAGATACGCTGCTGGGCAATTCAACTCAAAGCCCGTATTCCTTCATTTGGACCAACAGCTTATGGTGGACAAATGCCTTTTTTGGCCAATATACCTTGACGGCGGTGGCGGTGGACGACGCAGGCGCGCAATCTGATCCTCAGAGCGTGACGATCAAGATCATTTTGGACTCTGACGGCATCGGAATTCCGGACTATTGGCAAGTTCAGTATTTTGGTCAGTTATTGGGTCAGTTGGGCATGGATACCAATTCCTCTCCGGACGGCAATGGCCAAAGTCTCTTGTATGATTATCAGAACGGGTTTGATCCGACGGATTATTACAACGGGAAATTGCCCACGCTGGAAGTTTTAAGCGGCAACGACCAAGCCGGAAGTTATGATTCGTTCCTTCCGGAGCCGTTAATTATCGGGGTCGCCGGCGCGAATAACGCACCCGTGACGTTCACTGTAACCAATGGGACCGCCCTGCTTGCCATGACAACCAACGATACTCCAGTCGCTTCTCTCGCTTTGCGGACGGATACAAACGGTCAGATTTTGGTCTGGGTATATTTTCCTCTGGCCAGTTCCAATCCGCCGGACAGCGCGATTGTAGCGAGCGCTGTCAGCGGGGCCAGTTCCACTGCCGTTACCGCCAACGAATTTATACCGCTCGGCCATTGGACTTTCAACGACACCAACACCTGGGTCGGCGAAGAAGGCCAGTTGCCGTTGTTGACCAGCAATGTGATTGGCATTCCCAGTTGGAGCAGCAATGCGGTGGTGGTGGAAAGCAGCAACCCCGCATTGCTCGCCTATAATGTCGTGGAAACCAATGGCACTACCAATATCAATTGCCAGACCGGTTCAGGCTGTTCTGGTTCAAGCCGGATTGGAGCAGCGCCAATGCCGGAGGCAATGGTCCCGGCGCCTGGGGCAGATTGCTCGAAATGGGTAGTTACAATCCCGCCTTCACCAACGGCTGGTGGAGTTTGTATCTCAGTCCCGATGGCACTCAACTGTTGTTCAGCACCGCCACCAACGGCGGTGGCATGACGAATTTAACCGCCACCATCTCCTGGTATTCCAATGAATGGTATCAGATTGCGCTGACCTATTCCCCCACAGGCAGTTCCCTGTATGTGGACGGCCAGTTGCTGGCCAATGGCGCCGGGGTGACTGATTGTCCCAATGCCGGTGAACTGGCCAATGGTTTCAGAATCGGCAGCGATCAAGATGGAACCAACCAGGCTGGGGGCGCTTTTGATGAACTGGAAACGTTTAATTATCCTCTGGCTGCGGCCAACACCGCCACTTACAGCAGTGAAATTCCCGACTGGTGGGAGGTGAAGTATTTCGGGTGTACCGGCTTGAATCCAGATTCCGAGCTGGCCGGAGAAAGCACCAGCCTTCTGAATTATTACCAGAGCGGATATGACCCCAATGTGATTAATTTTTCACTATCGGCGACAAGTCGCTATGTCAATAACAGCACGGTGCCGATGCGGATAAGTGTCTTCCGCGGTGAGCCAGCTTTTATGGCCGTGGTGGCCAACACCAACAATCTTGCCGTTATCCCAAGTCAACAATTTGACATCAACAGTAATTTCACTAACGTGACGTGGCAGCCTTACAACGCAAACGTCGTCGCTTCTTTAAACTCCGGCGACGGCAACTATAATGTATGGATAGGCTTGCGCGGCATACCGCCGGATGGTCAAATAACATGGGAAGGGACACAAATTACTTTGGACACGGTTCCGCCGATTCTTACAATTACCAATCCCGCTGCTGGTACGGTCTCAAAACCGGTGATCCAACTGCAAGGCTGTGCCAATGAATTCTTGAGCAGTTTGACCTATGATGTCAGCAATGCCGATGGCATTTGGACCAATCAAACCGGTTACACGACCGGACAATTTTACGACACCAACTTGACGGCCTTTACCATCAATTGGTTCCAGTGCTACAATGTCGCCCTGACAACCAATGGCGTCAATCTCATCACTCTTCATGCCGCCGACCTGGCCGGCAACACGACCACCACCAATATCGCCGTCACCTTCGATGCGTCCGCCGACACCAATCCGCCTGTATTGACAGTTCTTTGGCCGCTGGACGGTGCACAAATTAGCGGCAGCAGTTTCACTTTGCAGGCGCAGGTGGACGACCCGATGTTGACAGTTTCAGCCTCCATTGTGGATGCCAATAACAATACAAACACGGCGCAAGGCTTGGTCGAGCAGAGCGGACTGGTTTGGGTGCAAAATCTGCCGTTGGCCAATGGCGCAAATATGCTGACCGTCACCGCGACCGACGCAGCGGGCAACACAACCGTGACCAACCTGGCTTTGTTCCAGAGCACTATCATCGTGACAATGAACCCGCTGGCCGGCGACCAGCTCAACCAATCGTCCGTGAGCGTGAGCGGCACGGTGAGTGATTCGAGTTATACCGTCACCGTCAATGGCGTGACCGCGACCGTCAACTCCGACGGCACTTGGGAGGCAGACAACGTGCCGGCGAGTTCATCCGGCACGGCGATTTTTGATGTGGAAGTTTATTCCGGCGGCGCGCCCAACTTTGTCGGCGCCAATCTCCGTTTCGCTCCCATGGATGACCCTTCAGGTGGAAATGAAGGCTCACAATTGTTCGCCATGACACTGCCAGTCAAAGTCGGTTTGATGAGTTATTTGAGCAATAATTCCGGTCAAGGGTTTTTACCTCAAAAAGGTGAGTATCCTTGGATCGGTTCCGGCGCTTATCCTTTCTGGAACTCGGCGGACTCGATTAATTGGACTTACCAATCGGGTGGTTCTGATATAGGTTATGAATTTAATTCGGGGGAATGGAATTGGGGGAGTACCTTTGAACAAGCCCCGGTAGATAAGTCTTGGGACAATCAACTAGGGACAAATTACAATGTGCTGTGGGAAAATGCCTCAATGTCAGGACCGGATGGAAACACAGAGGTGGAAGAAGACACGCATACCTATGTGATGATCGAGCCGCAAGGGCAGGTTGCTGCCGGCACAACCGTAACTTATCTTGTCCAAGCTCAGGCGTGGAATATAATTAGTAGTAGCCCAACTGTTAGAGACCCATTTCCGCTGGATTCGCTCAAAATCCAGGGCGTGCCGTTAACACCCGGTGGAGAAATGATTTTACAGGCTCCGGCGGGCGCAAACGTGGATGTGACACCAATGGGTTCAGGAAACTACTACTTTAACGTGCAAGCCTATCAGTTGGGCCAGTTGCTGGCGGTGGATAACAACCGGGATGGCCAGATCACCTTCGATGCTGCGGATGCCACAACGCCGGCCAAACCGTTCCGGTTTTGGATCAACGATTCAATGGAAAGGGGTGATATGGTATCCGGCGCGGAGTATCAGATTCCTGGTGAACCATCCTTTGGTGAAGACGATAATGACGATGACATTCCGTATGCGAACTACGCTAATAACCAGATTCAAGGTTGTTCCGATTCGGTCAATTTCTTCCCGGTGGCGCTTTGCTTAAGCAACGTCTTGCAACTGTTGCCACCGTCGAGTGGCTATGAATACCATCTTTATCAGGCCGATAGCGCGAGCATTGGCGGGGCGGTCAAATTCGTTTATACCAGCCTGACACCCACCAATGCTTTTGATTACCTCACCAACACCGCCAGCTTTGGCTATGGAGCCAGCTTTGACGAAGCGGCAATGAATGCGGATACCATCCCGGTGAACCATGACGTCACGCTGGACGCAAACTTCTTGGCATACATTCAAAACAATGGCGGAATGGGGGTGATTTTGGTGGAAGGCTGCGCGGCCACACCACACCCGTTGATGCTGGAAATCTGGCGCAACGGCAAATTATTGGCCGGATCGCCATTATACCTGAGCCTGAGCGGCGTGGAACAAATGTATCGGCATAAAAATCTTCGCGATGGTGCTGACGCGCCAAGCGGACTGACGGGCGATCTGACAGTGCGTGATAATGATCCCAGCCTGCCGATCCAAATGAGCGAGCCAGCCAATTATCCTGATTCGCTTTACAATCAGTGGTTTTTCGATGAACGATGGTTTATTTTTGTAGTTGGCTCCAATGTTGGCGGGCAAAATGCTCGTGGTTGGGAATCCGAAGTGTTCAAACGCATGTATTGGAGCGGCAACAAAGCCAAATTTGTAGGCGTGTCCTGGTACGGCGATCCTTATTTAAATAATGAAGGGGTTTACGATTATCACATGGCCGTGCGTAATGCTTTTGCAACCGCTCCATCGCTTGCCTCGTTTGTGAATGGTTTGAGCGGTAACAAAACTATTGCGGGGCACAGTTTGGGCTGCGGCCTCATCGCTTCCGCCATTGCCGATGCTGGCATGAACGTCAACAATGCCTGCCTTATGGATGCGGCCTTTGCCCAGGAATGTTTTGATGGCAATGCGAATGACAACCTCACCGCCATGCAGCCATCAGCATGGCAGGGATATGACTTCGGGCTGCTGGCAGCAAACTGGCACGAGCAATTTGATGCCAGCGACGCTCGCTCGACTTTAACGTGGCGCAATCGTTTTACCAACGCGATCAGCAAGGTTTATAATTTTTATTCCTCCACGGAGGATGCTTTGGGTGAGTATGACGGGGACGTGCCGGGCAGTGCCAATGGCAATCAAATTGTCAATTCTCTCGACGCTCTTATTATCAGCCATGGAAACGTGGAGGCCTATGTCTGGGCCTACCAGGAAAAAGCCAAAGGCGCCCAGGTTGACTATTACGTGCCAGTTATGCCGGGCTACTTCCACGTTGGCAGCCGTTACGGCGGCTGGGGATTTAACCTCAATGATGCTTTGCTGACGACATATACGAATTGGTATGTGGTGGATTATGCCACTCCGGCGCGGCGCGTGAAAACGCCGTCTGAAATTGGCACGGTAACGATGGATTTGCTGAACAGCAGCAAGTATTCGCCCTTGTTCAAGACGGGTTGGGGAACATACGATCTTGAACGTCCATGGAACGTTGTGATCAACACGCTGATTCACGAAGGGCCGGACTGGATTTTTGACCTTTACGGCATTACTTCAGGAAACACCATCGCCGCCGACCCGGTAAAACGCAATCAATTGCTGGCCGAGGCCATTCCAGCGTTGAGTAAACCAGTGGGGGCAAACAGAGCAACTGCTCTAAATAACAATCAATTCAATATGGCCACGCAGTTTGCGGATTCAGCACACTGGCCACGCGGTCCAAAAATAGGAACTGACATTCCGGATTGGCATCACAGCGACATGGATCAAATCGCATATCAATATCTTTACAAGTTGTATAATCAACTTGTCTCCAACTCAAACCAATGAACAAAAATATGAAAACAAGGATTATTATCTGCCTAGGAGCGTTAGCGGCGGTCGCATCAACAAATAATTTTATCACAAATGCGTTTGAGCGGCCAACCGCAAAAGTCACAGCAAAAATAGTTGATGAGGCTGGCGTGCCTGTGATAGGAGCCAATGTGCGCTTTGTCTTTTCGGGGGCAATGGACGACAATGCCATTGTCAATGTTGAAGGTCTAACGGATATTCAGGGACAGTTTACTGGCGAAGGCCATTGCAGAGGGGATTTTGGAGCAAGTGTGAGTAAAGAAGGATTTTATTTCAGCGGTCTTAATGTGTCAAAATTTACCAATGCAATAGATGGGAAATGGCAACCTTGGAATCCGATTTGTAAAACGATTCTTCGTCCTATTGGAAAACCGGTCGCTTTATATGCTAAAAAAGTTGATGTAGAAATTCCAGCCTTGGACAAACCATGCGGTTACGATTTGGAAGCCGGAGATTGGGTTGCTCCATATGGCAAAGGGATGAAAGCTGATTTTATCTTTACACTTCATCAGGAACGGCGCGGACTTCAAGATTTCGATGTGCTCGGAGAACTGACATTTAGGAATTCATTGGATGGTTTGAAAGATGCTCCTCAGCCTGTAGCAACTTACTCTCACTTTAAATGGGAACGGCAAGCACCAGAGAATGATTATCAGCCGAGGTTTCAGCTGCAAAACTCTTGGCATAGTAGTGGGAAGCCTATTCGCAGTTTTAAATTCAATGATAGAGAATGGGAAGGTTATTTTTTTCGTGTGAGGACAGTGGAGCAGGATGGCAAGATTGTTAGTGCTCGTTACGGGAAAATTAGAGGGGGCATAGAAATATATTCTCGAGACCCCAACCCAAAAGTCGTTTTCACCTATTATTTCAATCCCATACCAAACGACCGGAATCTGGAGTGGGATACCAAACATAATTTGTTTGGAGGATTGTCGGACATGGAAACTCCCCGCGAGCCATGAATATTAAATTCATTATTTGCCTTAG
>Ga0182027_10011690_pt1 | contig 12376 bp, 14 predicted proteins | sample 712E1DmetaG_FD_121300 | JGI IMG/M metagenome (GOLD analysis project Ga0182027, IMG submission 121300) | Permafrost microbial communities from Stordalen Mire, Sweden - 712E1D metaG (Illumina Assembly) | ecosystem: Environmental > Terrestrial > Soil > Wetlands > Permafrost | place: Sweden...
GTTAAAGCCCTGTTGGGGCAGTTGAGGGTGAAAAAAACCCCGGCATATACCAAGATGTATTATTACCCGGTCGGGGCGTAATAGGGTTTTGTGATTTTGCGGGGCTTCTAATATTTCTGTTAAAATTTAAAAAGTTAGTTCTGTTATAAATAAAATGAATGCATTAATAATAATCTTAGTTATTTGGGCTTCATTGGCTGCAGCTGGTTTTTGGGAAGCGTATGTAGAAGGAAGAAATTGCTGGCACAATGGGAAACATGGGTGGAAAATTAAAATCGGAAAGTATCTTCTTACAGCCTATCATTTTTATCTTTTTTGGATTATGTTTCCTCTTCTTATTTTCGTTCTTCCTTTAGCAGTGTATGGATGGAACCTTAGACTGTTTGGTATCTTATTATCAGCATATTTTTCTGGAATAGCAATAGAAGATTTCTGCTGGTTTCTAGCCAATCCGGTTGTCAAATTAAAGGAATTTAGAACCGACTTTACTGATTATTATCCCTGGATAAAGATTGATGGAAAAAAGATAATACCTACAGGATATATTTTTGGTTTCTTAATCGCTATTTTGTCTTGGTATTTTTTATGGAGATAATTATATTTTGTTCAGAATTTATCCATATCTTCTAATAATTTTTCACGTTCTTTAGAATATTCTTTTCCAAATTGCTTAATTTTAAACAAACTAAAATTTTCACTTCCATTAATTTTTAGTACATTAGAGAATTGATGGCTTTGAGCAATTTTTCTCATTACCCTTCTAAGATCTTCTTTATCATACATTCCTTCCATAGTCAGTGTTCTCTCAATTTCATCTTTGGATATAATTGGATGTTTTCCTTCGAAAGATTTGTCATCAATCTTATATTTAATTGCAAATTCTGAAGGTGTGATTGATTCATTTGATTTCTTTGCAATTGGAATCTCAACAGCATTTATCTTCTTAGCCATATATTTAATATTTTTATTGTCAGCATATTTTTCATGAACTGGTAGCTCTTTTTTGTCCTTATATATTTGAGGCATTATAATCTCCTTTTTTTCTATTTCCTCCTTGAATTCCTTTTTTCTAAAATGTTTAATTTCTTTTTCTTTAAGTGAGATTGTTAAAAAATTCTCTACATAATACAATGATTTTTTTATGTCTTCAAACCAGACTATGTTCTTTGGTTTTGTTACATTTTCATAAGCAATTTGATACGCCAGTATTCCATGAGTATCAAGTCTCTTTATTAATCCACAAAGTTTTTCATTTTTTAACCTATCCTCTAGAAGCAATTGTCCCATATCTAAAGACCCGGTCTCCTTAATATGCCTTTCAAGAATATATTGATTAAGTCTCCATTTTTGAATATCAAGAATAAAACTGCTCATAGTCCTTAATTCTCCTTTACACAATGCTCCTTTTATAGCAACATACTCTTTAACCGAATCCCTGTACCAATTGATTGCTTGAATAAGGACTTCTCTAGGACCATAATTGTCACGAGTTATACTAAGAAAATGCTTATTATTCCTATTATCTTTACTGGATAATCCTTTATTATAAAGCTGTCTTTCCAGAATATCTTTTAATAATTGGGCATTCTCAGTTTTAAGGTATTTTTCCATTATACCCCTCAAAATATATCGTTTATATTGTTTATGGGAGAATTGTATATATTTCAATTTCCTCATCTAATAAAAGAATATAAGATTAGGCAGAAGCCCAGAATCATATTGTATATTCCAAACAAATAAAATTTATCACCTTTAATTATCCTTAAAAATACTTTTTCTAATCAATTTATTTTATCTTGAATTTTTTTCTTTTAATATCTCTTTTTATTGATAAAACACTTGTCTTTTGAGAATATTCAAATTCATTTTGAGTAATTTTGCAGTTCTTTTTGTGTTTCTTCAAGCAATTTTTGCGTTTCATATAACTGTTTTCTTATGATTTTTTCATGCTTGTGGTGCTTATGATCTCTATACAGATAGTAGAAGCTTAATGGCACGAATGTAACATAAGCAATTTGCATGACAGGATTTGATACTATTGGGCCTATGTCATAATTGAAGACATATATTGCTTCGTGGTGTGCTGCCTCCATTTGTGAGATTCCTAATGCTCCTATAGCAGGGATTATGTGGGATAATGTATGTAACAGGTTAAGCACACCAAGCCCTATTACTGCTGGTATGCCGCTTTTATTTTTTATTTTTTCCACTATAGATTCTTCATCATACGAGAGTTTTTCTTCCAGCAATTTATTTCGTGGCATTTTAACTAAAAATAACAATAGTTTTAAATATGTTATTGATTTTCATTATCAATAATAAAAATGGTTAAAATAAGACAAACAAAGCAGAAAGAAATATTGGGTGAAGAAGTTAAGAGTTTTAGTTCATTTTTTACCGCAGAAGAACTATTAAAAAAAGTAAATAAGAAAGACTCAAAGCTAGGAATAGCAACAGTATACAGATTTCTTAGTGATTTAGTAGATAAAATGCAAATCCATTCTTATATTTGTAACAGAAGAACTGTTTATTCTATTGGAGATAATAGCCATTGTCATTTTACCTGTGAAAAGTGTGGAAAAGTTGAGCATATTCAAATTAATTCTTTAGATTTTATAAAAAATAAGATTAATGGATCTATTTGTCATTTTCAGATAGATGTCTTTGGGACTTGTGAGTCTTGTTCTAAGAATTAACCCATCCCCCCAATCTCGACAATCCTTAAAAAACTAGCTAATTATCGCTTTTATATTAGAAATAAACTTTCTTGCGTTTTCTATTGATTCTTGTGCAAATGGCAGGTTAGCTTCCGACTTCATTTGATAAGTGAATGTTCCTCTTTTTTTCTTTTCTGACTGAAAGATTTTAAGAAGAAAATCTGCTTTGATTATTTCAGCTTCATATATTCTTAATAATTCTTTATCAAGAATTCCATCTTTTACAAATTTTTTGAATTCTTTAAAAGCTTTCTTATGCTCATTTGGAAGTTTTGTTTTTATTCCTTTATTTAATAGGTAAGCTTTTGCAGTATAGAAAATGGAGTAATAGGCATGACTTATTACTGAATAATAGAAAGTTTTATCTTTGGGTATTCCTAAAAAATTCTTAGTCTTATCATCTTTAGAGATTTGTAAATCTTTTTGAGATAACAAAAACTCATCCTCTGCTCTCAATAAATAAAGATTAACTTCTGAATCCATGTTCAATTGCCTCGTTTATTAGATTATAATATTTTGTTGTATTTTTAAATATTAGTCGTTTATTGAATATTTCTTTTCCTAAGCTGGGTTTTTTGTCTAAGAGCATATCAACAAAATCTTTGTAGCTGAATACCAAAGCATGAACTTTTGGAATCATCAAAGAGGATACATTTTCAAGCAGTTTTTGTTTCTCAAAAGCTTTTTCTTTAACAATTAAGATAAGATCTAGATCAGATTCCTTTGTCTGCTTTCCTAAAGCATAACTACCCGTCACCAGGATTATATCATCATTAAATTCTTTAAAATCTAGTATTTTGTTAATGTTTGGTATATTTATCTCAAATGATTCCTGTTCATCTAAAAATGAAAAAAGAGATATTGTTTTTTGATTAATCTCTACAGAACATAATTTTGATCTCCCTATCTTCTCTATTTTTAAGAATCTCTCTTTTTCTAGTTCAATAATAGAGTTATAAGTATTGGGATAGTCTTTCTTCAGAAGTATAGATACTTCTCTTATTGTTTTTTTTAGAAATATGTTTTTCCTAAACAAGTTCATAATATCTAACTGGCTTTTCTTTATCATTTTATAATTGTTTATTTTACTATAATATTATAGTAATATTGCTATATATAAATCTTTTCTTTTTTAATAGACTTCAAAGGATATATTTGTTCTTGATAATCCTTAAAAATGGAAGTAATCAGTTCTAATGAATGGTTAAGTCAAATTCAATAGGGGAAGCAGTGATAACTATTCTTCTTCTTTTGCCGGTTATTCTTCCTGTACTTTTAATCTTTGGAGTTTATCGTTTAATCAGATTTTCTGTTTTAAAGAGAAATAAACTTTATTTGGCAAATATTGAAGAAATGTCTCCATATGAATTTGAGAATTATATCGCCACACTTTTTCAAAAAATGGGATATAAAACTAGAACAACAAAAGCCTCTAGAGATTTTGGAGTTGATGTTATTGCTAGGAAAGAAGAAGACATTGTTGCAGTCCAAGTTAAGAAATATAAAGATTGTCCTGTCGGGAATAAAGAAATTCAAATGTTGCTTGGAGCTATGCAAATGAGAAAAATTAGAGCAAATAGAAGTATAATTATTACTACCTCAAGATTTACTAAAAATGCACTTGAACAAGCAGATGGATGCCCTATTGATTTATGGGATGGAAAAAAATTAAATAAAGTTATTGAAAAATATATTAGTTAATATAACTAAATAATATTTTACCCCTACATATTTATAAATTTTAATAAATTAGTATAAATGTAGAGGTAAAATAAATCCATATACTTCATCTCGATAAGATTTATAAATCATCGCCATTACACACAACACCGATGGAAAATATGATTAATTCAGTAAGTCAAAAGGAGATAAACAGATTCTCACTAAAGTACCACAATCGTCTATTGGTCGGTCGGGGCGTTGTAATCTATTATATAGCATAATAATCCATATAAGTATTATATTTTTATAATTCAGAATGGGAGGATTAATTGAAGATAAAATATTTGAAGTTCTTATGAGAGACAAACTTACTGTTACGCAAGTTATAGAAGGATTAGATAATAAAGTGTATTATGAAAGAAAATATAACACAGTTGATAATCATCTTAGAAAAATGGTTAGCACAAAACAATTAGAAAGGGAAAAGGGAGATAATGGAAAATATGTTTATTGGAATCCATGCATGCTGAGAAGTAAATAGGAAGCAGGAGTATTGTTGAGCGTTTATTTAATAAACCGTTAATCCTTTATTCTTCTATAAAAGAAGGTGAGAGTGATGAAAACTTATAAGAAACTTATTGCAGCTTTGATATTTATTCTTTTCATAATTTTCTTCATTGTTGTTGTTTTTTTTATACATCCTGAGGAGTTGGTTGCAAAGATTGGTGTGAGAAATGCTTACATCCTTTTGTTTATTATTTCATTTTTTGGAGGTTTTTCTGGCGGAGGTGCTGTTACATTTATTAGCGTTTTGGTTACTTTTGTTTTAGCAGGAATGAATCCTATTTATTTAGGATTGATAGCTGGAACAAGTTTGACAATTGGTGATATGATATTGTTTTATGCTGGTTCTAAGGGAAGAGAGTTAATCAGGAGCAAATGGGACAAGAAAATAGAAATATTTTCAAACGCAATTAAAAAAAATAAATGGCTGGAGAAATTGGTGCCCTTTATTGCTTATATTTATATTGGAATTTTACCTTTGCCAAATGATATCTTAATACTTTTTATGGCAGCAATAGAATATCCCGTTAAAAAGATGAATGTTATAATATTTTTAGGAGATATAACTTTTGCTCTTATGATTGCTCTTCTGGCTGCCAAAGGAATTATGATTTTTACGTAAGGGTTTTTGATAACTTAGTAAGCCTTAAAAGTCTATTTTCTTTATTAATTATATGAGAGAAAAGAGGCAGTTTGTAATAATTATAAGTATTTTCATAGTGTTTTCTTTGCTTCTTAATTTTTTTATAGTCCATAATATATTTGTTTCTCTGGGTTTAAACAGAGGAATTGTATTTTATGTAATATTATTATTTTTATCTTTATCTTATCCAGCTACTGCAATTCTTGAGAGATATAAATCAAGTCCTTTGACAAAAACATTTTATAGATTTGCCTCAATATGGATAGGAATAGCATTTTTCTCGCTTATTATTTTCCTATTGTACAAATTCATAAATTTGTTCTTTAAAATTAATGGAGTAATATCTTCTGCGATTATACTTACTCTTATTGTAGTGCTTACTGCTATATCTTTGATAAATGGAGAGAGATTAAAAACAAATTGGGTGGATGTTGAAATTAAAGGATTAAAAAAAGGATTGAGGATAGTTCATTTAAGTGATTTGCATATAGGTGCTATACACCAGAAGAAATACTTAGAGGAAGTTATTGACAGAACAAACGCAGTGAAACCAGATGTGACAGTAATTACAGGAGATTTGGTTGATGGAAGCACTCTAATAACAGAAGATATTATTTGTTCTATAAACAAAATTAAAAGTCCTGTTTATTTTATTATAGGGAATCATGAAATGTATGAAGGATTGTACAGAGTAATGCCTTTGCTTGAGAAGACAAAAATGAAGATATTGAGAAACGAGAAAAACAAATTTAAGGATATAACATTTATAGGCGTTGATTATTCTGAATCAAGAAGAGAAGTGCACAAAAGATTAAATGAAATTGATATTGATAAAAATAAAGTAAATGTTCTGCTTTATCATGCACCTATATTCAAGGCAGAGTATTTGGAAAAGAAAGGTATTGATTTGCATTTAGCAGGCCATACTCACGCTGGTCAGCTTTTTCCTCTAAATTGGCTTGTTAGACTGATATTCCCTTATGTTAAAGGTCTTCACAAATCAAAGAATTCAAGCGTGTTTGTATCAGCGGGTGTTGGAACGTGGGGACCTCCTATGAGATTAGGTTCAACATGCGAGATAGATGTGATTAATTTGAAGAAGAAAAAATGATTTTATATTCCTGATTTCTCTTAACAAAAACATTTAAACCTTCATTTTTGTTGATTTTATTATGGAATATGATATAATATTTATACTGGGAGAGAAATACTCTGACCATCCTTTGTGTGGAGTTGCCTTGTTGAAGAGATACTTGGAGAAGAATGGATACAAGGTTGGAGTTATAGATGTGCCAAAGACAGAATCGGATATAATTAAGTTGGGAAAGCCAAGATTATTTTTTGGGATAAGTTCTGGAAGTATAGATTCAATGTTAAGAAACTACAATGCTCTTAAGAAAAACAGGGAAGAAGACAAGAATGTAAAATACACAAAAGAAGTCCCTGATAGAGCTGTTATTGTTTATAGCAATTGGGTGAGAAAAAATTTCAAAGATGTTCCTCTTGTAATTGGAGGTGTTGAAAGTTCTCTTAGAAGATTTACACACTATGATTATTGGTCAGATTCATTGAGAAGGTCAATACTTCTTGATTCAAGAGCAGACATACTTGTTTATGGTTATGGGGAGAAACAATGTCTTGAAATTGCTAGAAGATTAGACAAGAAGGAAGATCTCTTTGGCATTGAAGGAACTGTAATAAGAGACAGAGAACTTCCAAAAGGTTTTGCAGAAATGCCAAGCCATTCTGAAGTTTCTTCATCAAAAGAAAAATTTTGTGATATGCAAAATATGTTAGATAGCGGAAAAAATTTATCACAAAAAATAGATAATTTTTACATATTGCAGTTTAAATTTCCGGAATATACTACTAAAGATTTAGATGAATATTATGAAATGCCTTTTACAAGAAAAATTTCAGGAGATAATCTTAAGGGATTTGAATTTAGTGTTGTAACGCACAGAGGATGCATAGGAAATTGTAATTTTTGTTCTTTGAGATTAATGTGTTCTGGAAATATTACTTCACGTTCAGAAGAATCAATACTGAGGGAAGTAAGATACATAACAAAATTACCTCATTTTAAGGGAAATATAGACGATTTAGGAGGACCATCTGCAAACATGTATGGAATGGATTGCAAAAAATGCAATAATAATACTTGCATTAATTGTAAAAATCTTGACAGATCTCACTCTAGATTAATTCATTTGCTGAAAGAGATAAGAAAAATAAAAGAAGTAAAGAAGCTCTTTGTGAGAAGTGGAGTTAGATTTGATTTAGCAACTGATGAGTATCTTAGAGAATTGAAACCTCATATTTCTGGAACATTAAAAATTGCACCAGAACACGTAAGTCAAAAAGTATTGGAGATGATGAATAAGGGAACTGGAAATCTAGATGAATTCATAGATAGATTCAGAAAATTAGGATGTGGAGAATTATCTTTTTATTTTATGGTTGGACATCCTGGAAATACAATAAAAGAAGCAAAAGAACTTGCAGACAAAATGAAGAATATGAAAAATACTAAATCTGTTCAGATATTTACTCCTACGCCCATGACAAATTCAACTTGCATGTATTACACTGGATTAAATCCCAAGGACAAAAAGCCTGTTTATGTTCCTCGTTCTTATAAGGATAAAAAAGACCAGAGAAGAATATTAGGAAGCAGAAGTTAATTAGAAGTTATCTGTAATTTAATCTTGTAATATATGATAATTAATATTGTTTAACTTAATATGAAAATAATACTGTTTATGATAATTATATAATAATTAAAGAAAACCTCAAACACACAGACTTATAAACCCTCAAAAATTTACAGTTGTATAACAAACAGGTTAGTAAGTCTTGAGCAGTAAAATGTCTCCACGGACTTACGCTCAAGAATAAGATTTCTTGAAGATTTTTTGTTAGTCGCCTTAGTAGCGTAAATACTAGTAAGCATGTTAGCATGTCATATTCAAAATGGAACAATTCACAAAATTAGGATTAAGTAAAGAAATAACAGATGTTCTGAGACAGTTTAGTTTCAAAGAACCCTCTGAAATTCAGGAGAAGGCAATACCTTTAGCATTAGCTGGAAGAGATATTATTGGAGGTGCTATGACTGGAAGCGGGAAGACACTTGTTTTTGCTTCTGCTATTATAGAAAATCTTAAACCAAATGGGGAAATTCAAGCTTTGGTATTAACTCCGACAAGAGAGCTTGCAGAGCAGGTTGCAACTTCAATAAGAGACTTTGGTAAAAATAAAAGATTGAGAGTATTAGCTATTTATGGAGGAGTAAATATAGAATCCCAGATAAGACAGCTTCATTCAGCAGATGTTATCGTGGCAACTCCCGGAAGGCTTATAGATCATATGAATAGAAGAACTCTGAGATTAAACAATGTTAAATTTCTTGTTCTGGATGAGGTGGATAGAATGCTTGACATGGGATTCAGAAGAGATGTTGAGAGCATAATTCATGAATGTCCAAAAAATAGACAAACAATGATGTTTTCAGCTACAATATCTCAGGATATTGATTATTTAGCCAAGAGATATACACAGAATCCTGCAGAAGTTTCAGTAAAATCATATGTTGACGCTTCTAAATTAACCCAAGTTTATTATGATGTTCCAGATTATCAAAAATTTTCTCTTTTGGTTGCATTATTAAAAAGTGAGAATGCAGATTTAGTAATGGTTTTCTGCAATACAAGGAGAAATGTTGATTTTATATCAAAAAATCTAATAAGAATAGGTATAAATGCAAAAGCAATTCATGGAGGAATTGAGCAAACAAAGAGAATAAGAGTTCTTGATGAATTTCATAGAAACGGATTGGGTGTTTTGGTCTGCACAGATGTTGCTTCCAGAGGTCTCGATATAAAAGATGTAACTCATGTTTACAATTATGAAGTTCCTTCTGATTCAAAAGATTACATTCATAGGATAGGAAGAACTGCAAGAGCAGGAAAAGAAGGAAAAGCAATAACAATACTTGCAAGCAGAGATTATGAAAACTTTAGAAATCTATTGGGTTCAAAAGATATTAATATTACCTCTGAAAAACTTCCTGAAATAGAAACTGTAAAAGTAGATATAGATTCTGGAAGAAGAAATAGATTTAGTGGAAGAGAGAATAATAGAGATGATAGAAGAGATTCTAGCAGAGGAAGTGGAAGAAGTGGCAGCAGAGGCAGTTATGGAAGAGGATCAAGAAGATATTAAATATCTTATTCTAATTTCCTATTTACAATTTCTTCAATAATACTATTCTCTTCATTTGTTAATTCAATGTTTCTAACTAATTTGAATATTATATTCTTTAATGTATCTTCATTGGTCATTAGACTAGAAGAAATGTTAGGGTATATAAAGAAATGGGTTATTCTTCTTATATAATTACTAAATATATTATGGGATTATTTTAATTGATATCCACATCTAAATGCTTTGTTCCGCAAGAATCTATTAATTGGTTATAATTGTCTTTCATAGAATTTTTCAATACTTCTTTTGGGGATAGCACAACTACTTCTGTTATCAAACAATCGTTATTTGCATCTTTTATTTCCCTTTCTCTATCTACGAATTTTTCCAGTTCTTCCATATTTCTAAATCCTGCAAGATATCTAAATTCTCTTTTTCCGCTTATTGTTTTTAGAAAAGTAAAAACTTCTGGATATTTTTTAATCTTATTCTCTAATATTTCCGCATATTTATTATCACAACTTCCAATATCAATTGCTATTATTACAAGTATATTTAATCCAATCATTTTTTGGTCCAATTCAAGAGTGTATCCTCTTATTAGTCCAACTTCTTCCAATTCTTTTCTTATTCTTCCGACTGCCTGACTTGTTATATCAAGTTCTTTTGCTATATCTGTGTCAGAAATCCTAGAATTTTCAATGAGAAGTTTTAGAATTCTTTTCTCGTTTTTTGTTAGCCAAATTTGATTCATTTTTATTTTTGACTTGCAAAATTAAACTGTCAATATAACTCAAATTTAAATATTTTGCTATTGAAATTTAAAATCCCCCTTTAATCTCAATTCAAAATATAAAAGAAACTCAAGATTAACTAATTATCTATTAAAGATTAAACTATATTTATTTAAAAAGTTTCATTTTGAACGGCAATGTATATAGCATAAAGAATGTTGTTATTAATAATATTGGTGATGATAATATGATTAATATTGGTGATAATGTCCCGAAGAGAATTGTTTCTGTTTTGAAAGTTAATGCTAGCGGACTTACAATTACTGAAATTGTTTCTAAAACCAAATTAGGCAGATCTGCAGTAAGAACTGCACTTGCTAATTTAGAGGGTGGAAGTAAAGTTTTAATTAAAAAAATAGGCATGGCTAAGGTTTATTCAATAAAATGAAAAACAAATTCTGGTTGTTTCCTGTCTTAATTTTATTTGGATTTGCTTTTGTAAATGCTTTCAGTGGAAATGGTGATGGTTCTTCTACAACCCCTTATGAGATAACAAATTGTACTCAGCTTCAGGAAATTCAGAGTGATTTTGCTGCAAATTATACTTTAATAAATGATATTAATTGTTCAGACACAATAAACTGGGATAATGGTGTAGATACTTTAGGATTTATTTCAATTCCTGATTTAACTGGAACCTTGGATGGGAAAGGTTTTACAATTAGTGATTTGTATATTTTTGGAGGGGATGATGTAGGTTTATTTGGATATATTTCTACAGGTATAATCTCAAATGTTAATTTAGAAAATGTAAATATAATCGGAGATCAGTATGTTGGGGGATTAGTTGGGTTTGTAGATAACGGTAGTTTATATAATTGTTCTGTTTCTGGAAATGTTCAGGGTATATTTTATATCGGTGGGTTAGTTGGAAACGAAAATTCTGGTTTTATTCAATTTTCGCATTCATCTGCAAATGTAAGTGCAGAAGCGGTTGGTGGCGGTTTAGTAGGGAGTAATTTTGTGGGTATAATTATAAATTCCTATGCTGCTGGAGATGTAGTTTGTCCTGGTGATCAGGGAACTTTTGGTTGTGGTGGATTAATTGGATATACTTATAGTGGAATAATAAATAATAGTTATGCTATGGGAGATGTAACCGTTGGAGGCAGTGTAAATGGTGCTGGTGGATTAATTGCTGTGATTGATGACAGAGCAGTACTCAACAATTGTTATTCAACTGGAACTGTGACTGGAGATAGTAATGCTAATGGATTTATTGGTTTAGCCTATAATAGTGTGACAATAAATAATTGTTTTTGGGATGTTGATACTTCTGGAAAGAGTGTTTCTTCTTTTGGAGTTGGAAAAACAACTTCTGAAATGAAAAATATAAGAACATATACTCAAACAAATTTTAGTTCAGGTTTATTATATGCTTGGGATTTTGTTGGAAATCCTTTTGATGATATAAATAACGAAGATATATGGAATTTAGATAGTAATAGAACAATAAACAATGGTTATCCCTTCTTTTCAACCTTACAATCGATTCCGCAGTATAATATTAGTGAATTGCCAGCTGATACAGCTGTACCCGTAATTGAGGTAACATTTCCAACGGAAAATGGAATATATAATTCTATTACTTGGACTGGAGTTACTTTAAATTATGATGATTCTGTAACCTGTGAATATAGTTCTGATAATTCAACTTGGTATTCATTTACTTCCTGTGATAATACCTCAAATTATGTTCCTACAGATGGAATCAATCAAACGCTTTATGTTATGGGAATAGATGAAGCAGAGAATATAGGATATGCTACACCAGTTACATTTACTTATGA
>Ga0182027_10011691_pt1 | contig 12375 bp, 7 predicted proteins | sample 712E1DmetaG_FD_121300 | JGI IMG/M metagenome (GOLD analysis project Ga0182027, IMG submission 121300) | Permafrost microbial communities from Stordalen Mire, Sweden - 712E1D metaG (Illumina Assembly) | ecosystem: Environmental > Terrestrial > Soil > Wetlands > Permafrost | place: Sweden...
ATTCAGTTGAGCGACATTTTTGTCAAGGATGAAAATCATTGGATTAATTATCCATTGGGCGTAATAGACCAGTTAAAAAATAGAGGATTTAATCTTTGTGGTCTTGATCTTTTGTACTTCGGTGATATACCCATCGGTGCTGGTTTGTCATCTTCTGCCTCCATTGAGTTGGTTACAGGTTTTGCATTAAATGATCTTTTCTCCTTGGGTTTAGACAATATTGAATTGGCACTGATAGGTCAGAGGGCAGAAAATGAATTTGTAGGTATGAATTGCGGCATCATGGATCAGTTTGCAGTGGCCATGGGCAAATCAGATTCAGCTTTGCTTCTTAATTGTGCAACATTGGTGTATTCGCTTGTTCCGGTCAAAATTAATGGGTATAAGATAGTTATTTCAAATACCAATAAACTGCGAAAATTAACGGATTCAAAATACAACGAACGTAGAAATGAATGCCGGAATGCTTTGGATACAATTAATAACTCCGGAACTTCATTTAACTCACTCAGTGACATAGACATTGAAGATTTTCATACTCTTAAAAAATTGATATCCGAAGAAACAATCAGAAACAGGGCTAAACATGTTGTTTCGGAAAATTACCGGGTTTTAAATGCAGTAGAGGCCCTGACAGAAAACGACTTTGTACGTTTTGGTAAACTGATGTATGAATCCCATTATTCTCTCAGGGATGATTATGAAGTTTCCTGTACAGAATTGGATACATTGGTCGGAGAGTCCAAAAGTTGTAAAGGAGTGATAGGGTCACGTATGACGGGTGGAGGTTTTGGCGGATGTACCGTTTCTATCATTAAAGAGGACCAAATTGAAGGGTTCAAAAATAAGGTTGGAAGGAGCTATTTTTTAAAAACAGGATTGAAAGCGGATTTTTACATTGCTGAGATTGGGGATGGTGTGCGGAAGATTCAATAAGTTTTCATTCTAAAGAAAGGTTAAAATTGAAGTATTGATTATCAAATAACAATCATTAAATCAATTCACAGAATGGATAATAAATTTGACACAAAGAAACATCCGCACAGAAGGTATAATCCATTGACCGGCGATTGGATTTTGGTGTCACCGCATCGATCAGACAGGCCCTGGCAGGGTCAGGTTGAAAAAGTTACTGATGAGATATTGCCTCAGTATGATCCTCAATGTTATTTATGTTCCGGCAATTCGAGGGCCGGGGGCTCAATAAATCCGGATTACAAGGGTACATTTGTATTTACAAACGATTTTAGTGCCCTGACAGAAGATATTCCACATGGTTCTGTCAGTATTTCAGAAATTTTTAAAGCAAAAAGTGAAAGGGGAATTTGTCGGGTCACCTGTTTTTCTGACCATCACAACATCACTATTGCTCGAATGAATGTTGAATCAATTAAAAAAGTAATTGATCTGTGGGTTGATGAGATCGTCGATCTGGGGTCAAAACCGTTCATCAATTATGTTCAGATTTTCGAAAATAAGGGAAGTATTATGGGATGCAGTAATCCGCATCCACATGGGCAAATATGGGCACAGGAGTCAATTCCGGACATTCCTCAACGCGAGGATAAAATGCAGAAACAATTCTATACTGATAATCAAAAATCATTGTTGGGAGTATATTTAGAATATGAATTAGAATTTAAAGAACGTATCTTATTTTCTTCCAAACATTTTATAGCGATTATCCCATACTGGGCAACATGGCCTTTTGAAAGTATAATAATCAGTAAAAGAAGGGTTCCAAATATTACTTATTTAACTGAAGAAGAGAAACTCGATTTTGCCACAACCTATAAAAAAATGGCAATTATGTACGACAATTTATTTGAAGTTTCTTTTCCATATTCAGCAGGTATCCACCAGTGTCCGACAGATGGGAAGGATTATCCATACTGGCATCTCCACATGCATTTTTATCCGCCATTATTAAGATCAGCTACAGTAAAGAAATTCATGGTTGGTTATGAAATGCTTGCCAATGCCCAGCGTGATATTACTCCTGAACAGGCAGCTGAATTGCTTAGGAAATTGCCCGAAGTGCATTATACAAGCAGACGGCATTAAATTTAAAAATATAATTAACCCAATAACCATTTTTATATTAACCTATTAATCGATAAAATATGAGACGCAAGGGAATCATTTTAATTGTTGCATTAATAATTGCAACTTCCGCCGGATATCAATTCGGGATCAATGATATTGACCCTAATGCTTCCAATGTTCCTGCATCAAAATGGGATCATGCCCAGGCTTTAGAATGGCAAAAAAGCAATCCCTGGTTTAGAGGATCTGACTTCATTCCCAGCAATGCCATTAATCAGTTGGAAGCCTGGCAGGCTGAAACCTTCGATCCGCAAACCATTGACAGGGAACTTGGCTGGGCCCAGGATATTGGTTTCAATTGCATGCGTGTGTTTTTGCATCATGTGGCCTGGGAAACAGACAAAGAAGGCTTTAAATCGCGAATCGATCAATATCTGTCAATTGCGAACAAGCATGGTATAAAAACAATATTTGTATTTTTTGATGATTGCTGGAACCCCAATTATAAAGCAGGTAAGCAACCTGATCCAAAACCTGGTATGCATAATTCGGGATGGCTACAGGATCCGGGGGCACTGATTTATGATGAACATGGTATTGTTAAACAGGAAATCATTGACCTTCTTGAAAAATATGTAAAAGATATTATGACAACCTTTGCCAAAGATCAAAGAATTGCAGCATGGGACTTATACAATGAGCCAGGCAATTCGGGATATATTAACAGGTCAATGCCTTTGCTCAAAAAAGTTTTTGAATGGGCCAGACAGATTAATCCTTCACAGCCTCTTACATCCGGAGTTTGGAATATTGAACTTAAAGACGTGAATAAGTTCCAGCTTGATAATTCAGATATAATCACCTATCACAATTATGGCGATGAAATCGACCATAAGAAAGCAATTGACACGCTTAAACTATATGACAGGCCAATGGTATGCACGGAATATATGGCCAGAACGCGCAACAGCCGTTTTGAAAATATCATGCCTCTTTTAAAAGCTAATAATATCGGAGCCATAAACTGGGGACTTGTATCCGGTAAGTCGAATACAATTTATGAATGGGATAAACCTATACCGGATGGATCTGAGCCAAAAATCTGGTTTCATAACATTTTCAGAAGTAACGGAATTCCTTACGATCAAAAAGAAATCGATGTCATTAAATCTTTAACAGCAAAATAGTTCACTTGTAATAATTGATCGGACTTTTTAAGTAATTCGCGCAGAATGAAAAATTAATTAGAATACCATGAAAAAAGACATTTTCATTTTTCAACTATTTTGGATAGTATTCATCGTATTTGGTTGTAAATCAGTATCAACAAATAAGATGACAGAATATAAAACTCTGAACATGAATAATTTTGATACAGTCCTTGAAGATAAAAGAATAACTATGCATACACTGTCAAATCATAATGGCATGCAGGTTTTTATAACGAATTATGGAGCCAGAATTGTTGGTATCTGTGTTCCGGATAAAAATGGTACTCCGGTTGATGTTGTGTTGGGTTTTAAATCGATCGGGGAGTATATTAAATCTCCCGATCCATATTTTGGACCTTGTGTAGGAAGGGTTTGTAATCGAATAGCTAAAGGCAAATTCACTTTGGAAGGAACCGATTATTCTCTCGTAATTAACAATGGGCCTAATCATTTGCATGGAGGGACCAAAGGTTTGCACAAAGTAGTATGGGATTTTGAAAAATTCAGTGATACTGCAATTCTTCTCAGTTATTTATCTCCCGATATGGAGGAAGGTTATCCGGGCAATTTAAAAATAAATGTTCGTTACAGTTTGTCAGAGGATAATGCACTTACCATAGAATTTGATGCTTCCACCGACAAAAAGACTCCTGTTAATCTAACAACTCATACTTATTTTAATCTGTCAGGCATAAGTGACATTTCGATAAATAATCATATTATGATGATCTATGCGGATCAATATACTCCCGTTGATTCTACTTTAATTCCGTTAGGTACTATGATTCCTGTGGAAGGGACACCATTGGACTTCAGAAAGCCAAAAATCATTGGTACTGACCTGGATCAAAAAGACCTACAGCTAAAATACGGGGGAGGCTATGATCATAATTTTGTACTGAATAAGACAAAAAAGGATTCATTAACAATAGCTGCCAGAGTATTTTCTCCTGTTAGTTGTGTGCAAATGGAAGTATATACCACTGAACCGGGAATTCAATTCTATGGGGGCAATTTTTTTACTGGTAAAATTACAGGGAAAGATGGAAAGAAAGTCGGCTACCGATGTGGCTTCGCTCTTGAACCTCAACATTTTCCGGATTCTCCGAATCAACCTGCTTTCGAAAGCATTGTTCTTTCACCCGGAAAAAGTTTTTACTCAATGAGCAAATATGTTTTCAGTGTAAAAAAACAGAGTATTTAATAGATTTAATTTGGAGTAGTGTATACTATTGAGCCTGTGTAAAATATATGTGTGGTAAATGAAAATTACTTATATTTGTCTGTATGAGAATAAGATGCAGATATTGGCAATGGTTTTTTAAACACAGAAACTTACTAAAAACAATAGTCGTTATTTTCATTTTAGAGGGTTGTAATTCAACTCATGAAAATTTTATTTTTCCTGAGAAAGAGTATCCTCTGCTTTATAACGATGTACAAGTTAACAAAGTATTCAGTGATGATAAGACTTTTCCTGATTGTATACCTCAGTATTCCTCGCATTTAGTGAATTTCAAATACTGGATTTGGAAAAAACGCCATTCTGCTGGCGAATTGAAAGATTTTGTCACGGCAAATTTTAAATTACCTTCTTCATATATCGACAGTACCCAATACAAAAACAACATCCTTGATCACATTAAAGATGTTTCCAAAGTATTGTTGATTAAAGCGGAGAAACAATCAGATCACACTTCTTTAATACACCTGCCGAATGATTTTATAATACCGGGGGGGCGTTTCAGAGAAACATATTATTGGGATACTTATTTTACATTGTTGGGATATGCCAGGCTGAATCAAAAGAATGTGGTATATGAAGTTGCAGAAAACATGGCTTTTCTCATCAATAATTTCGGACATATACCAAATGGCAACCGAAGCTATTATTTATCAAGATCCCAACCACCATTCTTTTCATTGATAGTGGAAATGACTGCCAAATTATTTGGAGATTCAATGTACATTCATTACTTACCTGAATTGATTAAAGAATATCAATTTTGGATGAACAATCCGGACAAGGATCCAATTTTTGAACATAGCATTGTACTTAAAGATTCGGTCATCCTTAATCGCTATTTTGACCGTCTTAATGGGCCGAGGATTGAAATGTACAGTGAAGACTTAAAAACCTTTGAAAGATATAAAAACCAGATAGATGACACGAATAATTTTTATCGAAATATACGAAGTACTGCCGAGTCGGGTTGGGATTTTTCAACACGATGGCTTCAAAATGACAATGACAAATGGAGTATTAAAACGCTTGATATTCTTCCTGTTGATCTGAATTGTTTATTCTATCAACTTGAAAAAACAATCAGCAAAGGGTACCAACTGCAAAATGATAAAAAAGCTTTTATCTATGCCAAACTGGCAACCAGAAGAAAAGAAAATATCGAACACTTATTCTGGAACGATTCAGCGGGTTATTACTTTGACTACAATTTTATTACAAAGCATCAGATGATGAAATTTACTTTGGCGGGAGTTTATCCGCTATTTACAGGTATTGCAGATTCAAGTGAAGCCATAAAAGTGAGAGATAATATCAGAAAATATTTTCTAAAATCAGGAGGTGTTGTAACTACACTGACAAATTCAGGGTTGCAATGGGATTATCCCAATGGATGGGCTCCATTGGAGTGGATTACAATTCAGTCATTAAATAATTATCATTTTTCCGGCTTGGCGGATACTATTAAAATTAGGTGGATTCAGGTTAATGAAAATTGTTTTTACAGAACGCATAAGATGCTTGAAAAGTATAATGTTGTGGATACTGCCTATGCACCCAGGAATGGAGAATATCCTACTCAGGATGGCTTTGGATGGACAAACGGAGTGTACATTGATTTAACTCTATTTCGGGATTAAAATCTCAAACTGGCAAAGCTTATACAATGCTTTCCACAATGGTAACTTAAATAGGTTCTTTTTCTTGTATTTCTAGCATAACCAAGAATTATATTGATTTGCCGGTTCATCTGATATTTTTAACATTAGGGGAAAAAAGTTTACCTTATACATTCTACTCTTTAAGTATAAGGGTTATTAGCATCTTCGTCTGAATAATATTTTTTATATTTCAGGATTATTTTCAATGGATGAACAGTTACATACAAGACAAGGAGGATCTACTTATAGTTAAGGGGCTTATTAATAGCGATCTAAATGCTTTTAATGCACTTTTCAAAAAATATAGTTCACGATTATACTACTTTGCACTCAAATATTTGCATTCTGAGAGTGACGCAGAAGAGATTGTACAGGAAGTTTTTATTAAAATATGGGAGAAAAGAGAAGGAATAATTGCTGAGTATTCTTTTCGTTCCTATCTTTTTACTATTGCTTACAATGATATTCGGAAAGCGATTATAAAGAAAATAAAAGAAAAGAACTATCTGGATAATTATCTTCAGAATAGGGAAGAAGCCGTCGATCAAAATGCAGATGAGACTGATTACATAAATGTCAGTAAAAAAATTAACGAGCTGATAGAAAAATTACCCCCAAAAAGAAAAGAAGTCTTCCGGAAAAGTCGCAATGAAGGCTTATCCTATAAGGCCATAGCCACTGAATTAAATATTAGCGAGAAAACCGTTGAGAACCATATTCACGAAGCTTTAAAATTTTTGCATGTTGAAGTCAATAAGTTTAATTTTATGATAGTGTTTTTTTTCTGCTTATTTTTTTTTAGCCTGCTTTCTCACAATTACATCATCGAAATAGCCAATTTCAGGGCAGTTTAACTTCCGGGAAAATATTTTGGATTGACTTCCCGGAGAAAATTTCTATAATTCTTGTCAAAATAAATCCTTTTGGAATAGGGGTAACATCTTCCAAAAGGATATTACTATAAAACAAAAAACAATTATTTATGAAGGATATTGAATCCATAGTTCGCAATTATCTGACTGGCAAGGCTGCTGCTGATGAAAGAGAGTTTATCGATCAACTGATAAAAGGGCATGCAGATAAAGAGTTAAAGAATGAATTACTTTCTGAATGGTATAAAATGGAAGATGATCCATCCATCGACCTGCAGCCACTGTTATACAAAATTCACTATGAACTCAATCTCAGGTCGCAACGCAAAACCGCATTTATCAGAAAGCGTATATTTTATACACAATGGGCTGCAGCTGTGATGATACCATTGTTGATTTTTGCATCTATATATAGCATTCAGCTGAGGACTAACCTGACTCAATTGCAAAGTACCTGGACCATGATAGTATCCCCGGCGAATTCAAGGGTGCAGTTTTCATTGCCGGATGGAACGCAGGGATGGTTAAACAAGAGTTCATCATTAAAATATCCCATTCACTTTGGTAAAGAACGTCGGGTCAAACTTGAAGGGGAGGCTTATTTTGATGTTAAAAGAAACGAGAAACAACCCTTTGTCATTGAGGTTCCTGACATGAATATACGAGTTTTGGGTACAAAGTTTAATGTGATGGCTTATCCGGAATTTCCCTATACCGAAGTTGTGCTCGAATCCGGGAAAGTGCATCTTGAAGGGATTCCAAATAATGTACCTGTTGACATGCTTCCCGATACAAAAATAACTTACAACCGAAAATCAAATACTATTACGAAAAGTTCACTGAATGCTCATTATTACACGTCATGGACGGAAGGAAAGTTGATTTTCAGGAATGCTGGTCTGGATGAAATTGCTCACCAGCTTAGTATCTGGTATGATGTGGATGTTGAAATTGCAGATAAGGCATTAAAAGATTTTACCTGTCATGCAACTTTTGAGGATGAGACCATTGAGGAGGTACTCTCGCTTATGAAGCTTTCTTCACCAATCAATTATAAAATCATTGAGCGGAAAAAGAACGACGATAATTCATTCACAAGAAAGAAGATAATACTGTATTTGAAATAAAAATGGAGATGCTACGAACACCTCCATTCTTTAATCTTAAATATTTAAAATATGTATAATTATGGACAAATTTAAAAACATCCAGGGAATTATGCAAGAAGTGAAGGCTAAATATCTAAGGAACATTGGATTATTTATCCACTTGTGCATACTTATTCCCGGTATTGTCTATTCGCAAAATAGCGAAAAGCGGTACAGTTTCACATTTAAAAATGTACAATTGGAGCAGGTTCTTACTGAAATCGAAGCGGCAACTAATTATCATTTTATCTACAACAACAATGTGATCAAGTCAGTCCATCCTCTTGATATGGTCATTCTGGACAAGACCATAACTGAATTACTTAATCTGATCAGTGAAAAGGAAGGACTTATGTACTACATCCATGATCAGCAGATCGCAATTACTACTCTGACGGATCAAAACATGCGTCCAGGTGAAGAAATCATTATTCGTGGAGTAATCACTGATGTAGCAGATAATAATACATTGCCCGGGGTGAATATCTCGATAAAGGGGACGACAAAGGGTACTATTTCTGATCTGCATGGTAGCTATCAGATAACAGCACATAGGAATGATACGCTTCTTTTCTCATTTGTCGGGTATAATTCAATTGAAATGCCGGTAAATGGGAAAATGAACATCAGTGTATCGATGAGTGCAGTTTCCAAAGAGCTTGCTGAAGTTGTAGTTATCGGATATGGCTCTTTGCAGAAAAAGGATTTCACGGGATCACTAACTTCACTAAAATCAGACGACTTTAATAAAGGGGCTATAGTATCGCCTGAGCAGATGATGCAAGGCAGGGTTGCCGGACTTCAAATTACACAAAACAGCGGGGAGCCGGGAGCGGGAACGGTGATGCAGTTAAGGGGGCCAAGCTCAATCCTGACTTCATCCACTCCTTTGTATGTGATCGATGGTATTCCTATGGATAATCAGAGTATTACACCGTCTTCCGGATCAACTACCGGAGGGTCGGCAGGCGCTCCATCCAATCCGATGAACTTCATCAACCCGGATGATATCGAATCCATTGATGTATTGAAGGATGCCTCTGCATCTGCAATATATGGTTCGAGAGGTGCAAATGGAGTAATCATCATAACTACTAAAAAAGGTTCGTCCAAAAATGCGTATATCAATTATTCCGGCTACTTCGGGATTTCAAAATTGGCAAATAAGCTCGATGTGCTAAGTGCTGATGAATTTGTAAATGCCCGTGTTAATATTCTCGGTCTGCCAGTGGATAATAAATATCATTATGGAGGAAATACTGACTGGCAGGATGAAGTATACCGGACAGCCTATACTCAGAATCATAGTTTTTCGATGGGAGGGGGAAAAGATAACTCTACTTTCCATGCTTCATTCAATTACCTTGATCAGCAGGGAATTATGCTGAAATCGGATCTGAAACGATATACCGGCCGGATTAATGTTATTCAAAAGACTCTGAACGATCGACTCGTCGTTGATACCAGGATAAGTGCCTCCCAAATGGACGAAAACAGGCCCCCCATTGCTGAAACCACCAATAATATCGGGGATGTTGTGATAAATGCCCTGCAAGCAAATCCAACCATGCCGGTATACGATTCTATTGGTGCATACTTTCAGCCAAGCAGGGACGAAATGAACCCGGTAGCTGAGATAATGCTGAGCGATGATGAAACAAAAACCACTAAAATACTCGCCAGCATGGAGCCTTCCTTGGAATTTTTTAAATATTTTACTTACAAAATGAATATTGGCCTGGATTATTCTACATCGGAACGGTGGAACCAAAAAAATGCCATCCTTAGCTCTGTGGAAGGCACCGGAGGGACATGCAGCGAACGCAAGAAGGAAATATTCAATCTTGTTTTCGAGAACACTCTTCAGTTTAAAAAGATATTCCGTGATATCCATAATTTTGAAGGACTACTCGGATATTCCTATACCAAAGACCTAACGTATTCGAGTGGATTCAGTCTGCAGAATTTTTCATCCGATATTCTGGAATACCGTTTCCAGACCCAAAATGCTGCCACATCGGATGTTTTTAGCTCACCCGGAGAGAATACCTTATTTGAGATGCAGTCTTTCTTTGGTCGTATTAATTACACTCTGAAAGATAAATACCTCACAACTTTCACCTATCGGGTGGACGGGTCATCCAAATTTGGTGAAAATAATAAGTATGGGAAATTTCCATCTCTTGCAGCTGCCTGGCGATTATCGGAAGAGCAGTTTGTTAAAAATTTGAATGTCTTCAGTACCTTAAAACTGCGTATTGGCTGGGGGGAAACCGGAAATTCGGAGATCGGAGGCGGACATTCACTATTTTCCCTGGGACCTGTTAATAGCGCACGCGCAGTGCTTACCGGAGAAAATGAGGTAACAAATGGCATTGTACTAACACGTACTCCAAGCCCTGATATTAAATGGGAGACTACAACGTCAACAAATGTTGGGATCGACTATGGTTTTTTTAATAACAGACTGAATGGATCAATCGATTACTTTAATAAAAAAACCACGGATATGCTGGTGGAAGTTCCGTCCATTCAGCCTGCCCCAACAGCAACCCAGCTGGTAAATGTACCCAGGGGTTATGTTTTAAATAAGGGTGTTGAAATTGTCTTAACAGGAATTTTAATTGATAAAAAAAACCTGCATTGGGAGATCAATGGTTCATTTACTAAAATTAAAAACATTGTCGAAGATTTGCCGGTATCGCTGATTCAGACAGGGCAGATGAGTGGTCCCGGATCTTCCGGAACATACGTACAGGTGATTACAAATGGATATCCTATGAATGAGTTTTATGGGCTCATCTATCTGGGCTTTGATTCTACTGGTAATTCAGTCTATCAAAAAGGTCATAATGGTAACGATACTATGCTTTTTCTTGGTTCTCCTTTACCTAAATTCAGTTTTGGTCTGAATAGTACACTACAGGTGAAGAACTGGGATTTAAGTTTCTTTATTGAATGCATCTATGGCCAGAAGATATATAACAATACCAGAAACTCAATGGGTACAATGGGTACATTGAATGCTGGTCATAATACCTTCGAATCAGTGATTGAAACGAACGAAAGTCCCACAAATTCAAATCGTTTTTCCAGTCGGTTTTTAGAAGACGGATCCTATCTGAGATTGGCTAATCTGACGTTAGGATACTCCATTCCCTTTCATCCCGGCAGTTTTTTCAAGAACCTTCGTATTTATGCCACCGGTAATAATTTGCTTCTTTTCACGAATTATACTGGTTACGACCCCGATGTAAATACAAATGCACCTTCCAGTCAGGGTTATCGATCGATAGGGATCGATAATACGAATTATCCCAAATCAAGGAGTTATATAATTGGCTTAAGTGCTACTTTCTAACATTAAACAAGACCGACATGAAAACAAGATACTTTTTATTTAGCGGGTTCATGGTGACAGTTGTAATTCTTACAATGTTATCATGTACTGATCTTAAGGAAAAGATCATCGACCAGACTACCGGACAGGAATTTATCACAGAAGAGAATTTATTGAGCATAGTCGCTCCTTCTTTTAACAATTTTAACCAGTTGTGGTGGCATTTTCGTGTATGGGGCTTCGAGGAAATAACAACGGATGAGATTTTTTTCCCGACACGTGGTATAAATTGGGATGATGGAGGAAAATGGAAAGAAAGCTATTTTCACACCTGGTCACCCCAACATCAATACGTCACAGATAACTGGAATGAACTTGCCACAGGAATGGCGAGAGCAAATTACAGTCTTATGCTTTTGGATGATTTCGCTGATACTGTTAAAAACATCGGATATTATAAAGCAGAGCTCAATTTTCTGAAGTACTTCTATATGTATTGCTTTGTTGATTTATATGGTAAAGTTCCTTACAGGGAATATAAGGAAGTTAACTATACTTCATTACCGAAAATATTTGACAGAGTTTCAGCTGTCAGTTTTATTAAAACAGGGGTAAAAAAACTATTGACACAGCTTCCTGACAAAGAGGATGTGCCTTATGGTCAGCCCAATAAGGATGCTGCAAGAATGCTGCTGGCAAAATTATACTTGAATCAGGAAGTATACACAGGTGTGAGAGGATATGATTCCTGTCTTTTTTATGTAAACGAACTGATCAATTCGGGAAGGTATGGATTGGCTGATGATTATTTCAATATGTTCGCTTACGATAATTATAAGAATGCCAACAAAGCC
>Ga0182027_10011692_pt1 | contig 12375 bp, 10 predicted proteins | sample 712E1DmetaG_FD_121300 | JGI IMG/M metagenome (GOLD analysis project Ga0182027, IMG submission 121300) | Permafrost microbial communities from Stordalen Mire, Sweden - 712E1D metaG (Illumina Assembly) | ecosystem: Environmental > Terrestrial > Soil > Wetlands > Permafrost | place: Sweden...
CGTTCTAACGATAATGGTTTTGTGAATTACCTGCCACTGTGACTATTAAAAATCATGGGAAGGCTTCATAGAACCGGGATAAGTCAGAAGACCTGCCAGATAAATCTAATATTCAAAGCTTTCGGGAAGAAAAGCGCCGGATCATTCATTGATTCCCCACTTAAATTTTCTTGACGGCGCTGGATGTTGGACATACGGGCTGATTATAAAATTGTTGTAGAAATACACTTTTGAAATGCGCATTGTGATATAAACAAAAACAGAGATTGGAATTTGAGAAATACTTTATTATATATAGCAATCTTCCTTTCGCTGCCTTTGCATGGACAAATGTCAATTGGCACTGATACGATTAAGATAAACGAGGTTGTTATCAGTAGAAATAAATATAATTCAGATCCGGCAGGGTATAAAAAAACTACTATTGATTCGTCTATACTTGTTAATTACAGTAATAGTAACCTCTCGGATATGCTTTCAGAAAATACAGATATTTTTATTAAAAGTTATGGAATGGGAGGGACTGCAACACCTGCATTCAGAGGAACAGATGCAAGTCAAACACTTATAGACTGGAATGGTATTAATATTAATAGCCCTATGTTAGGTCAGTCAGATCTTTCACTGATTCCGGTTGGGTTAATTGATGATGTCCAGATCCGCTTTGGAGGCGCTTCAATGTCATTAAATGAAGGAGGAATCGGAGGTACAATAAACCTTGTGACCAAACCGTTATGGAAAAAGGAAACTTTAATATCAATAAATGCCGGAACAGGAAGTTTTGGACAGTATTCAGGGTTAATGAAAGTGAAAACCGGAAATTACAAATTTCAAACAGTCACAAAGGGCTATTTTCAAAACTCAGAAAATAATTTCAGGTATCTTAATACTGAAATAGGTTCAGAACCAGTTTGGCAGACAAGAACTAATAGTCAGGTTCGACAACAAGGGTTTATTCAGGAATTATATCTGCGAAATTCAAATAATATTGCTTCAGCAAGAATATGGTATGAGTCTGCTGACAGAAATCTGCCGGCTTCCCTGCTTACTCAGCCAAATACAGGTGAAAAGCAGTTTGACGAATCTTTGAGGACAATGTTGAATTATGATGCATTTAAAGGAAGTACTGACTTTTCGTTTACCGGAGCCTGGATGATGAGCAGATTGAATTATTTCAATCGTCTGGCATCGATCGACTCAAGGAATCTTTCAGAGACTCTGACTTTGAAAGCCGGACTTGAGAACCCGATTGGAGAATATGCAAAACTGAAAATTGTTTTAGATGAGCAGTCAAGTGTTATAAAATCAAATAATTATGCTCATAATACGACCCGGAATACAGCTACTATGACCGCATCAATTGAAAGAAATAGAAACAGGTTTGGTACAACGATCCTGCTTCGTGAGATTTTGGATAAGAATAACTTACTTATTCCTGATTTTTCTGCAGGAGTGCAATTCAGATTAATTGATAATAAGACGTATTATCTTAAAGCCAATATTTCGAGAAATTCCAAAATACCGACTATGAATGACATGTTCTGGGTCCCGGGTGGTAATCCTGACCTAAAAAATGAATATGCTCTCATATATGAAATATCATATGAGATGAGCCAGAAGATTTCAGAGCCCTTCAATTTAAAATATGATCTGTCTGTTTTCCGTTATAATATAAAAGATATGATAGAATGGCATCCGGGAGAATACTCTTACTGGACTGCTGATAATATTCAGAGCGTAAACTCAACCGGGGCAGAATCATCTGTTTCACTGGATTATATGCGTAATAAAATAAATGCAAGTCTGAAAGCAGGTTACTCATATACCAGGGCAATAGAAGGAGGATCGAATATCGGAAATGATATTTCAGTTGGGAAACAACTTATGTATGTACCTGAAAATAAGGCTAATGCTTCATTTCGAGTTGGTTATAACAATATTTATTCTTTGTGGGTAGCTAATTTCGTTGGAAAACGATATATAACTGTGGATAATTCAAAATATCTTCCCGGATACTTTATTAATAATGTAAGCACAGGCATTAAATTCACTTTGAAAAGCTCTTCATTTGATATGAATTTCAATATAGATAATCTTTTTAATATTAATTATCAGTCAATTGCATATTACCCATTGCCAGGACGGACATACTTTGTAAAGATTTTATTTCAAATAGTTAAATAGCTTTAAAATGAAAAATTTAATAAGAATTATTGTTATCTCTCTGATGATTGTGTCATGTCAGAAAACACCCGAATTACCGAATTCAAATTATACCATTGGAGGCGGTGTTTTCGTAGTAAATGAAGGAAACTTCAGAAGCGGAAACGGATCCCTTTCTTTTTATTCATACGATTCCTCAAAGATCTATAATGATCTTTTCTATAGTGTTAATGGCCGGCCATTGGGAGATGTTCCAAATTCGATGGCTATTAATGGAGATAAGGCATATATTATAGTGAATAATTCGGGGAAAATCGAAGTTATGGATCAATCCACACTTAAATCTACGGCAACGATCACAGGACTTATATCACCGCGGAATATATCATTCATTAACGATAATAAGGCGTATGTGTCAAGTCTCTATTCTGACTCGGTTACCATAATTAATCTCATTAACAATTCTATTTCCGGCTATATTAACATTAGAAGATCATCCGAATCGATTGCCTCTACTGGGAATCAGGCTTTTATTTCAAACTGGACTGGAGGAAAAGAAATCATGGTTATTAATACTATTGATGATCAGGTAGTTGATTCAATAGAGGTAGGAATAGAACCTGAAAGCATGGTTTTTGACAGATATGGTATGCTTTGGGTTCTCTGCAATGGTGGCTGGGCCAGACTAAATTACGCTGAACTGGTAGAAATAAACACATCTACAAATTATGTTGAAAAAACGCTGGTTTTTCCGACAAAGGAAGCTTCTCCTACATGTCTTAAGATTGATGGTTTGGGTACAACTCTCTACTATCTTGATAATGGTGTCAGGCAAATTGATATTAGCTCAACTGAAATACCATCAATTACTTTTATAATACAGGAATCAGGAGAATATTTCTACAAAATCGGAATTAACCCCTTGAACAACGATGTTTTCATTACAGATGCAGTTGATTTTGTGAAACAAGGTTATCTGTTATTATATGATGGTACCGGGAAGTTCATTTCAAAATTGGAAGCCGGTATTATTCCCGGCTCAATGTGCTTCAAACTGAGAATCAATACCTGATTTTTCCGAACTATCCTTCATTTATAAGGTCCCTTAACAGCATGTATGCTTTAAAATCAATATTGTTCATTGCATTATTAACAACCTCAGGTTGCGGCAAAAGTGTTAAAAATGGAGCTTACAGACATAAGAACGCCGGAAATGAAATTGTAAGCGCTGAAAGATTTACTCTTGAAAAAAAGAAAGGTTGGACTGAAGTTAAGATTATTAATCCATGGCAGGGAGCCACGAATGTTAACCAGATTTATTACCTGGTAAAAAGAGGATCAGATTTGCCGGAAGGATTAGATTCTGCAGCGATAATTTTTGTCCCTCTGCAAAAAATAATCTGCATGTCGACAACTCATGTTGCAATGATTTCAGCTCTGGGTGAAGAAAAATCAATCGTTGGCGTATCAGGCACAAATTTCATTTATTCACCTGACTTGATTAAGAATGTTGACAATGGGTTGGTTGTGGATGTAGGTTATGAGGCTAATCTCAATAAAGAGTTGATCCTCAAAATTTCCCCTGATCTGATAATGATTTACGGAATAGGAAGTGAATCAGCAGGTTACGTTGGGAAGATTAAGGAATTGGGCACTAAAGTAATCATTAATGCCGATTACCTTGAGACAGATCCATTGAGCAGAGCAGAATGGATAAAACTATTTGGAGCTCTTTATTGCAAAGAGAATTTAGCTGATAGTTTATTCAAATCTGAAGTTAATGAGTATTCAAAATTGAAGTCATTTGTCGATCAAAATACCAGGAACAAGCCAAAAGTATTACTAGGGCTTCCTTTTAAGGATACCTGGTACATTTCACCGGGTAATTCATTTATCAGTAAAATTATAAGTGATGCCGGTGGAGATTATCTCTGGACAGACACTGAATCTTCCGTATCAATGCCATTTGGTATAGAGAACGTTTATTTGCGTGGAATGAAAGCTGATTTCTGGCTGAATATCGGAAGTGTCAGTTCCCGAAATGAGATTTCAAATGTTGATCAGCGTTTGGATGATCTCCCCAGTTTTATAAATGATAATCTTTTCAATAATAACAAAAGGATCACTGTAACCGGAGGAAATGATTATTGGGAAAGCGGAAGTCTTTATCCTCATTTGATTCTTAAAGATATAGCTACTATTCTGCATCCTGAATTGTTCAGTGATCATGAACTAACCTATTACAGGAAAATTTATTAAAACAGCCAACTTGAAAACTGATATACAGAAAGAATTATCTGCTGATCTTAAGTCAGGAAGAAATACCAGGCTTTTTTTCTCATGTCTGTTGTTAATGGTTGCCATTTTTCTGATTCTCGATATTTTTTTTGGTTCAGTAAGCATTAAAGCTTCAGAAGTAATAAGAGCAATTTTCAGCAATACGAATAGTAACTTTGAAACCATTATACTGAAATTCAGATTGCCAAAAGCTATCACAGCTTTGACCGTAGGGGTGGCATTATCATTAAGTGGCTTGCAGATGCAGACTGTTTTCAGGAATCCGATGGCCGGACCTTATGTACTTGGGATTAGCTCCGGAGCCAGCCTGGGAGTAGCCTTTGTTATTTTAGGTTTCTCTTCAAATATCACACCGGATAGTCTCAACGGGTTAGGTAACTGGATTCTTGTTGCAGCCTCATGGGTAGGTGCCGGTGCTGTAATGCTGTTAATAATGGTCATCTCATCGAAGGTAAAAGATATAATGACTATCCTCATTCTGGGAATAATGCTTTCAAGTGGTATATCTGCTATTGTCACTATTATGCAGTATTTCAGTAACGAGACCATGTTGAAAGCCTACGTAATATGGACTATGGGAAGTTTAGGAAATCTTACTGCAAATCAGCTTAATGTTCTCTTAATTTCCGTCTCAGCCGGAGTGATTCTGAGCTTGTTCTCATCCAAAATGTTAAATGCCTTATTGCTTGGGGAAAATTATGCGAGCAGTATTGGACTCAATGTCAGGTTTGCAAGGGTTGTGATATTTATTTGTACAAGTATTCTGGCAGGAAGTGTCACAGCCTTTTGCGGACCAATAGGATTTATTGGTATAGCAGTACCGCATATAGTAAGAATTCTGTTTAAAACATCTGATCATAAAGTTTTAATACCAGGTACCATTCTAATGGGTGGAGCAGTTATGCTCATTAGTGACATTATTTCTCAACTTCCCGGATCAGAAAGTGTTTTGCCGGTAAATGCTGTCACCTCTTTGATTGGCATTCCCGTGGTTATTTGGGTAATCTTGCGTAACAGAAAATATTCAGGACCGTTCTGATGAAAATGAATTCAAAAGAAATATTGTCTCTCGATTCACTGAAAATAGGGTATGTTTCAGGGAAAAATGAAAATATTCTTCTTCCTCCGCTTACGGCAAGTGCTAACAGTGGTGAACTTATTGCTGTCATTGGTAGAAACGGTATTGGTAAGAGTACTCTGTTAAGAACACTGACAGGACTTCAACAGCCACTCGGCGGAGATATCTTTTATAGCGGTAAAAATATCAGAGATTATTCAAGAATGGATCTTGCACAGAAAGTAGGTTACATTTCTACCGAGATTGTTAAAGTCAGCAATATGAGAGTTTATGACCTTGTTGCTCTTGGCAGATTTCCGCATACAAACTGGATCGGGAAAATTGAAATGAATGATTATAAGGTTATATTGGATGCTTTAAAAAAGACATCAATGGAACCATTTAGCAGAAAGTTTGTTTCCGAGCTTTCTGATGGAGAACGCCAAAAGTCAATGATAGCAAGGATTTTAGCCCAGGATACCAGCATAATGATAATGGATGAACCGACCGCTTTTCTTGATGTAGCCGGCAAATATGAGATTCTTCACCTTATGCATATGCTATCCAACAAAAGTGATAAAACAATCATCTTCTCAACTCACGATCTTCAAATGGCTATTAGTCAGTCAGATAAGATCTGGCTTATACTCGATAATAAACTTATTGAAGGAGCTCCTGAAGATCTTATGATTGCAGGAGCATTTGATCACCTTTTCGATTCAGCAACTGTCCTGTTTAATTCTGAAGATGGTACTTTTTCATTCCGGAGCGAATCGAAGGGAAGCATTTATATTGAAGGAGAAGGCTATAAAAGGCATTGGACTGAAAAGGCAATCAACAGAGCCGGTTTTACCGTTTCAAAAGGAAAAACTATACCTTATGTGATAACCCCTTCATACAATTATAATTTCTGGCAACTCTCAGGGCAATCCTATGTACAGAAGTGCAGTTCCGTATATGAATTGATTTCATACCTAACCAGGGAAGTGATCAGACCTATTTAAAAAACTTTCTGTAGTTATCAATAAATGGGCCTATTTCTTCTACACCCAGTTTCTTGGCAATAATCTTCTTCTTTTTATCCAGGATATAAACAGTAGGTGTAGATTGTACATTATAGTAATAGTCAAAATGTGAACTTCTTTTCGGATCCCATCCATTTATCCAAGTAAGCTTATTATCTTCTATATACTTTGTCCATTTTGCCTTGTCAGATGTAGTGCATACAGCAAATACTTCGATGCTGTAATCTTTTGGTTTATCATAGTAAGCCTTTAGTTTTGGTGTAGCCTCCTGGCAGTGTCCGCAATTGGGCTCCCAGAAATAAAGAATTGTAAAATCTTTTTCAACATCATAGAGCGACACAAATATTCCTTTATATGAGTCCATTACCATGTTTTCGGCCTTTTTACCAATAAGATTCGGCCTTATCAGATCAATTTGTTTCCTAAGATCATCTTTGAATTCTTTTGTTACCCAATCAGCTTTCCCTGAAAGATATATATCATCTGCGATTTTAACCATTACTGCATCGTGCCCCATGATTTCACTTTCCCTGAAATGGTTAAACAGATATACTGAAACGAATTGAAATATTTTATAATTGCCACTGCATTTTTTAATCAGTTTATCGATTTCCTTGTTTATAGTATCAGGTGACTGTATTAAAACGTTTGTGAAAAAAGCGTCGAGTCTTGCATATAAAATAGGTGTTCGAAGTAATCTCTCATCAGTCAGGTCAATATTATCAAAAAAATGATTCTTGTTATAATTGTAATTTCTTACCCATCGTACCGAATCGGGGTTTGCAAATCCAATGGGAACTGGAAATTCAGGAATATCAGTTGGGAGTAATCCCTTGACAAGAGTCCCAAGAAAATTCCCTTCATTTGCTTTGATGACACTTTTGAGGTATGATTTCATGTTTTCTTCCTGAAGCTTTTGAATTGATCCCAGAATTTTCAGTGAATCATTGTTTTGCTTATTGTTTTGGATTCTTTTGGAAATTGTAGCCGCACGTTGTTGCATGGTTACCCATTTTTTCTGGTACTCCACAAAGGCAGAATTTTCCTCTGACCCGGTAAATTTCAGAGTATTGAAGTAATCACTGAACAAACAGCTTACAGAAAAGTGCTGATTAGCAGTAATTAAAAGTTCAAAATATTTCCGGCCAGGCAAAACGATCATATATATACCCTGAGGCAGGACTTCCTGTCCATGCACAATTCCATGACCTGTTCTGTTGAGCTTAACAGTATCTTTTATATACTGCTTGTCCCCGAGATGATAAGCCAGAAAAACGGTAGAATCCTGAAGATCCCTTATGGTTATATCAATTTCATAACCATTTTTTAACTGGCCAAACAAAAATGCCGGAACTAATGAAAGTAAAATAATAAAAAATAATTTTCTCATTTATAATTAAGATTATTAAAGACATCTGCAAAAATAGCCAATGCAATTTCTTTGCCAAAGTTTGTCAGACAAATATTAAGAAAATATATCGTACATTTGATATAATAACCATCGACAAAAATGAAGATTTCATTGCTGATCCCCGTATTTGATTATGACATTATTGCACTTGTTCTCAGCATGAAAAATGCGATGGGGAAAGTTCCTGAATTCTATGAAATTGTTATAGGTAATGATGGTTCTTCAGCTGAATACCGCGAAAAATACCGGTCGCTTGAAGCAGACAATATAAAAGTGATCTCTTCTAAGAAAAACATTGGAAGAGCTGCAATTAGAAACAAGCTCGCTCTGGAGGCAAAAGGTGATTTCTTAATTTTTATTGACGCAGATGTAATGCTGCCAGGAACGGCCGAAGCATATATTTTGAAGTGGCTTCCCTTTTTGAAAAATTCAAGAGTAATATGTGGTGGTACATTGTATCATGATAGTGCACCAGGTGATCCTGACAAACTTTTAAGATGGAAGTACGGAAAATGGAGAGAACAAATAAGTGCGGCTGAAAGGAATAAACACCCGCATGCAGGTTTCTCAACATTTAATGTTCTGATTGAAAAATCTGTCTTCTCTAAAATTCGTTTCAATGAAGAGTTGAAACAGTATGGTCACGAAGATACACTTCTGGGCTACCAGTTGAAAAAAGCCGGGATTGATATACTTCATATTGATAATGGGCTCATGCATGAGGGACTGGAATCGAACAGGGATTTTCTTAATAAGACTAAACTGGGAACAGAGAATCTGAGTAAACTTTATGATAAGGTCACTGATAAGAGATCATTTTCTGAGACCGTCATGATACTAAGGATTTATAATAAACTCAAGTTTTTCGGATTGACACGAATTTTGGCTGCCATTTATATCAGATACCGTGACCGGATGGAGATCAGGCTTGATTCCGGTAAAATTTCCCTTTTGTTGTTTGGGTTCTATAAAATGAGCATGTTTTGTACCTACCGTGAGATTCATACAAGAAAAAATATTCTGCCTGTTTTCTAGTAATTCCGGGAATCTAATAATCATTTCTGCCGCGAAGGACTTCGATCGATTTTTTGTCTGCATCAATTCGCTTTGGTACTGTTCTTAGAGGTTAATGATTCTTTCAATTGATTATAAATTGATTATACATCTATTTTCATTAAATCGACATTACCATCAAATCTTCTTATAGCTTTTAAAACAAAATCGAACTTATTTATCATTGTACAGAGAAAAAAATCGGTAGGAGGCGAAAAATCAATATTGACAGGGTTAAAGAATCGCTTCCCGGAAGTATACTGAAGATTCGCAATTCTGGTTTCATGAATAAACCGTTCATTTTTCAATTCAGTCGCTATCATTTCTGCGCATAGCAGGTCTTCTTCAGCTGAATTGGTAGCACGGTATCCCATTGCAACAAGTGAAACATGATCAGGATCAATAGATTTAATATATCTGACAATAGCACCTGTGTTGACTAAGCTTCCTGTAATAATTGAGTCAGAATTTACGGCATTGATAAGTCCCTGTGTGCCGGCAGTTGTGGTATGAATTACAGTTTTCCCCGAAAGATCTTCCTTAATTATTTCTGTCGGGCTGTTGCCGAAGTCAAAACCCTCAATTTTTTTTTCGTCTCTTTCACCAACAAGAACCGAATTTTTATATTTCTTTTTCAATTCGAATGCTTCTGAAACTTCTGATGTGGCAATGATCCTGACAGCACCGGCATCGACTGCATAACAAGCGACTGAAAAGGCCCTGAATACATCTATGATAACTGTAACTCCTTTTGCATTCCGGGCTCCGTTAACAAATTCAAGTATCTCAACTTTCATTTTACATTCTATTTTTAAAGTGAAAATAGCATTTATTTTTACTTTATTCCATTTCATGCCATCAGGTATTTCGTATATTTGAACCTGGGCGTAGTTTTTACAAATAACTTACTGATATTAATGCAAATATAACATTATGGAAAATCCTGTTACATGGATATTGGGCCAGATAAAGAGGCTGAATGATGCAATCTGGCATACTCCAATCTCAGAAATATCAAGAGGAAAAACATTCTTATTAAAGCAATTGAGAATTTTTGTTCTGGCAGCACGGGGTTTTTCCAATGATAAAGTTCAGCTTCGGGCATCTGCATTGACTTTCTATTCGCTTCTGTCTGTTATACCAGTAGCAGCAATAGCATTTGCAATCGCAAAAGGTTTTAATCTCGATCAGAAATTTGAACAACTGATAATCGTTAAATTCCAGTCTGAGCAGGAGGTTCTTAAATGGTTGTTAGAGGGTGCCAGGAATGCGATTGAGAAAACAAGTGGAGGTTACATGGCCGGGATTGGAGTGATAATCCTTTTCTGGTCGGTGATGTCACTTCTCAATCACATCGAAAGTTCATTCAATCATATCTGGCAAATCAGATCGTCAAGACCATGGCACAGAAAATTTACCGATTACCTGACCATAATGCTTATTGCGCCTGTTTTTATTATCCTTTCAAGCAGCATCACTCTGTTTATAAGTACGAAACTTCCTGATTACATGACTAACGCACCCATCCTTGACTTTTTTAAACCTGTTATTAGTTTTCTTGTCAAGTTTGCTCCATATTTTCTCAACTGGGTGACTCTGACAATACTGTTCATTATAATGCCAAATGCAAAAGTGAAGTTTATTCCTGCATTGATTTCAGGTATAATAGCAGGTACAATCCTTCAGGGGATCCAGTGGTTATATATTGATCTCCAATTCGGGATAACAAAGCTGAATGCTATCTACGGCAGTTTTGCAGCCGTACCTTTATTTATTATCTGGATGCAGAGTAGTTGGATTGTGGTATTATTGGGAGCAGAAATATCTTTTGCCAATCAGAATGTGTCGCGTTATGAGTTGGAGTCTGAGGCTTTAAATATAAGCAATTATCAGAAGAGGGCTCTGGTACTGATGATAATGCAAATGATTATCCGGAATTTTACTCTTGGAGAAAGACCTATCAGTACAACGTATATTGCGGCGAATCTTAAAATCCCGGTTAGACTCGCACGAGATATACTTCAGGATCTCAGTAGTGCAAATCTTGTTTCCATTATTCATGAGAACGAAGAAAAAGAGCGCCTATATCAGCCAGCCATAGACATTAACAGACTTACAGTCAGTTTTGTTTTTTCACGCCTCGATAAGAAAGGCATAGAACAGATAATGGTTATCAGGAATAAAGATTATGAGAAAATTATTTCGATGCTTGAAAAATTCGACAGACTCATTGCTAAATCGGACTCCAACATTTTAATTAAAGATCTTTAGCTTTGTTTTAGGATACCTTTTTTGTTTTTGGGGGAGTTTTTTGCCTGATAGTTTTCAACAAAGCTTATAAAATCAGTGAATGATTTCCATTCATTGAACAGGTAATGCGGAAGTTGCAGAACAATATTTTTTGTATCCTTCTCCTTTTCCCAATAACCTTCGAGATTTTTAGAAGGAAAAACACGGTCTATTTCACTTATTACCGCATAATCCCATCTGAAACCCGGTTCTTTTTGTTCCATTATGCGGTTATATAGCCAACGCAGTTCATCGTGTAAGGATTTAAGTGTTCTGTGAGGAACCCTGTTAATGTTTGATTGGTATGATTTTTTATTGCCAAACATCCTGAAATAGAATTTACCGATGTTTTCCTCTGTAATGTTATTCAGTGTCCCTTCAAATACATTAAGCGGTATTCCATACATATCATCGGCGGGGACAGGAGTCCCATTTACTGCAATTGTTATATCGGGTTTTATACCAGTTTTTGGGGAGAGATATTCAGCTGCCCAAACTCCAAGTGACCATCCAATCAGGGTAATTTTTTCATAGGTCTTCATTTCCGGAAGAACCAGCGCCTCATCGGCCGAATAATTATAAAAAAGGATAAAATCAAACTCATCATTGCAAAGAGGAGTGAAGACATTTTCGTCCATCCCCCAGCCTCCATATAATACAACAAGATGAGTATTCTTTTCCCTTCTTCTGATATAGGTCTTCATTATACTCTATACAGCTTAATGATAAAAATATTCAGTGATCCCCATTTACTGAAAGTACGCAAAGATAGTCTATTTTTTTATGAATGGTAGATAAATTTTTTCTTGCCCCGAAGGTGGCAGAATTTAGTCCTTAATTCGCTTTTCGTTTGTTCAATATTCTTAATTCAAATAATAGTATGTCAAAAAACTAAGAATGATGAACATTCGAAATCAGAATTTAAAAGTATTATGGAAGTTTTCCGGATTGATATTAAAAAAAATAAGAGGAGGAAGGGTGGTTGTGAGAATCAGGAGCGGGCTTTATTAATGAGATAATTCCCGTGTCTACTGTCTGATAAAAGGATGGAACCATGGTTAGCTGGCGCTATTCCTCAG
>Ga0182027_10011693_pt1 | contig 12374 bp, 8 predicted proteins | sample 712E1DmetaG_FD_121300 | JGI IMG/M metagenome (GOLD analysis project Ga0182027, IMG submission 121300) | Permafrost microbial communities from Stordalen Mire, Sweden - 712E1D metaG (Illumina Assembly) | ecosystem: Environmental > Terrestrial > Soil > Wetlands > Permafrost | place: Sweden...
AAGGGTCAGCGTGCCGTTCAATCCTGCATATACGTGATTCTGCCCGTTTGCTACACTTGGATCGTTGCCTGCTTCGAACAAAGTATAACTATCCGGGCTATTACCCCAGAGGTTTACCCAGTAATTAGGGTTGCCGAGATTTCCGGTGGTGCTTGAGACAAATCCCAGACCGTTCCCGTTAAACACAGGATTAGTCGTGGGGTAAACCAAGTTGTCAAAACTCTCATTGTCTCCTCCGATGGCATCGGTCACGGTCGTGACTGGACTCACGAGGGTTGCCAAAGAAAGGGTTTCATTAAAATAGGTCGATGGGCCTGAAACGGTAATGCTTCCGACTGTAGCTACGCCATCGGTCACGGAGATCGACCCGAAAGCACTCACCTGATCAGTGCTGTCAGTAAAAGTGAAATTGAAGCTCTGCGCCAGTGCAGCTGGAGCTGCTGCCAGGAGACTGAGCAAAATGGTCCAAAACGGAAGCGAGCGGCGGTGCGGGTTCATGGGAGGACAGAAAGTGCAGGGTTCGACCAAACGACGGGAGGAGATTAGCACATTCTTTACGCTGATGATGTGACGATTTGGAAAACTCTGCAGCAAGCCCGACCAGCGATCCCTGCGGGAAGCTCCGATCGCAATTGGAGTCATTATCGAGAATGCCTTCACGTAGCGCGGAGCTTCAGCCCGCGCTCCCTGTGGAAGATCATGCGGGCTGCCTGGGTTCATTGCCCGCCGAGCAGCGCCAACCTCTGCAGCAGGGCGTTGCGGCCTGGAGAGGTAAGCGAACTCAGCGAGTAGACGTAGGAGAACGCCGCGGGAGGGTCCTTCCGGGCCCAGGGCCGAACCGTGCTTTCGAGGCGAGCGATCATCAGACCCTCGTTTACGCCGCCCGGCGTGCTGTTGATCAGGTCCGCCATCAGCCGAGATGCGATCTCCGGATTTGAGTCCGTGATCTGGGCGACCACCGCAACCGTGGCCTCTTCACGGAGAGCCGGATTGGAGATTTTGTTCAGCCAATTGCTGCATTCGCCCGGATTCTTCACCGCGAAAGACGACGCCAGGGCGGCATACCCTCCATCAAAACGTTCCGAAACCGGTTGCTGCGACAAATAGGACTGCGCCGAATCAATCCCTTTTTGGGCGATCCAACGGTTGAATGTCGCCTGCAAGAGACTGCAGTAGCTGGTGGTCCCGTCCGAATAGGCGTCCGCGACCGCCAGGGCGATATCGGGCGATTCTCCCGCCAGAAATCGAAGCGCGCCCAGCAAAGCCGCCTGCCGGCAGACCGGATCCAGGGCGTCCGCGGCGCGCAATGCCTGATTGATGTCCCGCGATGCAAACCCCGCAAAAACGCCTTCGATCTGGGTCTTCTTGGTCGATTCGTCAGCGATCAAGGCCAGACCGCGAAGAGCGTCAGGGATGTTGCCTGACTCAATCGCTGCCTCCCTGAACTGCTCCGAGGAGAAGTATCCACGGTCATTCTGCGCGGCCCACCCGAGTAATTCGTCGGCCTTGGCATGATACCAGCCCGAGAGAACGGCATACCTGGCTGCCTCGCGATGCTCCCCTGTCACCGTGTTCACCCACTCCAGCCATCGCAACGGGTCTTTCGTTCCCGCGAATCGTAAGGCGGCATCGAGCTCATGATATTGCCGGTTCCGGAGCAAAGCCTTCAGTTCAGCGGATTGACGATTCTCCAGGTCTCTTTCCACAGCAGCACCCGGCACCTCCGCAGGCGCCTGGTTGGCGGATCCTGGCGCACCGGCAATCCGCCTGAAGCTGCGAGTCGCACGCGAACCGAGGCCACTGCACACGCACCCGATGCCGACGGCTCCAATTCCAACCAAGATCCAGATTCTTCGAGCGTTCATCCTAAAGGCCGCCGTTCATTCATCCGCAGATTACGCAGTTGGCGCAGATTCAAAAGCCTTCCTTTGATGAAGCTGAGATTCCGCTTGCCCGCGGGTTAAACAGCTTCCAATTCAGAAACTCCTGAATATCTGCGTAAATCTGCGCAATCTGCGGATTCATGGTCGAAGCTCGGCAGACGGACCCCGGGGGCCCTAATCCCCGTCGGGACCTCTTTCGTTTTTTAGATCTTCGGCGGTTGGCGGGGGTTGACCCGGCAGGATCGAAGCCAGCTTGATATCGTAGATCAGAGTTTCGTTGCGGCCAACGCCCGGCGAGCCGTCGTTGCCATAGGCGAGGCTCGGAGGCACGAACAGCCGCCACTCGGCTCCGGGCTGCATCATCTGCAGGGCTTCCGCCCAGCCTTGGGTGACGCTGCCCAGGCCGACGATGCCCGCCTCGGGATGGGCGGCCGAACTCTCAAATTCCGTCCCATCGATCCGCGTGCCGCGATATTCCAGCTTCACCCAACTTCTCAGCTCAGGGCAGGGGCCCGTCCCCTGGACGATCACCTGGTATTGCAGGCCGCTCGGCAGGCTCACCACACCGGGAAACGTTTTGTTCCGGGCCAGAAAGGCCTCCCCTTGCCGGCGGTTCTCCTCCGCCACCTCATCGCGGTGACGTTGTTGAACGACCCTCAGTTCCCGTCCGAATCCAGCCAGCGTATCCGCCATTTCCGCATCGGACAACCGTTTCGCCTTGCTCGCCAGCGAATCTTTCAGGCCCTGCGTGAACGTCGCCGGATCCAGATCGATCTGTTCCTCTTTCCAGCCCCGCCCAAGGTCCATCCCCCACGCATAGCTGGCACGGTCGCGCATATTCTTGAACGGGCCATTTCCGACACTCCCGGGCGATTCGTCTTGCGGCGGATTCGCGTTGCCCGGTTGCCCGATGCGGCGTTGCTGGAGGGTCTTGAGCTCCTGATTGAACCGCGCCAGCGCCTCGGCCGCTTCCGCCTTGGTCAGCAAGGCCGCACCCCCGGCCAAACACTCCTGCAAGCCTCGACCGACAAGATCGGGATCAAAGTCCACCTGGCCTGCTTTCCAACCCCGACCGACGTTCATTCCAAAGGCATAGCTTGCCCGGTAGCGCTCATTCTTGAAAGTGCCGCTTCCGGCAACTGGACAATCTTGTGCGACGGCCGCAACGCTCAAGCCGAGAAGAAAAGCCAATATAGCATACGATTTCATGGACAGTGGAGACGTGATCGGCCGTTCAAATTAATGTTCCAAAAGAGTGAGCAGTGAGGCGGCCGGGCGCCCCACTGCGCTTGCAGACCCCATGGCCTGCGAATGTTGACTTTAGGTGGCGCGCGGTGTCCCTCCCTCGGCAGGCTCGGGACTCTGCGCGAAGTCGAAAGGGCAACGCGCTCGGAGCGCCTGGCGACAAACCGCTCCACCTCGATTGGTACCTTTCAGCTCTTGCCGCCGGCGACCCGGGAGAGCTTGCGGCGCAGCATGCAGAAGCCCATGGCCGCCGCTCCGAACACGCTCGCCGTCACCGAAGGCTCTGGGATGGACGACAATGACACATTGTCCAACCCAAGCAACTGATCGGGAGACGGCCCCTGGGCGTTGTCGTCAATCCAAGCCAGCGTCAACGTGCTACCCGCCGCCCAAGCGCTTCCCAGGGACAAGGTCGGATCAACAACGTTGGTAACGCCCACCGTATTTGGCACGACCACCCCGCTCGTTCCGCTCAGCTTCGGATTCAGACTGCTGACATTGGTCCAGGTAGTGCCACCATTCAGGCTATAGTATAACCAGTAGCCCGGATTCTCCTCCACATTATACGTCGGGTCCGCTGCCTGCGTGAACGTGGTGTTGTTGTTCGTCGTGGTAGTGAACCGACGGATGTCGTAGCTCAGGGAGAGGGCGGTAATCGAACTGCCCGTACTATTGGTGAACGCGGCCTCCAGGATCGTCGCAGCATTGCCGCTGGGCGATGTCCCGAGAGCACGATTCGTATCGGACGCGGTGGTGGCGAAATTGTAGCCACCAAGGCCCTTGCTCGTCGTGTTGTTCGCGGCTGCCACAGCGGTCAACGTCGACTCCACGGTCAGTGTGCTGCCGGCCGGAAGAGTCATGGTCGGTGCCGCGCCGGCTGTAGGAGAGCCGCTCGTCGGATCCTGATAGTAGCTGAACGTGTCGTTCGAACCGCTCATACTATAGACTGACCACCCGGTCGGCGCAGCCGTTCCGGCCGTGCCCATGCTGTCGAAGTTCTGCGTGTACGTGCCGGTGAAACCGACCTGTGCGCGAACCGCGGGCGCGAGCGACAGCCCCGCGGCGAGCAAGGCTATCGGTGCGAACTCTCTCAATCGTCGAATGCTCTTCATGGCGCGATTGATTTGATGGTTGGGTGCGAATGAATCTCCGCAACCTCAGGAGATGCTGCTCGCCACCCGCGAGAACCGGCGGCGCAGCATGCAGAAACCCATCGCGGCAAACCCGAACACGCTCGCTGTGACGGACGGCTCGGGGATCACGGTCAACGAGGCGTTGGTCGTCGTGTTCAAAACCAGCGTGTTAGAGTTTGCGTCCGACAGAGAGGTCCCCGTCAGATCAAACGTCAGCGGCGTCGTGCCGGGAGCCACGCCCTGCAACGTGATCGTCGCGATCGTGAAGCTCTTCGATTGCTGCGATTCCAGTGCCGCAACCGAGTCACCAGAACCTTCCAGCAGAAAGATCTGGCCGGGCGTGGTCAAGTCGGAGGTCGTAATGGCGTTGCCAGAGACGTTGAGCAAGTCCGTCCCTAAGCTGTTTCCAAACGTGACCGAAGTCGCGAAGGCGATCGATGCATTGTAGTCCAGAGTGACGTTGAACGCTCCCAGCGCCGGGCCGGTGTAATCAGCGCTTCCGAACAAACCGCTGATGTTCAAATTGTAGGTTTCAGTTCCACCCACGCCAACCGAATAGCTGGTGGGGGACAGACTGAGGCCGATTTGGGCGGAGGCCGGGAGGGCGATTGCCGCCACCACCGCACATCCGAGAAGGAGTTTAGCAATGCTTTTCATATTAGATCTTGTTTAAATGGTTATGTTCGGATCTTACGTGGACTATTATTTTCCTCCGACATTCGTGTAGTGAAGCATCAGCCACTTGAGATCGGAGGCATTTACCACGCCGTCGCCCGTGAGATCGTAGGCCGGGTTGGTGGAGTGCGTGGCGATGGCTTTGCTGAGTAGGGTCGCGTCAGCGGTGTTGACGACCCCGTCGCCGTTAAGATCCCACGGCAGTGGGGTCGACGGCGTTGCGATAACCGCAAAGTTGCGGTTGGGACCGTTCACGACCGCCCAGGCGGTGCCGGCAACGGGATCGATGCCCCAGGTGCCAAGTCCGTAGCTGGAACTGTACGAGCCATAGACGAAGTTCTTGGAGCCACCCACGATATTGTCGTCCACCGCGTTGATCCACGCGCCGCTCTTCAAATCCTGGCTGCCGAGGCAATAGAGACCGTTCTGAAGATCGCTGGCGTTGTAGGCGCTAGTATTGAAGCTGACGGAAACCACGATAGTGTCTGTCTGCGCCGCCGCGAGGTCCGTCAGCCCCCAGAGCGTGACGATATCGCTGATGGTGCCATTGGCCGGCGCCCAACCGATATCCACGGCCTTGGTGAGCTTGCGGCCATCATGGGTCTTGAGGACGCTGCCATTGGTGCCATTCAGGATTTGCACGGCGGTTCCGACATAGCCGGATTCATTATAGGCGGCAGCATTCGCGATCGCTTTCGCCGTCGTGTCGCTGATGACCGAGTAAGAGCTTCCCTGGGCCACCTGGAATTCCTGACCATTCAGACTATAACCGAACGTCAGCGCCTTTTGCCAGTTGCCGGTCAGGACCGGAGTCGTGGCGAAGGTGCCGGTGGTGTTGGCTGGGACAGAATAGTAGTCCACCGTGACGCGCGGGCCATCAACCGTGTAGATATAATAGCCGACCTGGTAGAGATCTTCCGAGACAGAGATCTCGTTGGCCGAGTAGGGCGAACCGGGCGTGTAAAACTTCGAGCTGTCGGACTGGCTGATGATCTGATGGATGGTCTTGCCCGGAGTGAGCGGGCTCTTGACGATGGAATCGACATGATGGTGATCGTGGCCGGTGATCAGATAATGGACGTTGTAGTTCGCCGCCGCGGTGATGAACGTGTCTTCGGCCGCACGTTTCGCATCGCCCGCCGTCGTGCCCGCGGCTCCGTCACCCGGGTCGGAGCTGTTGACGTTGCCGCCGAAAAGGTTGTCCTTGTGATTGCCGCCGAGCAGATTCTTGTGGGAGAAGAGAAACGCATGGGCCGGCCGCGCGCTGTCTGACAACTGCTGGGTGATCCAGGGCTGCTGCGCCGCAGTGCTGCTCGTGTTGCCACCTAGATCGCTGTCCACAAACTGATCGAGCAAGACGAAGCGAACGTTGTTATAGTCGAACGAATAAGAGAGTCCGCCGCCACTCGTGATGCCAGGATAGCCCGCGAGCCCACTTCCGGGGGCGGCGCTCGGATAGCCGGACGCCACGTTGGTCAGCGGACAATTCTGCGCCGGATAGGAGAAATTGCCCCCCACGACAAAGGTGTTCGTGCCAAAGACCGCCGGCGGATTGGCCGGCGGAACGGTGGCAAAGGCAGAATTCAAAACGGTGGGCGTGTCCTTGTAAGTGCTGCTGGCGTCTGCGCTACCAAACAGCGTATTGACGATATAATACGGCGAATCCCATTGGGGGGTCAGGTTGTTGATGCCGCCATTGACGATCTGCGGATAAAGCGTGGCAAAGTAGCCGCCGGAGTAGGTCAGCTCGGCATCGTGATTGCCGCGGAGAGGATAAAAACCGATGCCCGCATTGTAGAGATCCTGGGAATAGAGCGCCCTGGTGGCCTGGGAAGCCGGGGTGGAGTTGTCGACGGTGTCACCAACGGCGATCACCACCTTCACGCCCTGGGCGATGAAGGCCTTGTCGATCTGCTGGATCATTGAGGCAGGAGTGGATTCCGGGCTCTTGCCGTCGTCGGCAGAAACCCACTGGGTGTCGGACAGCACGCCGAACTTCCAAGTGGAGGACGCTGGCGCCGCAGCCGAAGCTGAAACTGCGCCGATGCACAGGGCCAGGGCCGCCGCGCTACCAGCCTTAGTGAAGGATGCTTTTTGCATATTAATGGAGTTTGTTATTAAAACGTAAAACAATATCTACCCGTACCGAATAAGACGTTTATCAAAGGCCCGGTGTGAATAATGGGCTTTGTCACAAATCCGCCATGTTGCCGCCACGCGAGCGTCGCATTTGCACTCACCGGAGCGGTTGTCGCTGTTTGTTGGATCTTCGTGAGCGGCTGGAAAAAGACTTCGGATGCTCAAGGCGCCATACAATGGCATTGCACGCCGGGCTCGGCGCCCGGGCCGGCCTGACGCACAGCGCCGTCCGTCCGCGCCCGCAGCCTCGGCCGGCAGCCAACTACATCTGTCAGCCCAGACGATCGGATTCCCCGCACCAATTACAGGCGCCGTTGCAGCGATGCCTGACCGCCAGATTCAAGCTTCGCGGAGGCGCGGGCAGCTCGTCACCCATCTTGGACAAGGCCTGCAGCCGTGAATAGCCTTCATAGCCAAGCGGACAATGCGAATGCTCCTCGACGAATCGCCGGTGCACGGCCAGGGCTTTCGCCGGCTCGCCGTGCGAAACAAAGAACGCGGACAGTGGTTCCCGAATAAGGAACGGATTGCGCGAGTGACGCGAAAGGCGCCTCAGCTGCAGCTTTGTTTCGTTGCCCGCTTCGCCGCGCGTGAGTCCCAGTCGACAGCGACAATCAACGAGTCGCCGCCCCGTCAAAAGGTCCTGCGGCCACAACTCCAATATGCGTTGGGCTCGTCGAATTGCTTCGTTGAGCTCACCGGCGGCGACCAACAGCTCGTGTCCGTGGCTTAAGGCGAAGAGGTCATTGCGATTGAGCTGCAAGGCTCCCTCGATCGCCGTCAGCGCGGCGGGCAGCGCCCCAGCCAACCGGTGCGCGAGAGCAAGGCCATGGAAGTGAACTGGGTTTCCCGGCTCCAATTCGGCGGCCGTCTGGAATTCCGCCACCGAACGGCCGGCATCCCTGCGGCAGAAGGCAATCCACCCGTCCAAATGCCGCTCGATCGCGGCTGATTGGGGACAGGCTCCCCGAGCGCTGTCGAACACATTGGCTGCTCCTTCGAATTCGCCCAGCTTCAGAAGGGTATCGCCAAGCGCCAGGGTCACGGACAGCAGCAGTCTTTTCTCCAGCACCCGTTGCCACTCGACAACTGCTTCCGCCCAGTTTCCCGTCAGGTAATGCAATTCGGCCAGTTCCAGGTGTTTTCTCCAGCTGCCCGGATGGTCCTGCAAAAAACCATGTAACGAATTCAATTTCCTTCCCTGCCCGAACGGCGCATGGGCGGGAAAGACATGAAAAAGCTGCTCCACCCCGCAGGGTAGTCTCACGTTCACGGTGCAGATGATTCCGGCCGAGGGAAAATGTCCCCACGGTTCGGACCGGCGCGGCGCACGGATAGCCAACGCAGGCAGCGAAGGGTGGGTTTTCGCCGTGCCCGTCTCGTAGTTGCCGGCACGGCCGTTCGCCATCTCGCTGCGCAACCAGGCACAGGCGCTTTGCACACGCTTGCGCACGTTGGCCGGGGACAGCCCAAGTTGCGATGCCACCTCCTTGGAGGGAATCTCCCTGACGAGGTGCAAAACCAGCGGCTCTCGCAGGGAAGCCGGAAGGGCGGCAATCCGTTCCTGGATCTCCTTGGCTACCTCATCTAGCGATATTCTTTGCCCGGAGCCTGCATCCGCAAGCACGACGGCCTTCCAGTTCTCCGCGGTTTCGAGCCGCTGGCGCCGCTCTCGCCACAGGTCGACGCACATGTTCCTCGCCAACTGGTGAAGCCAGGCTTCCAGGCATACAATCCGCCCGCCATAAGCAGGCAGGCGATCCAGCGCTTTTAACATCACCTGGCTTAGCACATCCTCCGCATCCGCCAAGTTGCCCCCCATTTTCCGGCGGCAGATCCGGCCGAGACCCACCCTATACCGATTCCACAAACGCCAGAACGCCGCTTCGTCTCCCCCAGCGAGGACTGAAAGCAGTGCCGCATCCGACGGATCCCGATCCGCTCCTCCATCGATCCTCGCTTCGATTTTTCCTTTTTCTCCAAGCTCTTTGGGCAGGTCGCTCGCGGCATCATCCTTGCCTTTGACCACAGAGGGGAGATCGAGCAGTGGCGACATTTTCCTGCAGCGCGTTGGTTACGCAACCGAGCAGATCCGCCGCAAGCCGCCGGTCAATCCACCGGAGTTAACATGCTGTCACGATTCCATTGCGATGGTGTGTTACATCCAAGCTACCGTTCGGCGAATGCCGTCGAGGGTCGAGCGACGAGTGTCCAGACCTGACTTCCTCTGAGTTCCACATTTACGATAGCCTGGTGTATGTGGAAATCAGAGCGAGGAAGGCTGGTCCAGATAGTAATCATCGGCCACTGGCGTGCATTCGTGGTCCCCGCCACGCTTTGCCGGCTTCGCATCCGCAGGAATCCCGCAAGATGGATCACCGCACCGGAGCAATAAAAAACCCGCCCCGGATCCGGAGCGGGTGGAAGGACCTCGTGTTTGATCAACGGATACGGCGGCGGAACCGACGAAGGCCGGTAAACCCCAGTGTCGCCAGACCAAGCACCGCGGCGGACGTCGATGGCTCGGGGATGACGCTGTACTCGAAATTCGTATCGGCATAGGGAGGAGTATAGTAAGTTCCGTCACTTGGAACCGTTGGAAAAGTAAGTTCTGTGGTTCCATTGATATATCGATATCCGTCGAAACTGATTCCACTAGACGCGTTGATCCCTGAAATGTTCTGCGGGTCAACCGCGTTGGCCAAATCGGTTCCGACGATGACATATTGCGTGTTGGCGGCCAGCGTGAGGGGTTGAGTGAGCTGCACGTAGTCAAAGCCGTTGCTGAGAGCAGCGGTAGAGTTCGAGACCGTGACCGAGGTCAGCAAGTTTTGCGAACTGACCTGGTAGATTCCGACGTCATGAACCCCACCCAGATCTGGCCCAGCACTGAGTGTGTTGACAGCATTGTAGTCATAGTATCCGAGGGCGGTCACATTGATGGGCGTCGCGCCCACGGTGAAAAATGATCCGCCGCTCCCCTGGCCAGATTGGGCAAGGTCAGCAACCGCAAGGTCATTGAGCGTGAAGGCGACGTTCTGCGCGCGGGCGACCGGGGCGGCTGCCAGCAGGCTGAGAAGAACGGCGGCCAGGGAAAGCGTGGTGCTAGGCGTGTTCATGAGAAACGGAAAGTGAAGGGTTAGATAGTCTGATAAGACGGAGATTAGCACATTCGTTAAGCTAATGATGTGACGATTCTGCAAATATTCCCCTTTGCTGCCCTTTTCATGGTCGTTGAAAGTCCGCCCCGGTGTCGGGTTTTCGCTGGTTTCCGGGGCTCACGATCAGCGAGCCGTGAGACTCCGAAGCATCACGCCACCTGACTTCCTCTCTCTGAGTTCCACATAGGTCGAACGTATGTGGAAATCAGAGAGGAAGGCTGGTCCGTAGGAATAATCGGCCGGCACTTGTCCGCGTCTTTTTGCGGATGAACACCCCTTCGGGCTTACCGCTTCCTGCTTAAAGCACTCTGCTTCACGCTCACTTGCTCGCCGCAACCTTCGCCGATGATGAAGCTGCTGCGAGTTCGGCGACCGCCTCTGGGATCTTCTCCTGCGCGAACCGCTGGCGGAGCGTTTCGATCCCGTCCGGGTCGGTGCGCAGCGCCGCCGCCAGCCGCCGCGCATACTCGCGCGCAGCATCGTGGTCGCCCCGCGCCGCGGCCACTTCGACCTGGCGCTGGCGCAGCAGGCGCAGAAATGCGGCGTTGGCGTCATCCGTCTGGGCCTCAACTTCCGTCAGGACGCGCTGGGCGTCCGACAGCTGCGAAACCCGCGCCAGGGCGTCGCTGTACGACAACGCGAGGACCCCCAGATTGGGCTGACGGCTGGCGCCGACGGCGTAGAGCGTGCGAGCCAGCGTCACCCAGCCTTGGCGTCCGGCCAGACTGGCCAGCATCGCCAACGCCTCGGACCGGCCGCCGAAGTCCTTGAGATAGGACTCGACCGCCTTCTGACACGCCTGCGATTCGAAGGTTTGGGAGGCCGCGAGCGTTTGGATCAGCAGATCCCGCGGAGCGAAATCCTGCGGAAATTGCGCGCAGGACCGCTGCGCAGTTTGCACCGCATCATCCGCCCTGCCAACGGCCACCTGCCAGTCGGCCAGCTGCGGATAGGAGGCAAACACGGCGGGATGCGATTGCACGTAGGCCGCGAGAAGGTCGATCGCCGCCAACCGATCCCGGGTTTCCCACATCACCCGGGCCAACACGGGCGCCGAATCGGAACGAGTCTTCAAATCAGGGTATTTCTCCAACACCATCTCCGCCGCTGCCGCACCGCCCGTATTGAGCGTGGCAAGGATCTCCGAGGTCCGGAGCAGCGGGCCGTTCGGGCCGGAAAGCTTCGACGCGTATTCCTTGTGGAGCAGATCGAGCGCCCGACGATCGCGTCCCGTGGTCGTGAGCAGAGTGAAGGTTTGTTCAATTAGCTTCTGGTCATCGGGGGTGCGCCTCAGCCCGTCTTCCAGCAGATTGACCTGAAGATTGACGGCGCCCGCCCCGCCGAGAAAGTCGGCAGTCATCAAACGCCCGGTAACGTTGTCCGGATCGTTGCGCACGCCGGAAACGAACGCCAGATATGCGGCCTGGTATTTCCCTGCGTCCCAGGCTTTCTTGCCAGCGGCAAATTGTTCGGCAGCCATGCCCCGCCGAACCTCCTGCAAGCGAAAGAGCGCCACCTCGGAAAGACTAACGTGGTCGTTCTTCAGCACGTAATGCAACCAGACGTAGCCCGTCGTAACATACATCCCGTAAAGCAGCACCAGCACCACCGCGCCGGCTTTCAGAAGCCGGCGGCCATCGAGGCGGCGGGAAGATCGAGTGTTCGTCGTCATCGACCGTGGTTGACACCACGGATCGCACGGATGGCACTGATGGCCCATCTGTTTTGAATCCTACGGGTTGTACTCATGAGGTGAATGAGCGTTGGCTCATGTTCTTGATTCAGATCCCTGTATCTGTGCAATCTGTGTAATCCGTGGTTAAAATGATCCGCCGAGGTTTGATTGACTACAGTCTGCTCCCATTCATTTCGCAGGGGACTTGAATTCTGCGGAGGCCGGCCGGGCGCGGGCCAGAATCTGTTCGACGGCGAAATAGCCCTGCTCGGCCTGGGCCGCGGGCTCAAAGAGATCCTGGATCAAACCGGGATTGGGGGTCATGCGGACCAACTCCAGGACGCCTTTGCGGCCTTCCCGATCCGTCGCTTCCTCGCGGAATGCGATCATCACGCCCGCGACCTGGCGAAAATCCGAATACCGGGTGCTCCCGCCGTCAGCTTCCTCCCGCCCGGTTTCCCGG
>Ga0182027_10011695_pt1 | contig 12374 bp, 6 predicted proteins | sample 712E1DmetaG_FD_121300 | JGI IMG/M metagenome (GOLD analysis project Ga0182027, IMG submission 121300) | Permafrost microbial communities from Stordalen Mire, Sweden - 712E1D metaG (Illumina Assembly) | ecosystem: Environmental > Terrestrial > Soil > Wetlands > Permafrost | place: Sweden...
AGTTCGTCCGCGCGCAACCCGGGTTGCGCTGGCAGGGCGTGGTGGAATCACCGTTGCTCGGACCGGCGGGCAACAAGGAATTTTTGGCGCTGATTGAAAAAACAATCTGACAAAATCAAACGCGTCGGGCTGATCGGCAATTCCGGCAAGGCCGCCTGCGCCGACAGCGTTCGCAAGGCCGCGCGGCTCATTGAGCGCGCCGGACGCAAGGTGTTGTGCGACGCCGGAACCGCCCGGCTGGCCGGATTGAAAAGTTCCGCGCGCGGCGACGCCGCCGCGCTGGCGCGCGAAGTGGACCTGCTGCTGGTGTTTGGCGGCGACGGCACAATGCTGCACGTCGCCCGCGAAATCGCCGGCTCGGCCACACCGATGCTCGGCGTCAATATCGGCGGCCTCGGTTTCCTGACCGCCGTGCCGTCGGACGAAATGACCCGCGCGCTGGCGCACGTCTGGCGCGGGGAATTCAAATACGAATCCCGTGTTTTGATCGAGGTCGGCGGCCGCTGCCAGGGACGGAGGATTCATGAAACCGCGCTCAATGACATTGTCGTCAGCCGCAGCGGGATTTTACGACTCATCAAACTGGACGTCAGCGTGGACGGCGAACTGGTCGCGCGCTACCACGGCGACGGATTAATCATCAGTTCACCCACGGGTTCAACGGCGTATTCACTGGCGGCGGGCGGCGCCATTGTTTTGCCCACCGCCGAAGTGTTTGCGCTTACACCGATTTGTCCGCACACGCTGTCCAATCGTCCGCTCATTTTGCCGTTAACCTCAACCATTCGCGTCAAGGCCATCAGTTCGCAGCCGGCGACGTTTTTAAGCGCGGATGGCCAGTTTGTCGCCGAGCTTGGCGCCGGCGACGAAGTGACGATTCGCCGCAGCCGGGGCACGGTCCGGCTGATGCATCTGGCGGACAGTTCATTTTGGGAGGCGTTGCGCCGCAAACTGCACTGGCGCGGAGCGTATTTATGAAAGGCTGAATTTAAAAGAAACCCAAATTTTAACTGATGAATGTTTTCCCATTAGTCTTTCCTGCCCGCCATAGCCTTGGGGCGTGTTGCCCAAATGGAATGGAGCGCGGGTGTCCCACCCGCCGCAGCCGGAATTGCCAATGAGCGCACGAAATTCCACGGGTTTAGGGGTGGTCGAACGTGCTGCGGCTGAGACCGCCGCGCTCCCCCGTCTCCAAAATGATTTGGGCAACCCGCCCCTTGGCGAAGGCGGGAGCCTTCAGCCTTCAGCCTTTTACAACCATGGTCCGGCTTAAAGACATAGCCCGGCATGCAGGCGTCTCGGTGATGACGGTCTCGAAGGCGTTGCGCGACCAGCCGGATGTGTCGGCAGCCACGAAAGTGCGCATCAAATCGCTGGCGCAACAAATGGGCTACGTTCCCGACTCTTCCGCGCAGGGGCTGCGCACCCGGACGACCAAGTTATTCGGCCTCGTCATTCCCTCGAGCACGAACCCGATTTTCACGCGGGTGGTTTATGCCATTGAGGAACGCGCGCAGGAACTGGGTTACGGCATTTTGCTGGCGCACACACACAACATGCCGGAACGCGAAGAGGTTTGCATCCGGCGGCTGTTGTCGCGGCGCGTGGACGGGCTCTTCATTTCGCCGGTGTATCGCTTTGAAGCCGAGGCGCGAATTTATCAGGAAGTGCTGGCGCGCCAAACCCCGACGGTTTTAATCGGTCCGCCCGCGCCATTTTGCAAATCGTTCGTCAGCGTGGAAATTGATGAACAGGCTGCCAGCCACGCCGCGACGCAACATTTGCTGAAGCTCGGCCACAAACGCATTGCGTATCTCACCGGCCCGCACACGGCACTGTGGGCGCATGAGCGGTTTGAGGGCTATCGCCGCGCCTTGCGCGAAGCCGGTTTGGACGCGGATGACAAGCTGGTTTTTCAGGCCGGCAACACCATCGAAGATGGCGCCAAAGCCGCGCAGCAAATGCTGAATGAATCGTGCGGCGCCACCGCCGTTCAGGCCGTCAACGACCTCGTCGCCATCGGCTGCGCGCAGACATTGTTCGCCAAAGGATTGCGGATTCCGGAGGACATTTCGCTCGTGGGTTTCGGCAACATCACGCTGGCCAAATACTTTCGCGTGCCGTTGACGACCATCCGCCAGCCAAAGTACCGGCTCGGCATGGCCGCCGTGGAGGCGATGATGAACTTGCTGCAAGGCCAGCACGTTGAAACGAAACGCCTGCCCGCCGAACTTGTCGAGCGCAAGAGCACTGCCCCGCCGCGAACGGCTCCCCATCAAACAAGTTGAAGTGGCTTTGACCGGCTCTGACAGGCGTTAATGGCCGGAGTTTTGCCGGGAAAATACGGCCAACGATGCTTGCGTTGCGGCACGGTGTTGGTAGATTGCGCGGCATCGAACCGCGCCGTTCATTTTCAGCTTCACCGGCGGAAACCACATGGGTTTGGCTGGCTCTGATCGTGGCCTGGCTGGCCCTCGGTTTCCGGTTGGGATACCTGCCGCTGATCGCCCCCGATGAAGGCCGCAATGCCGAGGTCGCCCGCGAAATGAAGGATTCCGGCGCCTGGCTCGTGCCCACCTATAACGGTCTGGATTATCTGGACAAGCCGGCCTTCTACTTCAAAGCCGTGGCCTTCTCGCTCGCGGCCTTTGGCAATAACGAAACCGCGGCCCGCATCCCGTCCGCGGCTTTTGGTATGGCACTGGCGGTCCTGGCCTTCGCCTTCTGCCGGAAAATTTACGGAACCCGCTGCGGCCTGCTGGCGGCGATTGTTGTCGTCACCACGCCGCTTTACGTGATGAATGCACGCACGGTCATCTTCGACATGGCACTCGCCTTTTTTGTCTGCGGCGCCATCTTTGCCGGCTGCCTGGCGGAAGAGGCGGAAGGCCGGACCCGGCGGAACTGGTATCTGCTCGGAGCCGTATCGGCCGGCTTCGCCACGCTCGTGAAAGGGCCGATTGGTTTCCTGATTCCCGCCCTGGTGCTGCTCATTTTCAACCGTGTCGAAGGCCGGCGCGGCGCGTGGCGGCGGTTGCTTTCGCCCCTGAACGTGCTGGTATTCTTCGGCATCACGCTGCCGTGGTTTGTGGGGCTTTGCCTCGCGCATCTGGACTTTCTGCATTACGGCCTGGTGGAGGAATCCTTCCACCGGTTCACCACGTCCAAAACTTTTCATCGTTCCGAGCCGTTTTATTTTTATCTGCTCATCGTCGCCGGGACGTTTTTCCCGTGGAGCCTTCTGCTGCCGGAGGCGGGCTTGGCGATGTGGTGGGAACGCTGGGCGAAGAATCGCGCCGACCGGTTGTGCCTCATCTGGTCGGTGGTGGTGGTGGTGTTCTTCTCCATTTCCCAGTCGAAACTGCCGGGTTACATCCTGAGCGTCACGGTGGCTTCCGGCATCCTTGTGGCGCGGTTGTTCGATGCGGCGCTGGCGAACCCGGATGGCCGGGCCGCCCGTCTTGTACGCCGGGCGACGGCGGTGTTTGCCGTCGTTTGTTTGCTGCTGGCGGCGGCGTTGGTGGTGGCGCAGGGTGTGTGGCAGATGCACATGCTGATCAAACCGCTGCGCATCACGGCGGCCGAAGCGGAGCGGCTTGGCCGGGTGGCGGTGCCGCTGGCGGTTGCGCTCGCGGCGTTCGGCGCCTTCGGGCTGGCGGCGCTTTGCCGGCGGAGCGCCCCGCTTAGTTTTCTCTGCTTCGCGCTTTTCGTTCCGCTGGGCGCGAACGCGGGCATGGGCGCTATTGACGTGATTTTTGAAGCAAACTCGGGCCGGCAAATTGCCCGCCAGCTTTCGGCAATGCCGGCCGGAACCGAACTGGCCGGCTTGGAGTGTTTTCCGAACGGATTGTTATTTTACCTGGACCGTCAGGCAACGCTTATCTCGCACGATGGCCATGAACTCACAAGCAACTACATCCTGTATTGCCTCAATCGTGGCTCCCGGTGGCCCAAACAAATTGTGCCGCTGGCGGACTTTGACGCCTGGCTGGCGTCCCGAAAGACGCCGGTTTACCTGATCGTTCACAAATCAGACCGTGGAAAGCTGGAAACCCTGGCGGCTGCCCGGAGCGCAACGGTTCAAATCCTTTCCCCGGAATATTTGGGCGCGCAACTGCCGGCGCCGGGAGGTCCCTGATTTATGTGCGGCATCTGCGGCAACGTCTCCCTTTCCAGCCTGATTGATCCAGAGGCAACCCGCCTCCGGGTGGAAGCCATGCTCCAGTCTCTGGCGCATCGCGGCCCGGACGACGTGGGCAAGATGGCCACGGAATCGGCGGTCTTGGGCGTGACGCGGCTGGCAATCCGCGGCCTGTCCGATGCCAACCAGCCAATCCTGGACACCGGGAGCGGTGTATTGGCCGTTTGCAACGGCGAAATTGACAATCATCGCGAACTGCGTCGCTGGCTGGCGGAGCGGGGCCGTCCGGTGCAACGGGAAACGGACGTGGCGGTCATCCCCGGTTTGTATCTCGAACTCGGCGAAGCGTTCGTGAGCAAACTCATCGGCGCGTTCGCCATCGCGGTATGGGACCCGCGCAGCCGGCGGCTCACCCTGGCGCGGGACCGCGCCGGGGAACGTCCGCTGTTTTACGCGATGAACGGAAGTGAGATCCTTTTCGCCACCGAGATTGCCGCCCTGGTGGCGCATAGCCGGTTGCCGGTGAACCTCGATCAAAAGGCGCTGCGAAAATACCTGCAGTTCGGAATCTTCCCCTCGCCGGATACGCCGTTCACTGAAATCCGGAAAGTCGCGCCCGGCGAATGGATTCAGTTCGACGCAGCGGGCGTCCGCCGGAAATCCTACTGGCGCTGGCAAATTCCGGAGACGGCCAAATCGCCGGCGTCGCTCGATGCGTTTGACCAAACATTCCGCGCCGCCGTCAGCCGCCAAAGCGACGTGGAGGTGGACTTCGGCGTCTTCCTGAGCGGCGGCATTGATTCGTCGCTGGTTTCGGCAGTGATCCGGTCGCTGCACCCGAAGCGTCCGTTGAAGGCCTATACCCTGCGTTTCGAGGAGGAATCATTCGACGAAGGCACTTTTGCGGAGGCGGTGGCGAAGCAGTTGAAAATGGAGATGGTGACGGTGTGGGTCAAACCCGGTGATTTGCGGGACGGGTTGAAGTCGCTCGTCCGCCTGGTGGGCGAACCGTTGGCCGACCCGGCATGGATACCGGCGGCGTTGCTGGCGCGACGGGCCGCCCAGGACGTCAAGCTGGCGCTCGTCGGCGAGGGCGCCGATGAATTGTTCGGCGGCTACCCGACTTACATCGGCGCCGGCCTGGCCGAGCGCTTCGCCCGGCTGCCCAGATGGACCCGGTCCGTGATCCGGCGCGCGGTGGAGGCGCTGCCGCCCAGCGAGAAGAAGGTGACGATTTCGTTCCTGCTCAAGCGTTTCGTGCAGGGGACGGACCTGGATGGCATGGCGCGCCACCGGCTCTGGGTTTCCAACATCGCGCCGCCGCTGCTGGCGCGGCTGGGCGTGACGCCGATGGATCTGGAGAACCGCGAGACGGGCGCGGGCCAACTGCTGGACCGGGTGCAGCGGTGGGATTTGGAGACGCCGCTGGCGGAGGGTCTGCTCACCAAGGCCGACCGGGCGAGCATGAGTTCCGCCCTCGAACTGCGCGCGCCATTCCTGGACGAAGCCGTGATGGAGTTTGCCAAATCGCTTCCCGTCGGGGACCGGGTGCGGGGATTCAACACCAAGATATTTCTGAAACGCTACGCCCGGCGCTACCTGCCGGAAGCCGTTGTGAACCGGCGCAAGCGCGGGCTCTCGGTGCCCATTGGCCGCTGGCTGCGCGGACCGTTGCAGGAGTGGGCGTCCGCGACCCTGGAAAGCGGGCGGCTGGAACGGATTGGGATTCACACGCCCGCCGTCCTGGATTTGTTCTCCGAACATTGTCAACGCCGGGCTGACCATGCCCGCGCCCTCTGGACCTTGCTCGTCCTCAGCGAATGGCTGGATTGGGTGCGCACGGAGACCGATTCCCGCTCCGGCGAAACCACCGTCTAAAAATTCCAAAAGCTGCCCGATTCCGACCTCCGCCTCCATATGTAAGTGGCTGGAAGAGGAGATGTTGTGGAAGTTTTGGTGCGCAACTGTGTATAAAACAGCTAGTCATACACAAGGCACACACTAGGCAGCCACAAGTCATTAACGCGTCGGAACGGTGTTGTGAGAGGCTCAACCATAACGAGCCATGAAACAACGCTACCATGTTTTCCGACGTGAAAACGGCATTTATTATTCCCTCAACACCCTCACCAAGAAAAGAGAAAGCCTGAACACGACCAGGCCGGACGAAGCGCAACGCCTCCTGAACGCCCTCAATGAAGCCTGCAATCAACCCGCGATCAATTTGCAAATCGCCCGGGCTTATTTGCAGCACAGCGACCCGGATTCCTTTGCCCGACGTGTCACAAGATGCACGACTTGGACATCATTTCGACACAGACGATTCGAGAAATGCAGGATAGGCCAAGAGTTGTGCGGTGGTCAAAGCGGATGAAAGACGCTGGAAAGAAGGCCGCAGCGAGCCGCCGCAAATCAGCCAATGCTCGCAAATGGCATTTGGCTGGAATTAAAGCGGCGCAAACTCGCAAGGAAAACACATTGCAACATGCCGTTCGCTTGACACCATCCGAAATCAAATCGCTCCGGCAAGACAAGCGGGATTCACTGAAACGCCTGCAAGAGAAAACAAAGTCACAACTAGCAACAAAACCTTAATTCCTAGTGTAACAATGTATATAAATCCCCAAATTAGGACACTACCGAAATGGGAACGCGGTTCAGATGCCCGTGTGCTTCCGTGATTGAACTGCGTTTTCTCAGTTCAACTTGTGGGTGACTTGATCAATGGCGGCGAGCGGGGCCGTTTTGTGAGGCGTAATGCTGGTCCATCAGCGTGCGCAACTTGGCCGCCAGTTCGTTCACGACCGGGACGCGCAGAATGGCCTCATGATCCGTATCCAGCCAGTGAACTTGCACGGGCCGTCCCGCCCAGTAGCTCCACCCGCAATCCGGCAGGTGGTCCATGAACGACGGGTCCAGGGGATGCGCGAAAGTGCGACCGCGCGAGCGGCTTTCACGGAAGAGATGAACGTCGAAAGGCGTTTCCAGCGCCGGATGATAAGGATCCTCGAGGGTGATGAGGTGCTGGGCAATGGGTGAGGCGGCCCAATCCTCCTTGGGCATGGGGGCGGCGATTTCAGCCGGGTCCCAGACCAGGAACCGCAGGAACCGCCGAAACATTTGAGCCGGGGTGCGCCGCCGGCCTTCCTTGGCTTTCAGCACGAACCAGGCGGGGAGCCAGCGGAAGAAATGCCTCGCGCGGTGAACGGTCGTGGTCCGCCGGCGCGGCGCCGCCGCGCCAATCACCGCAACGAACGGGGCCGCGCCCCCGCCGCGCAGCCATTGCCGCGAGATTTCAAAAGCCAGCATTCCGCTCCACGAGTAACCAACGAGGGCCGGCACACAGCCAGGGTGGCACTCGCGAATCGAGCGCAGGGCTCTCGCCGCGGCTTCCTCGATGGATTTCGGCAGCTTGGCCAGGTCATCCAGCGCAAGAGAACGTATGCCAAAAACGGGTTGGTCCTTCCCGAGAGCCTCGGACAGGTTCTGGTAGTGGCAAACGTCCCCATCAACACCGTAGAGGAAGAACACGGGTGGCCGATGCCCGGCCGGCTGGAAGGTGATCAAGCGCTGCCGCTTCTCGATCTGAGAGTTCTCGATCAGCCATAACAGACCCGGCAGCGTTGGTTCCACCATGAAATCGGACAGCAAGATCCGGCGTCCGATGATTCCTTCCACGCCCAGCATCAGATTGAGCGAATGCAACGAATCGCCGCCCAGCGCGTCAAAGCTCGCGTGAATATCCGCCTGGGCGGCCTGGGGCAGCAGTTGAAACCACAGGCGCGCAATGGCGCGTTGCGGACTGCCTTCGGGAAGGCTCGACTCGAAATCAGTCACTTTCGCCGGCGTGGTGGCGCGCAACGACGCCCGATCCACCTTGCCGCGCTCGGTGAGCGGCAGGCGCTCGTGAAAGAAGAACCCCGTCGGCACCATGTAGGCGGGCAGACATCCGGCCAGGTGAGCGCGCAGGGTGTCGCCGAGTTTCAATTGGGACTGATTGGCCACCACGTGAGCCACCACCCCCGCCACCGTTTCCCCGTCCAGCACCGGCTCACAGCAAGCTTGTTGGACGGAGGGGTGACGGTGCAGCACGTGCTCGATCTCACCCAGTTCCACGCGCCGCCCGCGGATTTGCACCTGGCGGTCGTGGCGTCCGATGAAATCCAGCTCCCCATCGGGCCGTCGGCGGACCCAGTCGCCCGTGCGAAACATCCTCGCCCCGGGTCGCTGTGCGAAGGGGTCGGGCAGGAAATGTTTGCGCGTCAACTCGGGCCGGTTAAAGTAGCCGCGCGCCACTTGCTCGCCGCCCAGATACAGCTCCCCTTCCTCGCCGGGGGGCACGCGTTCGCCGAGGTCGTTCAGCACATACGCCGCCACGTTGCCGATGGGGCGGCCGATGGACGGGCGGGATGAATCTCCCGCCGGCTCGACCACTGCCCAAGTGCTGACCACCGTGTTTTCGGTGGGGCCGTATTGGTTGATCAACTGAAAGCGCAGTCCGGCCGGCGGGCGGACATGCAGCGTATCGCCGCCCGTGCCGAGGTATCGCAACGCCATCCGTGCGGGCCAGGGTCGTGTCAGCATCAGTTCCACCAGGGCCGTGGGAATGAACGCACCGGTGATTTGTTTGACGGCCAGCCAATGAAGCAGGCCGTCGAGATCCATGATCAGCGACTTCGGCGGAATGAGGATGGCCCCGCCGGCGCACAAGCCGGGCCATAAGTCCGCCACCGAAGCGTCAAAGGCCACGTTGGCGATGAGCGTCGTACGGTCCGCCGCCGTCATCTCCAGCCATCGGTGGTAAAAGCACACCAGATTGGTCAGGGAGTGGTGCTCGACCTCGACGCCCTTCGGCTGGCCGGTTGACCCGGATGTGTATATCACATACGCGCGGCGGTCAGGATCGGAAGGGACGTTGGGCGGGCTTGCGGGTTCGCCGGTCAGCGCCCGCGCGTCTGCGTCCAGGCCGAACCCCTTGCCCTTCCAGCCATCGAGCCGTTCGACCCATTCCGGTGCGGTCACGGCAAACTTTGCGCCGCTGTCTTCCAACAACAACCACCACCACTCGTCGGGTGTGTGAACATCAATCGGCAGATAGGCGCCGCCGGCTTTGAGCACCCCCAAGGCGGCGATGACATAGCCGCACGAACGCTCCATCGGCAGCGCAACGATGTCCTCCGGCTTCAAGCCGTCGCGCAGCAGCCGGTTGGCCATGCGGTTGGTCAACTGGTCCAATGTGCCAAAGTCCAGATTGCGCACGCCATCCGACAACGCCAAAGCGTCCGGCTGCCGCCGCGCGTGGTCGCGGAAGAAATCCACCACCGAACACTCTCGCGGAAACGGCATTCCCGTTCTGCTCCACTTGTCCAGCAACCGGTCCAGCTCCGCTTTCGGCCGAACCGATGCCCCGGCTCCGGGCACAGGACCACGAGCAAAACGAGCGTGGATTGTTACCGCCCGGCGCCTTGGTAACTGTTCAATTGTGCTCACCGTTGTTTCGACCCTGAAAGGCAGCTGAACCACGGACCTGCCGCGACGGGCACGAACACGGCGGGTGGATTCGTTGTCAACAATGAATGAATTGCCGTCATTCTATTAGAGCCATATGTTAATTCCGTTCATTCTGATGTCAAGGAAAAGTTTTTTGTCTAATGCGATTAACACGCCCACCTAATACAAACTGTCTGGACGCAACCCTGAGGTTCGGATCATTCCAGGGCAATCTGCGGGCCAGGGAGAGCAAGGTTTACAGCCACATTCTTCTAAACAGCATCCTTCAGCCCGTTCCGGAACCCAGCAGCATTGCGCTTTTCGCCATTGGTGCGCTTGGCGGTCTGCTGGCTCTGCGTCGTCGCGCTTAATCGGCAAAGTCAGACATTTCAAGCACAACCGGAGGGAGTTTCCCTCCGGTTTTTTGTTTATCCGACCTGCCACCACCGGCAACATCGGAGTTCGGGTGAAATTTGCCGGGTTTGGGTTTGGAAACTAGTTGAGGGTTGAGCCGGCTGTGGACATCGCGGCGCGATGTCCCTACCATTCTTTGGCCATGCAAAACTTCGGTTTTTGTGTGCCATCCTGACCGCCAGGAAAAACCGCCAGGCGGTCATGCGTTGATTTCCGCAAAAACGCCGATTGAAGAAAGGGCCGCTCATGAAAACAAAAGAAATCATCAAAAAAGCCCGCAAGGTCACGGAGCCGTTCCGTGTCACCGACGGCAAAAAATTCCGGCTCAAGGACATTGACCCCGGCGAGCTGCTCGGGTTCACCACCGAAGACAAGCCGCGGGCCCAAGAGGCGCTGGCCCTCGGCATCGAGGCGCTCGCCGCATTGCAGGACAAACTCTACGCGGACGATCAGTGGGCGCTGCTGCTCATCTTCCAGGCCATGGACGCCGCCGGCAAGGACGGCGCCATCAAGCACGTCATGTCCGGGGTCAATCCCCAGGGTTGCCAGGTCTTTTCCTTCAAATCACCGTCCGCCGGGGAGCTCGACCACGATTATCTGTGGCGTTGCATGAAGTGCCTGCCGAACCGCGGCCACATCGGCATCTTCAACCGCAGTTACTACGAGGAAACCCTTGTCGTGCGCGTGCATCCGGAATTCCTCAGAAAACAAAAAATCCCGGCGGAACTCATCACCAAGAACCTCTGGCAGGAACGCTTTGAGGACATCCGCAATGTCGAACAGTATCTCACGCGCAATGGCGTGGTGGTGCGAAAGTTTTTCCTGCACGTCTCGAAGAAGGAACAAAAGCGGCGGTTCCTCGAACGCATTGAGAACCCGCAAAAGAACTGGAAGTTCTCCGCCGCTGACATGAATGAACGCGGGTACTGGGACGAATACCAGGCAGCCTATGAAGACATGATCCGGCACACGGCCACCGACGAAGCTCCCTGGTACGTGGTGCCGGCGGATAACAAATGGTTCACGCGCGCGATCGTGGCTGCCGCGGTCATCGAGACCCTGGCTTCACTCGACCTGAAATATCCCGAAGTTGGCCCGGACCAACTCAAGGAACTCGCCGTGGCGAAGGCGGCTTTGATGAAGAAGTGATCGTGTCCGGACCGGCAGTGTTAACATGATGACTCCATCACAACCGATTTCTTCCGGAAGCGCCGGGTGGCGGACGCTCTTTCCACCGGCCCAATGGCTGGCCGGCTATCAGGCAAAGTGGTTGACGCCGGATGCGTTGGCGGGGTTCACCCTTGCGGCTTACGCCATCCCCGTTTCGCTCGCCTACGCGGCCCTGGCCGGGCTGCCGCCGCAAACGGGTCTTTACTGTTACCTCGCCGGAGGACTGGGCTACGCGCTCTTCGGGTCGTCGCGTCACCTGGCCGTCGGCCCCACTTCGGCCATCTCGCTGGTTTTCGGAGTGACGCTCGCGCAATTGGCAAGGGGCGATGCGGACCGGCTGTTGGCGCTGGTGGCGCTGACCACGGTGCTGACCGCGGGTCTGTTCGTGCTGGCCTGGCTCCTGCAACTCAGCGTCATCGTCAACTTCATCTCCGAAAGCATCCTCACCGGTTTCAAGGCGGGCGCCGCCCTGTCCATCATCGTGACGCAATTGCCCAAACTGTTTGGCGTGCTGGGCGGGGGCGCCGATTTCTTCTCGCGCCTCGGGCTGCTCGGCCGGCAGCTCGGCGAGACGAACCCCCTGGTCCTCGCGGTGGGCGTGGCCGCCATCGTATTGCTGGTGCTGGGCGATAAATGGCTGCCGGGCCGGCCGGTGGCCCTCGGCGTGGTCATTGTTTCGCTGGTGGCGGTGCCGCTGCTGGCCCTGCCGGAACACGGCGTCAGCGTCGTCGGCCAGTTGCCCGCCGGCCTGCCATCCTTCGGCCTCGCACATCTCGGACTGCGCGATTTGGACGTGGTCACGTGGCGCCAACTGGTCAGCTTGGCCTTCGCGTGCTTTCTGCTTTCCTACATCGAAAGCATCTCCGCCGCGCGCACGTTCGCCCTCAAATATCGCTACGAAGTGGACGCGCGACAGGAATTGCTCGGTCTGGGCGCGGCCAACCTGCTCGCCGGGATGTTTCAAGGTTACCCGTCGGCCGGCGGGCTTTCGCAGAGTGCCATCAACGAGCAAGCCGGCGCCCGCACGCCGCTCGCGCTCGTCTTTGCCTCGGTCACGCTCGGGCTGGTGTTGTTGTTCCTCACCGGCTTGTTCCGCAACCTGCCCAACACCGTGCTCGCCGCAGTGGTGCTGGTGGCCGTGCTCGGGCTGATTGACCTC
>Ga0182027_10011696_pt1 | contig 12372 bp, 12 predicted proteins | sample 712E1DmetaG_FD_121300 | JGI IMG/M metagenome (GOLD analysis project Ga0182027, IMG submission 121300) | Permafrost microbial communities from Stordalen Mire, Sweden - 712E1D metaG (Illumina Assembly) | ecosystem: Environmental > Terrestrial > Soil > Wetlands > Permafrost | place: Sweden...
AGGCCGACATGACGGCGGTCCCGACCCGCGACCGGCCCATCGGGATGGTCTTCCAGAACTACGCGCTCTTCCCCAACCTGACCGTCCGCCAGAACATCGCCTTCCCGCTCGAGGTCCGCCACAGACCACGTCGAGCGATCAGCGCACGTGTCGACGAGCTGCTCGACCTGGTGCACCTGACCGAGCAGGCCAATCGCTACCCCAAGCAGATCAGCGGCGGCCAGGCTCAGCGCTGCGCCCTCGGCCGTGCGCTGGCTCCGAATCCGGAGGTGCTGCTTCTGGACGAGCCGCTGTCGGCGCTGGACGCTCTGGTTCGGGGCCGGCTACGTGACGAGATCCGGCGCGTCCAGCAACTCGTCGGGATCACCGCGATCTACGTCACTCACGACCAGTCCGAGGCAATGGCCATCGCCGATCGCGTGGCGGTCATGAATTCCGGACGGGTCGAGCAGATCGCAGCACCCGCGGACCTGTACGAAATGCCCGCGACTCAGTTCAGCGCCAAGTTCGTCGGCAGCCGCAATGCGGTCGAGCTGGCCGTTCGCGACGGCCGGGTCGGAATCCCCGGCTCGTTCCACATCGATGCCCCGGCCGGATCCAACGGCCACGCTCTGGCTTTCTTCCGGCCCGAGGATGTCGTGGTGTCGCGGGGTGACGCCGGTCGCGGCATGGAGGCTCGAGTGGAACTCAAGGTCTTCCTGGGCGCCACGACACGGCTCCATCTGGTCGGCGACGCCGATGGCCAGCCGATCGCCATCTTCGGCGACTTGCCGAGCCGCCAGGCCCGACTCATCGACGAAGGCGAAACTGTCCGGGTGGACGTCGACCCGGACCACGTCCACGCGTTCCCGATCTGACGAATCGACCAGCTGAGGTTGCGAGATGAACGTTGCGGTTGTCGAGCAGGCCGAAGGCATCAGCGAAGATGCGCCGATCGCGCCGGCGAGTGAGTGGATCGACCCGGAGGGCGACGATTGGCTCTCGGCGATCACCAGTACCTGACGCAGGATTCGGTCGACGGTGTTAGCCGGGAGCCCGTAACCGATCACTGGTTCGGCTGACTCTCGCAACGGGATACGTCAGGCTCCGATCAGCCTACGGGCCTCTTCTCCAGCCTTTCGGACTGTTGCCGGTCGCCCGCCTTTCGGGGCTCGTAGGCCTCTATGAGCATTCGAAGCCCCCGTTCGCAGGTGTCGTCCTTCCATTTGGCCGCCCGCTCGGCCAGGTCGGGTGGGAGCCCAGTCTGATCGGGCTGGACGAAGGGAGAGCTGAGCATCGAATAGCCGAGGGTAAATGCCGCGAGCGACTGGTAGAGTTCCACCGCATCGTCCGACCCAAAGCCCTGGTCGATCAGGAACCTGAGGCCAGCAGGCGCGAGACCGTCGGTTCTTCGCACGGCCAGGGGCAGCATGTTCGGATGAGCGGCGAGAACGCGTCTGTATTCGCCGAAGAGCGTCGCCATCAGTTCGCGCCAGTCCTTCGGCAGCGGGTCAGGCAGCCGCGTCTCCGACCTCATGCGATCTACGGTCCAGTCCAGGAGAACTTCCTTACTCGGCACGTGCTTGTAGAGCGACATTGCCTCGACATCCACCGCGTCGGCGAGGCGTCGCATCGTCAAGGCCTTCAGGCCTTCGGAGTCGACGATGCGAAGCGCGGCGTCGACCAGCTCAGAGCGGCTTAGCGGTCGGTCGCGCCTCCGAGAAGTCATCTGTCGGGCGTGCCCTGCAGGTCATGCGCGAAACCACCGACGATGGCCGTTACCAAAACAATGAGCGTGATCCCCAGCGCAGACCAGCAGACCAGCTGAACCTGGTTCGGGTCCGTTACGCCGGGCACGAACCCAGTGATGGCGACCTCGAGGGCGAAGGCGGCGAGCGCGAAGCTCACGACCAGCAGACCTGGCCACAGCCCGGCGAGTGCAGCACCGACCCGCAACGGGACCACTCTCTGCCACGCCGTAGCGGGTCGGCCGACGCGTCGCGATACAACCCAGCCCAGAACGACGAACCCAACCTGGGCGACACCTCCGCCTACAAGGAACAACGCCGTTCCAAGAGCCAGGAGGACCGAGCTGCGGTGTTTGCGATCCAGCAGACCGATCGACCACATGATGATGGATGCACCAACAGCAATGGCTAGCAGGCCGGTCACCAGAAAGTTTGGCACCAACGTGAACGCATCCTCGGTGCCGTACGCCCACATCCGCTGGGCGGGACCGATCGACTGCACGAACAGGCTCGGCGTTGCGGTACTTCCCTGAAGCAACTCGAAGAATCCGTGGTCAAGACCGGACAATCCGGCGATGATCCCGAGAACCGAACCGATCGCTCTGGTCGCATTCACCTCGCGCCCGATCGATCCAGGCATGGCCTTGCTTGTCTGCATGTGCGGCTCCGTTCCGGGTAGGCTTACGTTGTAAGCCCACCAAGACTAGCCGCCGCCGTTCCGTGAGTCAAGCCAGGGTCAAGAGGTCGATGCGCGTTCGCCGATAAGCCTCCGGATGCCGGATCGACGCCCCGAGGCGGGTGCCGGCGAAGTGGTGGCGGCCGCTGCAGGTCGGGCCCCCGGCTGATCGACCCAGACCTTCACCGCCGCCAGGAGGCCGGCCATTTCTGCCGCCGTCGCTGCCGCCCGAGCATGAGCCAGATCGAACTGGCGTTGCCGCTTCGCTTCCAGCTTGCGCAGCCGGAGAAGGCGGCGTTCGAGCGGTACCAGCGCCGGCGTCCTCGCAGTGGCGCCGCCGCGTGACCTTCTCGCCTTCGCCACGCCCGTCCCTCCTGATCGCCGCCTAACGAGCCACCGCGCTGCCGTCGCCGGCCGGGGCGGGGTTCTGGACCCATTCGTTGACCGAGGCGATGAGCGTGGCCATCTGGCCCTTTGTGCGTTCGGACCGAGCCTGAACTACTTCCAGCTGGTGCCGCCGCTTGGCCTCTTCCTTCCGCAGCTTACCCAGGCGCCTCTCGAGCGGTACGAGCTTACGGGCCATGCGACCGTTCGCCGGCTTGGACCCATCGCTCGATTTGGCTGAGTCCGACTTTGTAGCGCTTGCCATCGAAGTCTCCTTCTCCGTCGTTGGGACGTGACGATATGGCCGCGCTCTGATCGGAGGCGCGCCCGGTCCCGAGGTCCGAGAGGGTACTCCGATAACCGGATATTTGGGACCCATGAAGGTCGCGGTTCAGCGAGCGACGCGCTCAACCTCGGTCAGGCTGTCGTCGATGATCGCGATTGCCAGGCCCAACTCGTCGCGGCTGACGATGAGTGGCGCGGATATGTGCAGCACGTTGCCCATTGCCGTCTTGAGGCTGAGACCCCGCGAGAGGCATTCGTACATGACGGCATCGGCCTCGTCGATCGCGGGTTCTCGCGTGGATCGGTTGCGGACCAGTTCGACGCCCATCAGGAGGCCAAGGCCGCGCACGTCGCCGATCAGCGTGTGGCGGCCTTGCAGCGAGCGCAATTCCTCCAGCGCCCATGCGCCCAGCTCGGCGGCTCTGGCCACGAGCCCGCGATCCTCGATCTCGGCGATCACGGCCAGTCCGGCCGCGCACGCCACGGGGTTCTTTTCGTGCGTGAAGTGGCCCAGGGCGCGGTCGGCGGCCACATTCAGCCCTTCGCGGGCGATCAGCGCCGCCAGCGGCATGATTCCGCCGCCCAGCCCCTTGCCGATGACCAGAATGTCGGGGACGATCCCGAAGTGCTCGACGGTGAAGAAGCGGCCGGTCCGGCCCAGCGCGTGCGGCACCTCGTCGAGGATGAGCAGGGCGCCGTGCCGGTCGCACGCCGCGCGAACCGCCTGCCAGTATCTGGCTGAGGGGATAGACGGAGTGTTGCGGACCGTCTCGGCGATGACGGCCGCGACGTCGCCCTCCTTTTCGAGGACGTATTCGAGGTAGCGGGCGCAGGTCAGGTCGCAGGCCCCGGCGCGATCCAGGCACCGGAACGGGCAGCGATACGGCTCGGGTGGCGGGACGTGCTCCGTACCCGCCAGGAGAGGCCCGATGCCGGCCCTGAACTGCGCCTCGCCACCGATGGAAATCGTGTCCAGCGTGCCGCCGTGGAAGGCGTTCCACATGGAGATGGTCTTGTGCCTGCCGGTTGCCACGCGCGCCAGTTGAATCGCGGCGCTGTTGGCCGTGGCGCCGGAAGTGGTGAAGAGCACCCGCGAGAGATCGCCGGGGGCCAGCTCGGCGAGTTTGCGGGCCAGCGCAATCGCCGGCCGGTTGGTGTAGCGGCGCGGCGAGAAGGGGAGTGTCTGAAGTTGGTCGATGACTGCGGCGACGACTCGAGGATTGCCGAAGCCGACCTGATGGACCGCGTTGCCGTGGAAGTCGAGATAGCGGTGGCCGCTCGTGTCGGTGATCCACGCGCCATCCGCTCCGTCCAGCACGTTCAGGCACGGCGTGCTCAGGGACTGGTGGAGGAAGTACCGAGCGTCCTCCGCGAGCAGTTCTCGAGCCTCCGCGTCCAGATGGCGAGCCTGCCAATCGGCCCGCCGCGGACTGGTGTTGGAGTCGCCTTCTGCCAGGTTGGACGCCACAGCCGTCGTCATCGGGTCAGGGCTTCTCGCCCAGGGCTAGCGATATCTCGATTGAATCGAGTACCGGCGGCAGCTCCGCGATCGAACCGATCAAGTAGTGGGCGCCGGCGCTGCGCAAAACATCCGCCGCGTGGTCGATCAGGCGGCGCTGCTCGCTGGGATGAAGCGCAGCGAGTTCGCGTGTGTCCAATCCGACGTAGTTACCGGTGCGGGTGATGCCGACGGTCCATGCCCCCGCGTTGAGTCCTTCGGCGATGTCCGCGTCCGTGTCCCCGACCTTGACCACGTGGCAGGGTGGGAATACCCGCAGCCTCTCCATCGCCCGCAGCAGCATCCAGGGTTCGGGGCGGCCGGCCGGCACCTCGTCGGCACAGACCATCACGTCGGGTTCGTATCCCTGCGTCGCCGCGTTGGCCGCGGCGATATCGCCGACCGAGCGGGGATAGCCGGTGGTGGAGCCGATGCTGCAGCCGCGGGCGCGGATCTCCGCCACAGCCTCCAGCGTGCCCGGGATGATTGCGCAGAATCGGTCGAGTACGGCCTCCTGGATCGGGACCAGCTCGACGTACATGGCGTGGACGTCGTCCTCGGCGCAGTCCGAGCCGTGGGCTTTGCGCCACCGCTCGGCGACGTCCGGCATCGCCGCGATGGCGCGGATGTGGTCGAGCTTGTAGATGCCCATCGGGCCCCGCGCCTGAGCCGTGGTGATCGGAACACCGTTTCGGGCGAAGACCTCCATGAATGCCCCGACCGGCGCCTGGGAACCGAAGTCCTGAGTGGTTCCGGCCCAGTCGAGCACGACCGCCTGCAGGAGTCGGGTTCGAGCCCGGCCGCTCGCCGCCGGCAGGTCCGCCCGGGAAGTGGCGGTCATGCCGTCACGACCGATCGCGTACCGTGGGAGGTGCTCGAGGCAGGCGCGACGTCGGCGAATTCGGGGCCATCGCAGGCGACTTCCAGGCCGTCGCCGGCGGCGGCAGGCCCGGCCTCCGCGAGCGCCCGACTCAGCGAGTCCACGAAGTCCGACAAGACCTCCAGCTCCATGGCGCCCAGCGTGCAAACGCGGAATGTGCTCTTTGCCGCGTCGCCGAGTCCCGCGTAGATGACGTAGCCGTCGCGCTTCAAGGAATCGTGCAGGCTCTGGTAGCCGACGCCCTCCGGGAGCAGCAGGCTTCGAACCGACGAAGACCGGTTGGCAGCGGCGACCGTGGGCTGTAGTCCGAGTTGCTCGAACGCTCCGTCGAGCAACTCGACCCTGCTGCGGTAGGACTCGTGGCGATGGGCTACGCCCTCGTCCAGGAGCTCGTCCAGAGCGGCTTCCAGTCCGTAGATCGCCGGAATCGCCGGCGTGAACGGGACGCTGTCCTTCTTCTGCGCCGCCAGATAGCCGGCGATGTCGAGGTAGAGCGATCGTCGCGGCGCTTCGGCCGCACGGGCCGCCCCGGCGGGGGAGAGGAGCACGAACGATGCCCCGGGCAGTCCATGGAGGCACTTGTTCGATGTGCAGGCGACCATGTCGATGCCGGAGCCGGCGATCCGCAGATCCTCTGCGCCGAGCGAACTGATCGCGTCGACAATGACCCTCACGCCCCTGACGCCGGCCACCGCGGCGATTTCGTGCACGGGGTTCAGGAGTCCGGTCGTGGTCTCGTGGTGAACAACCGCCACGGTGTCGATTGCGTGGTCTGAATCAAGTGCCGCCGCGACCTCGGCAGGATCGATCGGTTCCGTCTGGGCGGCTCGAACTGCGACTGTCTCGATCCCGAGCCGCTCGGCGATGGTCGCCAGTCGATCGCCGTACACGCCGTTGCGGCAGACCAGCAGGCGGCGTCCCTCGCGGACCGAAGCACCGACCATAGCCTCCATTGCGGCCGTGCCCGATCCCGCCAGCAAGGCCAGTTCCCAGTCGGCATCGACGCCGGCGACGCGGAAGAGCTTCTCGCGGACTCGCGCGAATATCTCCGAATACTCGGGTTCGCGATGGCAGAGGTCCGGCCCTCCAACCGCCCGATGGATCCGGTCGCTCACGACCGCCGGCCCTGGGTTCAGCAGCACTCGCTCGCGATGGCGACGCTCCTTGCCGTACGTGGCCGCGTCCATCGCGGTGAATCCGGCCGGCTCAACGATCCGGTCCGGCTGGCCGCGCAGCAGGTCGAGCCGGTCCGAGGAACCCGATGCGGCGATGCCGATGACCGCTCCCGCTCCGGCACACCGGCCGGCAATCAGCGCACCTTGCGATCCTCCGATGAGGCCCAGGCGCCGAACATCGGGTACGTCGACGGCGGCCAGGGCCACCAGCAATCCGAACGGCGCCGGTGGAAGGGGTCCTCGGACGACGATGTCGGCCAGGCGCCGCTCCACCGGCGTCGGAGTGACGCCGTCGGGCACTACCAGGACGACGCTCGAGCCGTCGCTCCGAATCGACTCGAAGTCGGCGTCGAGCTGGGCCAGTGCCGTCGTCGGCAGGTCTCCGGCAAAGATGGTCCAGACCGAAATGGCGCGTTCCATGGACCAGGATCGAACTGTCGCGACCGTGTCGGCGTAGGGCATTGCGGCGAAACCTCCATCGCAGAGTCACCGCGCTCCAGTTGGGCCGGACTCCTCATCGGAAGGTTCGTCCGGCAGCATTAACGCGCCACGAACGCCTCGTTAATTGCGCTCGCCCAGGATTCGAGGTCGATGAAGCGCCGCATGAGGCTGAACATGCCCACCAAACCAAGAGTCATTCTCCTGGCCTTCGATGGCTTTCCGCTCCACGCATTCCGAGAAGCCACGACTCCGAACCTCTGGCAGCTCGGGCAAGCCGGGGGGCTCTCTCCGGACGGTGGAACGACGGGTCTGCCTTCGACAACCTATCCGTCCTTCGCGACGCTCCTGACCGGCGCAAGCCAGAGCAGGACCGGCATCAGGACGACCGCTCAGAAGCCCGGTGCCGTGCCCGGCTGGGCCGGGGGCAACAGATCGCGAGTGCCGACGCTCGTGCATGCAACTCTAGAGGCGGGACTGAGCGCTACGGTCGTCATGGGCGATCAGAAACTGCAACAGGTCTTGGTGCTCGACACAATCGAGCGTGCCTGGCCGCCGACCGCGATCCTGCCGGAGGGAACCGAAGTCGATGCTCACGGTTACCCGACCAATGCCGCCGTGCGACCGCATGCGCTACAGGCCGCCGCCGACAGCGACCTCGACCTGCTGTTCATACACCTCAACGAGACCGACACGCTCGGTCACGACCTCGGCCCAAGCGCCGCCGAAACGATGGAGTGCGTTCGGGCCGCGGACCGGATCGTTGGAGAGATCGTCGAGGCACTGGCCCCGGACTGGGATCGCACCGTAATCGCCGTCGCCTCCGACCACGACATGGTTCGCCGGCTGCCCTATCCGACCATCGACCCGACGGCTTCGCTGGAGTGCGCCGGACTCGTGGACGACTGGATCGCCGACGGGTGTGCGGCCTGGCTGCGGTTGACGCACGGAGTCGACGCCCACATGGCCATCAGCCGTCTTGCGGCGCTCGACGGCGTCGAGGGGTGGCGTTGGCGCGAGCCGGACGTGCTGCTCCTGCTGGCCGCCCCTGGGCGCACCTTCGCGGCGCCGTGGATCCCCGTCTCAGGCATCCACGGTTCGACTGCCACTGATCGCACCCTGGCAATCGTGGGCGGCGGACATCCTGCGGTCGCGGAGATCGGCGCATCGATCGCGGCGCGGCCGCCACGCCTGCGGGATTGGGCTCCGACCCTGGCAGGCGTGCTGAACATAGATCTGCCAGATGCCGAGGGAGTCAATCTGCTGAGCGGCGACGCCGTGAGCGCCTAGCGGCCGAGAACCCCGGCGACGCGGCCGGCCACGGCGACGTACCCCTTGTCCAGTGGGCGCCAGGCGGGCGTCGAGACCGAGTCGAGCCGGGCCAGTGCATGGACGGCCCCGCCGTGGCGCCGGACTTCCTCCTTCAACGCGGCCAGGCGTTCCGCCAGCGTCGCGACGTCGCGCACCTCGTTCGGGCCCAGGACCAGCGTGGAGACTGCGAGTTCAGGGTGGCCGACTCCGTCGGGGAGCGGTCCGAGAGGTTGCATGCCGTCGGACAGTTCGAGGGCGATATCGATCGCGCCGACCACGGCCTCGTCCTCGTCGTTCCAGGCGACGATGAAGTCGTCGCCGCCCAGGTGGCCGATGAACCGAACGCCGCGCCTGCTTCCGACGCCGGCGACGGCGTGCCCGAGGGCCTGGATGGTGCGGTCGCCGGTCGAGAACCCGGAGCGTTCGTTGAATGTCTTGAAGTCGGCGATGTCCACGCGGCTGACCACGAGAGACTCGCCGGTGTCGATGATCTCCGACAGAGCCTGCTCGGTACGGGCGCTGCCGGGCATCCCGGTCAGAGGATTGAGCTGCTGCATCCGATCCAGGCCGATGCTGGTCAGGGCGCGCAGCAAGTCGCGAACGCGAACGATGCCCACGACTCTCCGGCCGGAATCGATGACCAGGACGTCGTCGAACAGCGAGTCGCTGTCTCGATTGGCCACGGTCATCGCCGCCTCGACGATCGTGGTGTCGGAGTCGATGACCCTCGGATGCGAATCGGCCATTTCCAGGACGGGCCGGTTCGCGAAGACGGCGTGGCCGAACTGTCCGCTGAACATGCGGAACAGCCGCTCCCGACCGAGTGCGGCGGTCGGCCGGAGCCGATCATCCACATAGACCAAGGTCGTGAGAGTCTCGTCCCCGAGGAACATCCCGCGAGCCTCCTCGCCCGTGATTGCGTTCGACACGAAGGCGGCCGGGGTCGCGATGGCGGCCATACGCGGCGTTTGGTCCGGGCCGCCGCGGAGCTTCTGGCGGCCTTCGCGTCGCGCGTCGGCCACGGCCTCGATCAGGTCCCGGCCGCGAGCGCCAACAACGGGCGCCATGCCGAAGGCGGCACTGCTGGTCAACTCGGCCGCGATCGCCTCGAGTTCGTCGGAGTCCTCGAGCAGGAATACGAATCCGTCGCCCTCGTCGATGAGTCCGCCGCTGGGCACCGTCTTCCTGAGCCTGCCGAGGGCCGCCTCGGCGACCCACAGCACGTGGCGCGCGTCGTGCAGGCGGACTTCGGACGGACGCGGCGGCGTGGTGGGCATGGCTGATCCCCAGTGCGGACAAGACACGAAGGCGCATTACGCGGTCGATCCCTACACCTTGGGGGAGGTCGGTTAGCCGGCCGTTTCCCGCCGGTTAACGCTGGGTGACGGCGCCGCCCCACGACGGCGCCAGCACGACTTCCGGATCGCCGGAGCGGATGATGGCGACGATCGCCTCCGCGACGGACTCCGCGGATTGCGGCTCGATCCGGCCGTCTCCGAAGCCGCCGGCGCGGCCGCCGGCCCGTAGCGACTGGTGGAATTCGGTCGCGGTCACCGACGGGTACACGACCGAGACGACGATCCCGTCGGCGGCGAGCTCGGCGCGCGCCACGTCGGAGAGCATGTTCAGCGCCGCCTTCGTTGCCGAATAGCCGCCCACTCCCGGCAGAACCATGCGCGTGGTCGCGGAGCTGACGTTGACGATCACCCCGCGGCCCTGGCGCCGCATGGCCGGAATCACGGCCTGCATCGCGAGGAGTGGGCCGTAGAAGTTGAGTTCGGTGACGGCCCTCAGATCTTCGAGGTCGATCTGCTCGACCGGCACGTGGAGACCCTGGCCGGCGTTGTTGATCAGGACGTCGACGCGGCCGTGCCGCTCCAGAGTCGTCTGGACGAGCCGAGCGATGGCGTCCGGGTCGCGCATGTCCGTGGGTAAGGCGAGCGATCCGGGCAGCTGGGCGGCGAGGGCGGTGAGGCGGTCCGCTCGACGAGCGGCGAGGACCACGACTGCCCCCTGAGCGGCCGCCAGCCGGGCCGTGGCGGCACCTATGCCGGACGAGGCTCCGGTTACGATCACGACCGCGCCGTCTAGTTCCATGGCTACACCTATCGTTGCGGCTCGGGGCTGATCGACCGAACGGGGCGAGCGGCCCGGCGGTACTGACTGACTCTACTGCCGAAAACGAAAGAGCGGCCGATCGCCGACCGCTCCTCGCAAACCCCGGCTGGGAGCTAGGGGTTCAGATCTTCGACTTCACCGGTCGCCAGGAAGACGACGTCTTCGGCGATGTTGGTGACGCGGTCGCCGATTCGTTCCAGGTAGTGCGCCGCGAACAGGATCCTCGTGCCCGGATCCACCTTGTCCGGATCGGTCCGCATCTCCACCAGGACGTCGTCGAAGACCTGGTGGTAAAGCCGGTCGATCTCGTCGTCGCGGCCGGCCACGAGCCGGGCCTTCTCCTCGTCGATGTCGACCAGGGCCATGACCACGTCGCGGACCTGCTGTGCGGCGAGCTGGGCCATCGGCGTCAGTTCGTCGTACGTGACCATGCTGGTCACGCCGGCCAGCTTGCGGGCCTGCTTGGCCACGGAGCCGGCGTGGTCGCCGATCCGCTCGAGTTCGTAGGTCACTCGGTCGAGAGCCAGCAGGAACCGCAGGTCCCGCGCCACCGGCGCCTGAGTGGCGATGGTCATGGCCACGATGCCGGAAACTGCGCGCTGAACCTCGTTGACCCGGCCGTCGTCCGCGATGACCTTCGCCGCCAGGGCGGCGTCGCGGTTCATGATCGCGTCGTGGGCCGCGAGTATCTGCTCCTCGACATACGAGCCCATGCGCAGCACGCCGTCCTTGACCTCGCGCATCTCCAGGTCGAGGCCCTCGCGCATCCGCTGGGCGTGCCGGTCGGCTTCGGCCGCAGCTTCGAACGTGGACGGCCGCGGCGGATCTCCGGCCGCAACCGGGCTGCCGGAGGCTTCGTCAACGGAACGCATAGTCGACTCCTCGCTGTGCGGGCCGCTCATCCGAAGCGCCCGGAGATGTAGTCCTCGGTCAGCCGTTCGGTCGGGCGGGTGAAGATCTGACCGGTAGGCCCGACCTCGACGAGGTACCCGGCTCGGTCCTCGGCCATCGTGAAGAAGGCCGTGACGTCGCTTACGCGCGCCGCCTGCTGCATGTTGTGAGTGACGATGACGATGGTGTAGGCCTCGCGAAGCTCACGCATGAGCTCCTCGATGCGCAGGGTAGAGACCGGGTCCAGCGCCGATGCCGGCTCGTCCATCAGGATCACGTCTGGGTCGGTGGCGAGGACACGGGCGATGCAGAGGCGCTGCTGCTGGCCGCCGGAGAGCGCCAGGCCGGACTTGCGCCGCAGGTCGTCTTTGACCTCGTCCCACAGCGCCGCGCGCTTGAGGCTGGTCTCGACCAGTTCGTCGAGCTTGCGACGGTCGTTCTGACCGCGCCGTCGCGGGCCGTAGGCCACGTTCTCGTAGATCGACATCGGGAACGGGTTGGGGCGCTGGAAGACCATGCCCACGCGGCGCCGCAACTCGACGACACTCACCTGCGGGTCCATCACGTTCTCGCCGTCGAGGCAGACCTCGCCCTTGACGCTGGCGCCTGGGATCAGGTCGTTCATGCGGTTGAAGCAGCGCAGGAACGTCGACTTGCCGCTGCCGGACGGGCCGATCAGGGCCAGGATGGAGCGAGGCTGCACGGTGAGGGAGACGTCGCGAACCGCGACCTTCTCGCTGTAGCTGATCGAAACGTGCTCGGTGGCGATCTTCACGTCGCCGGTTTGAGTCACAGCTTCACCGGCGGCGGCGGCTACGGGAGCCGCGACTTCGACACGGCGGAGTAGTGGTTCTGGGTAGACGGCGGTTGCGGGCATCTCTTCTCCGGTGGTCATGAGGCAGTCATCCGTCGGGTCAGGAGGCGGCCGACGAAGCGCGCCCCCAGGTTGAATAGCAGGACCATCGAGATCAGGACGGCCGCGCTGCCAT
>Ga0182027_10011698_pt1 | contig 12371 bp, 10 predicted proteins | sample 712E1DmetaG_FD_121300 | JGI IMG/M metagenome (GOLD analysis project Ga0182027, IMG submission 121300) | Permafrost microbial communities from Stordalen Mire, Sweden - 712E1D metaG (Illumina Assembly) | ecosystem: Environmental > Terrestrial > Soil > Wetlands > Permafrost | place: Sweden...
AGCAGGCTGAGGCAGCCGAGATTCTGATGGTCTCGCGCCCGCGGGTGTCCGACGTGGTGAACAAGAAAACGGCCAAGTTCACCATCGATACGCTCGTGGAAATGCTCAGCCGGGTCGGCAAGCGAGTGAGGCTGGCAATCGGTTGACCAGTTGATCCTCTGGTGAAGGATTGCAGGGCGATATTCGCGCGAGGTCTTCCCTTGTAATCAATACGTTACGGGCGGAGAGGTGGTTTGAAACCACGGTTTTCGGGGCGCCGCTACATTTCTGCCCCAACTCCGAGCGGCTGTTTTGTCGACAGCGGCGCCCTGGCTCACAGTTGAGGTATGGGAGAGCCTAAACGTGAGGTACGGTCCAAGTGGAGCAGCCTTATATTAGAGCGGAGCGGCAGCGGGCAGACCATCGTGGCGTTCTGTGAACAGCAACGAAATGCCGCGGCGGGGCGGGCGCTTTCTTCCCCCAATTCGCCGGCGGTCAATGCCTGGTCTGATGCGCGGCGGCTTCCCACCGGTCCACCAGCAAGTCCACCAGCGCCAGCCAGGCGTTGTCGGTGCGTTCCAGCTTTCGATACTGGGCGACATAGTCCGGCCGGTTCAATCCCATGCCCGCGAACGCCATCAGGTAAACGCCATAGCCCTGGAACTCGGCGGCCTGTTCCTTGGTCCATTGTTTCGGGTCGGCCAGGCTGCCCTCCAGGAAGTCGACCGAAGCGGCCATCGTGCCGCGGTTCCTGGACGGCGTGCTCCACAGGTCCACGCCGTGCAACTGCGCGATGCGGCAGAGCATGGCGCGCGCCTCGATGCTGGTGGCCAGCGCTTGCGCCGGCGGAATGGCGGGCGCTCCGCTTGGGGTGCGCGGCGGGCGCGGAATGGAGGGGCCGCGATAGGCGGCGAAGACCCTGCGTTGGGCCGCCGAATCTTCCGCGAACGTGGCTGCGGCGGCTTCCAGCGCGGCCCGCCAACTGGAATCCTCGCGGCCTCGGCGGTTCGCCGCCGCCGGGCCGGAGGGCGTCAGCCAGCGCAGATATTCCTCGAACCACTTGCGCGTCGCGGCTTCCTCTTTGGGGTCCCACGCTCCGCTTTTGGCCAGGAATTCCATGCCTTGGATGGCGCGAATGAGCGGCCGGCCTTCGGATACGCCGCTGGGAGCGAAAGCCATGGCCGCTTGGCTTCCCGGAACCGTGGCGGCGTGTTCCATGTTGGGCTCCATGCGCGTCTTCGGCAGAATGAACCAGGTCTGGATAATGTGCACCGCGCGGGAAGCGTAGCGCGCGTCGTCCAACAGATAGGCCGCCGTTCCGAGGGTGAATACCGCGTCGCACATGGAGTCGAGCGCGGCGCGATTGGCGGTGAAGGCCGCGGGGTTCGTCAGACCGTTGCGCCGCACGTAAGGGCCGGCTGGATTGGCGGGGTCGGGCCAGTAATAGGGAGATCCGCTGTAGTATTCGTGCGCGTCCAGGTCCACGCCTTTCGGACGGTCGGCCGTGACCGTCCAGAGGCCTTCCTTGAAGTGGTGTTCGGCGTCCGCGCGCAGGCGCCTCACTGCGTCCTGCGTCCAGGCCTCCTGGCGGATCACGGCGCTGTGGATCGGCTCGGCTTCGTCGCCCGAGACCAGCGTGGCGGGCGTTTCCGCGGCTCGCGCCAGGCACGCAACCACGAAAATAAAAGCGGCGCTCTTCACTCGTAACGATTGTAACGGATTACGCGGCGTCCCCGCGCTCGTAGGCCGCGTTGAACTCGCACCCGATCAGCGCGCTGGCCGCCAGCAGGTACATCCACACCAGCAGCGCGATGCCGGCGCCCACCGATCCGTACATCACGTTGTAGTGCGCCATGTGGCTTACGTACCAGCCGAAGCCCATGGTCGTGAGCATCCATAGGACAGCCGCCAACAGGGCGCCCGGCCAGACGTAGCGCCAGCGGGTCGCCCGGTAGGGTCCGAAATACAACAAGCACCCGGCCACCGTTACGGAGGCCGCCAGCGCCACCAGGTATCGCGCCACCTGGCTCAGCGGCTGCCACACCGACGACAACGGATGCCACTGCGGATCGAGCTTCACCAGGCCCAGCACGGCGCGTTCCGCCTCTTCGCCGAACACGATCGCCAGCGTGGCCGCCAGCAGCGGGACGGCGCACACCAGCGCCAGCGCAATGGCCACCCAGGTTTGACGCCAGAATCCACGGTCGCGCGGCACGCGATAGGCCGCGTGGAAGCCGTCTATCAAGCTCTTAATCACGCTCGAAGCCGCCCATAGCGAGATCAGGCAGGCCACCACCAGCAGTCCGGCCGGCCGCTTGCCCGCATAGCGGAACTGCTGCACCACCAGGTCTTCCGTGCCCGGAGGGACAATTTCCGAAAGCCAGTTCTCCAGGGCCCGGGAGACGAACGGCACGCCCGTCTGAACCAGGATGGCGGCCGACGCCGCCAGCACCGGAAAGAAAGAGAGCAGCGCCGAATAGGCCGCCCCTTTGGCGATGCCGAAGCAATCGTCCTCGAAGGCGGCGGCCACCGTTCGCCGCAGTAGGAATCCGAAGGCGCGGGGATCCAGGCGCATTACCGGGCCGCCATCATTTCAGCACGGCTTTCGCCACGCCGGTGTTGCCCGCGCTATCGGCCACGCGGATCGCCAACAGATGCTCTCCCGCCGTGAGGCCCTTCAGGTCCAGCGCGAACGTTTCGCGCAGCCCATCGACAATGCCGCCCGGCGCCTCCACGGGGACCCAGTTCGCGGCGTCCAGCGAATATTCGCAGCGCCGCAGCGGCGAACCCTTATCGGCCGCTTCGAATTCGACGTGCGCCGCGGCCCCATCCCGCCGTACCGCTCCCAGCGTGACAACGGGCGGCGTGTTGTCGATCAGCACGGCGGAGCTTACCGCTTGCGCCTCGCGCGCGCTCGATGGCGGGTTGGCCTCGCGGTCGGAGGCTACCACGCGAAAGAAGTACTGGCCGTCGGCGAACATGTCGCCGTCGAAGGAGATCGAACTGTCGTGCGTTCCGGTCTTGAGCGCAATCCATTGGGTCTGGTCTTCGCCCCGGAAATACACGTCGTAGACCAGACGGTCGCCATCCGGGTCCTCCGCCTGCCAGGCGACCGTGATCTGCGAGTTGGCCGAGTGCGACAGTACCTGGCTAGGCGCCGGCGCGCCAGGATCGGCGCTGGCAGAGACCGTCACTGTGGCCGCGTCCGAAGAACCCTTGGCGGCGGTCGCCGGCGCCGCGGACACGGTTACGCCGTTCACTACCGGCGGCGTGTTGCGCGGCAGGTAGGCTACCGTTACCCCGTTCAGCACGGGCGTGCGGCCGGCGCTTCCGGCCATCTCCAGTTTCCATTGGATGAAGCGCGCGTTGGGGCTCGATATGCGCGAACCGGCCGGGTCGGTCAGGGGGGCCGACCAATCGCTCCAGGTGCGGTCCGGCGTGGCCGAATTGCCGCTGCGCGTGCGGAAGGCGAGCGAGCAGCCGGCGGGCGTCTCGGCGCGCCACGCCAGGCTGCCCCATAGCGCGGTGGCGCCGGCATCGTGCACCGGGGCCTCCAACTCTCCAGCCGCGCCCGGCGAATCGCTCAGCTTGAAAATGCGTCCGATGTCGCTGGTGGCGGCCAGCACGGCCTTGCCGGAGGCCAGCAGCCGGGTAGTCTCGCCCTCGCCGGTCTCCGCGATTAAGGTGACGCGCCGGTCCGGCGCCAAGCCGTAGATGCGCCCGTTCTGGTCGGTGGCGAACAGCACCTGGTTGTCCCCGGCCAGCAGGTCGTAGGCGTTCTCGTCCTTCGAACTCCACAGCGTCTCGACGGTATTGTCCGCGTTGATGCGATAGACGGCTGACTTATCGCCGCCCGTCGCCTCGGGCAGCGCGGTGGTCTGCGCAGGCGTCTGGGCGGCCGGTACCGGGGCCGCGCGCGTCTGCGGCTTGGTGGCGTCCGGAGGCTTGATCTCGCTGCTCTGGGCCTCCACCGTGACCGTGGCCGTGACGGTGGGAACCGTGCCCGCCGGGTTGGCGTTCTGCCCGCCCTGACCCGCGGCTTGCGCCCGCCGGGCTACCGATCCGCCCAGGGCGGCCGCGTAGACCGTGCCATCCGCCATGGGCACGATGGCGCGGATCTCGGGCAGCCCGGAGTCGTATAGCACGAAGGCCTTGTCCTTGGCGGAAATGCGGTACAGAATGCCGTTCGGCTCCGTGCCCGCCAGCAGCCGGCCTTGCGCATCCACGGCCAGGCCGGTGATGTGCGATTGGCCCGTATCGTAGTAAAGTTCGCCCTTGCCGGCCGAATCCACGCGGAAGATCTTGCCCTGGTCGCCGGTCCCCACGTAGAGTGCGCCGTCCGGCCCCACTGCCAGCGACCAGATATAGCGCGACTGCGGCGCGAAATACTCCGTGGCCTTGCCGTTTTCGATCCGGTACACCGCTCCGTTGGGCGACGCGCCGGCGTAAACCACGCCTTTGCGGTCCACGGCGATGGCGAAGACTTCCGGCTGTTCCGCCGTCCACAGCAGAGCCGATTGGCCGGCGGCGTCGATCTTATAGACGCGCCCCTGGTTGCCGGTGGCGGCGTAGAGCGTGCCATCCGGACCGCGCGCCACGCTCCAAATGGCCGGCTGGCCCGAAGCGAACAGCGGGTCCACCTTGGGCGCCAGGGACACGCGCCCGTCCCTGCCGAGCGAGATGCCGCTGAATCGCCCGCGAATGAAATCGGCGTACGAGTTCATCTCCCAGGTGGCCGTGCCGCTGGCGAACGCCGCCGAACCGAGAGCCAGCGCAAGAGCCAAAGTGGCGCAGGCGCCCCTGCCTGCCGCGCCACGATTGCGTAGAGAGGTCATGGCTTGATTTCCACCTGGATGGTCTTCGATCCGGTGACGGCCATGCCGCCGGCGTCGATCTCCATCTCCGCGATTTTCGAATTACGAGTTTGCGCGATGCCGCCGGTACTTGACTGCAATCCCCCGAGGATCAGCGCCACCGAGGCCGGCGGATCCGGCAAGTCGGCGCCTCCCAGTTGAAACGCCGGGCTGGCGCTCCAAACGCGCACGTAGGCCCTATCGTTCGGATGCAGGCCGTTCAGCATGGCAACCACCTGTCCGGGCGTGCGCTCCGGAGAGTTGAGAACCTGGTGGAAATCCGCCAGATTGGTGGTCGCCGCGTCCGCCACCGTGAAGTAGATCGCGCCAGGCTCCGCGCCGATGGGCGTCTCGTACGCCACTTGGCGTGTGATCTCCTGGCCGTTGTCCCCCACCAGCGAGACGCTAATGCGGATCGTCTCGCCCGGGTGAACTTCGCGCCGCGATGCGGTGATCCCATCGATTTGCAACTCCCTCTTCGCATCGAAGGCTTCGATGTTGAGATCCACCTGCCGCAAGGCGAGCGCCTCGTAGCCGCTCTGCATGGCGTAAGCCGCCGGAAGCGCGGCGGCCATGGCCGACTGCGCCGCGGAGCCGTTGTCGGCCGAGGCAATGCTGGCGATCTTTACCGGCGCCAGTCCGTTCTGAAACTGGATCTGGCCCGTGATCCGCACGCTGCCGGCGCCCACCGTGCGCTCCGTGGCTTCAATCGCCGAGGAGACCGCCATCTGGATGAGCAGCGGCGATAGCAGCGGGTCGTTCACCATCCGCATGTGGTAGCTCTCGATGGGTTGGCCATTGCGCGTTACCGAGATCGACATCGGCGTCAAGGCGGGCAGCTTGCCCAATTCCCCGGAGACCGCCGTATCGCGATCCTGCGTAATGGCGCCCATCCATTCCTTGGCCGTCGACACCTTGAACGACGAATTGAGGGCGGGCAGCAACGCGATCACCTCGGCGCGCGCGAACGGCAAGGCCGTCGAGCCTACGTCCAGAAAACTGTGCCCGAAGGCATACACGCGTGCGCCATCGATGTAGGTGACGGTGCCGTCCGCGCCCACGCTCAGGTCGCCCGTCATGAGCTGGACGCTGATCATGGCGCCGGGTTTGAGATCGGCGGGATTTCCCATTCCGGGGGCCACGTTTCCGCCGCCGGCGACGCCCTGGCTCGGTTCGAGTCCCAGCGATCGGAGCCGCGGCCCGAAGGCTTCGAGGGTCTCGCGGCTGAATCCACCGAAGGAAATCGGCGTGGCGATATTCACCATCCGCTCGTCGCCGGCCATGGCGGGCGCCGGTTGCGGAAAGAGGTGCAGGATGTCTTTGTCGCCCAGCGCCGCGCGCGGCCCCGGCGCGCCGCCTGGAGCTGCGCGCACCATCTCCTCGATGGGGCGAATCCCGGCGATGGGGTCCTTGGCATAGGGAAACGCCATGGCCACCGCGCCCACCAGCCGCCCGTCGATATAAACCGGGCTGCCGCTCATGCCCTGCATCACCCCGGTATGTTCGAGCGGCCCGCCGGAGAGCCGCGCCAGAATGAGCGACTGCTTCGGCCCGGCGTTATCCAGCACGCCCAAAATCTCCACCTGAAATTCGTCGATCCGGCTGCCCGAGAACACCGTCCTGCCCACCCCGCGCATCCCCGGCCGAATGTCTTTCAGCGGAAAGAAGCCGGTCTGCGCCGACAGTGCGGCCGTGAGCGCGAAGACCGCAGGGAGAACAAAGCGAGGCACACAACCATTGTACCCGTGGCTACATCGGGGAAACGCTACCAACCGATTCGCGTCAGCCCGGCGACAGAATCGAAGTGCTTGTCGCGGCTCAGCACCGGCAAAGCGTGTTGCCGCGCCAAGGCCGCGATCCACACGTCGTTTGCGGGAATCGGGCGGCCGATACGCTTCAGTTCGTCCCGGATCTCCGCGTAGCGTTCGGCCGTCCCCTCGTCTACCGCAAGCACGCGACAGCCACCGAGGAACGTGACGAGCCAACGTTCATGGCGCGTCCGATTGCGCGACTGCCGCAGGCCATACTTGTATTCGCCCAGGACGACCGCCGGAATCGCGATTTCGTCCGCCCGTTGAAGAAACAACTCCACTCTCGGTTCGCCATCCGCCAGGGCGGACAACCCGTTCGTATCGAGGATCACAGCCTATCCTCAGGCTCGATCTGCTCGAATTCCTCCTCGACGATCCGGTCAATCTCCACCAGATCCTTGTGCAGGCTGTGCAGTTTGCCGAAGCACTTCATCCAAGGCTTGTCGCCGCTTCGCCGCGCGCGTAACTTTTCCGCCAGCGCCTCCGACACCAATGCCCGCAGCGGAATCCCTTGCTCCGCGGCCGCCGACTTGGCCTGCCTGAAGAGCGCGTCCGGAATTTCGAGGGTCGTCTTCATCAACCGCCATTGTCCCATATTTATGGGTCGAGCGCGGTTACCGCGATCCCAAGTAGATATCGTGCAGGCGAATCAGCCCAAGTGCGCGGCCGCTGGCGTCCACCACCGGCAGGACGGAGATCTGCGAGGGCCGCCGCTCCATCAACTCCAGCGCTTGGCCCAAGCGGGCGTCCGGACCGATCGTCACCGGCGAGCGGGTCATGGCGTCTTCGGCGCGCAGGGTGCGGATATCGTCGTGACTGGTGAGCGCGCGGCGTAAGTCGCCTTCGGTGACGAACCCCGCCAGCGCGCCGCCGGGGAGAGTCACGCAGGCGCCTCCCAGCGGCCGGCGCGTCATGGCGATGATGACTTCCTTTAGCGAGGCTTCCGGGCCCACGAAAGCCACCTCGCCGGCGCCGTGCATGGCCTCTCCCACGCTCGAATTCAAGTTCCGTCCAAGCTGTCCGCCCGGGTGAAAGCGGCCAAACTCCTCCGGCGTGAACTTGCGGGCGCACATCAGCGCGATAGCCAGCGCGTGGCCCAGTGCGAATGCCGTCACCGCGCTGGCGGTGGGCGCCAGGTTGTTAAGGTCGGCCTCACGCTCCACCGAGGCGTCCAGCAGCATGTCCATCTGCGCCGCCAGCGGCGATGCGGCGTTGCCCAATATGCCGATCAGCGGAGAGTGGAACTCGCGCAGCAGCGGCGCCAGCGCCAGTAACTCGGCGGAAGTCCCGTTCTTCGAAATCAGCACCGTCGGGTCGCCGCGCGTGTAGATCCCCAGGTCGCCATGCACCGCCTCGGCGGGGTGCAGAAACACCGCGGCCGTCCCCGTGCTGCACAAAGTCGCGACCAGCGAGCGCGCCACATGCCCCGATTTGCCGATCCCGGTCAGGACTACTTTCCCCGGATGCGCCAAAATCAGGTCCACGGCGCGGATCAATTCGCCATCGAGATGCTGAGCCGCCCGCTCCAGCGCGCCCGCTTCAATCTGAATGGCGGTGCGCGCGGCGGCGAGCCATTCCTGTTTGTCGGCGTCGGAGAACATGGGAAGTTTCATCATCGCACACGCTACAATGGCCTCTAATGCCTACCTGGAAGCGAAATTGGTTGGCGCTGGCGTTGCTGTTCTGCGCCTCCGCGCCGGGCGAGGTTCGGCCGCTCACCATCCTCCACCTCAACGATATTCACGCCCACATCTCGCCCTCGGACCAAGGGCTGGGCGGGTTCGCCTGTCTGGCAACGGTTATCCGGCGCGAGCGCGCGAATTGCCCGGAGTGCATCTTGCTTAGCGCGGGCGACCTGGTGCAGGGCACGCCGGTTTCCACCATCTTCCACGGTCTGCCCGTCTTCGAGGTGGCCAACCTGCTGGGCTTCGACGCGGCCACGCTCGGCAACCACGATTTCGATTACGGATGGATGCAGGCGCGCAAGTTCATCGAGACCGCCAACTATCCGCTGGTCTCCGCGAACGTGGCCGGCGCCGGCAACCGCCTCTTCGCGCGCCCCTATGTCATCCTCAACGTCAACCACCTGCGCGTGGCCGTCATCGGCGCCCTTACCGACGACATGCGCAACCTCTCGACTCCCAAGCTGATGGAGGAATGGCATACCGTTCCGGTGGTCGCGGCCGTGCGGCGGTACGCGGCCGAACTGAAGGATAAGTCCGATCTCATCGTGCTGCTAGCGCATATCACGGCCGCGGAGGAAAAGGAGTTTCTGGATTCGGCCCCGGAGATTCCCGTGATCGTCTCCGGGCACTTGCATGACGGCCTCGAGCGCGAATCCACCCGCGATGGCCGCGTCCTGGTGCGCGTCAAGTCGTACGCCGTGGAATTGGGGCGCCTGGATTTGCAGGTCGATACCGAAAAGAAGGCGCCGGTTTCATGGACGTGGAAACGCATCCCCATCGACGCCTCCAAGATCGAGCCCGCCGCCGACGTGGCGTCCCAGGTGAAACGCTGGGAGAGCGAAGTGACCGCGCGTGTCGACCGGCCGCTGGCGGTCTCCAAAAAGGAGTTCACCCACGCCGAAGTGAAGGCGCTCATCGAGCAGGCCATGCGCGACGAGACCGGCGCCGATTTCGCCTTCATGAACTCGGGTGGCGTGCGCGCCGGCTTGCCCGCCGGGCAGTTGCTGGAACGCCACATCTGGGACATCATGCCGTTCGACGATCTGGTGGTCATCGCCAAAGTAAAGGGGAGCGACCTGCCGGCCGTGGCGCTCGGCGGGCGCCGGCCCGATCCCGCCCGCGAGTATACGCTGGCGGCCACCGAGTTCACCGCCGCCAACCAAAGCGCTCCATCGCAACTTCGGACCACCGGCCTGAATTTCGGCCCCGATGTCGGACTCTTGCGCGATCTGCTGATCGATTGGTGCCGCAAGAAGAAAGTGATCGAGTAGGGCATGCCAAGCTCGCGCACCCCGGCTTCGCTCGGGTTCCGCATGCCGGCGGAATGGGAAACGCACGCGGCCACCTGGCTTGCCTGGCCCCACAATCCGACCGACTGGCCCGGCAAGTTGGACCCCATCCGCTGGGTCTACGGCGAAATCGTGCGCAAGATCGCGCCCGGCGAAACCGTGCGCATGTTGGTCGATTCCCGCGCCGAGGAGAAACTGGCGCGCGGCTATTTGAGCCGCGCCGGCGCCGGCATGGCCGGCGTCGAGTTTGTTCTGCATCCGACCAACCGCGGTTGGACGCGCGACAGCGGGCCGGTCTTCGTCCGCCGGCAGGTCCGCAACCGCTTGCAAACGGCCATCGTGCACTTCCATTTCAACGCCTGGGCGAAGTATCCCGACTGGCGGAAAGACCGCAAGGTCCCGGAGACCGCGGCGCAACGGCTGAAGAAGCGGCTCTTCGACGCGCGGGCGGACGGCCGCCCGTTCGTCCTCGAAGGCGGCGGCATCGAAGTCAACGGCCGCGGCACGTTGCTTACTACCGAAGAGTGCTATCTCGATTCCGTCACCCAGGTGCGCAATCCCGGCCTGGGCCGCGCAGGGTTCGAGGCGGCCGTGCGCCACTGCCTGGGCGCCACCAACGTCTTCTGGCTGCCCGGCGGCGTGACCGGCGACGACACCCACGGCCACATCGACGACATTTGCCGCTTCGTGAACGCCAATACGGTCGTACTGATTCGCGAGGATAACCCGAAGGACGTCAACTACCGGCCCTTGCGCCGGAACTGGGAACGCATCGCGGACCTGCGTCTCGAGAACGGCGCCAAGCCCGAGGTGGTGGCGCTGCCCATGCCGGGGCCGTTGTTCTTCGAGGGCGGCCGCTTGCCCGCCAGCTACGCGAATTTCTACATCTGCAATTCCGCCGTGCTGGTTCCCACTTTCAACGACCCGAACGACCGCATCGCGCTGGGCATCCTGGGCGAATTGTTCAAGGACCGCCCCGTGGTGGGCATCCACGCCGTGGACCTGGTGCTGGGGTTCGGAACGTTGCACTGCCTCACCCAGCAACAGCCCGCCGAGTGAGCGCGGGGTATCATCAAGAAAACGGCATGGCTAACGTAAATCCCCAGGCTGGCAAGGCGGCCGATGCTTCCATCCTTGTGAATGTCGCCAAATTGGTGACGGAATACTACGAGCAGCGGCCCAACGCGGCCGTGCCCGAGCAGCGCGTGGCGTTCGGCACCTCGGGCCACCGCGGTTCCTCCTTCGATAAGAGCTTCAATGAGTGGCACATTCTCGCCATCGCCCAGGCGATTTGTCTGTACCGCAAACAGCATGGCATCGACGGGCCCCTGTTCATCGGCATGGATACGCACGCCCTCTCCGAGCCGGCGCTGGCCACGGCGGTGGAGGTGCTGGCGGCCAACCGCGTCGAGGTCGTGCTCGCGGAAAAGGGCGAGTACACGCCCACACCGGCGATCTCGCACGCCATCCTGACGTACAACCAGGGACGCAGCGCCGGACTGGCCGACGGCATCGTCATCACGCCCTCGCACAACCCTCCCGAGGACGGCGGTTTCAAGTACAACCCGCCGCACGGAGGGCCAGCCGCCGGGGATATTACCGCGTGGATCGAGGCCAAGGCGAACGACATCCTGGGGAACGTGGCGGACGGCGTCAAGCGGATTCCGTACGAGAGAGCGATGAAGGTGGCCACCACCCACCAGCGCGATTTCGTCAAGCCGTATGTCGACGATCTGGCGAACGTCATCGACATGGAGGCCATTCGCGGTTCGGGGCTGAAACTCGGCGTGGACCCGCTGGGCGGCGCCGGAGTTCACTATTGGGGACCCATTGCAGCCCGCTATGGCCTGGATCTCACGGTAGTGAGCGACGCCGTCGATGCCACTTTCCGCTTCATGACCTTGGACTGGGACGGGCGAATCCGCATGGATCCTTCGTCGCCCTATGCCATGCAGCGGCTGATTGGGTTGAAGGACAAGTTCGACGTGGCGTTCGGCTGCGACACGGACCATGACCGGCACGGCATCGTCGCCAGAAGCGTCGGCTTGTTGCCGCCGAACCACTACCTTTCCGTGTGCGCGTACTACCTCTTTGCGAACCGTCCGCAATGGGGCAAGGACGCCGCCGTGGGCAAGACGCTCGTAAGCAGCGCCATGATCGACCGGGTGGCGCGGAAACTGGGACGGCCGCTGTATGAAACGCCGGTGGGTTTCAAGTGGTTCGTCGACGGGCTGCTGAAGGGTTCGCTGGGGTTCGCGGGCGAAGAGAGCGCGGGATCCTCGTTTCTGCGGCGCAACGGCGGCGTATGGACCACCGATAAGGATGGCATCGTCGCGGCCTTGCTTTCGGCGGAGATCACCGCCCGAATGGGGCGCGATCCGGGCGAGATCTACGCCCAACTCACACGCGAGATGGGCGACCCGGTCTACGCGCGCATCGACGCGCCGGCCACCCGCGCGCAGCAGGCGATCCTCGCGAAGCTCTCGCCGGAAGATATCCAGGTGAAGGACCTTGCGGGCGAGAAGATCGAGCGCATCCTGACCAACGCTCCAGGAGACGGAAGCCCCATCGGTGGCGTCAAAGTGGTGGCGGAAAGCGGCTGGTTCGCCGCCCGCCCCTCCGGCACCGAGGAGATCTACAAGATCTACGCCGAAAGTTTCCAGGGCGAGGCGCACCTGCGGCGCATCCAGGAAGAAGCGCAAGCCATGGTGGGGCGGGCTTTAAGCGCACCCCCGGCTTAGCCGCAAGGGCCGC
>Ga0182027_10011699_pt1 | contig 12368 bp, 8 predicted proteins | sample 712E1DmetaG_FD_121300 | JGI IMG/M metagenome (GOLD analysis project Ga0182027, IMG submission 121300) | Permafrost microbial communities from Stordalen Mire, Sweden - 712E1D metaG (Illumina Assembly) | ecosystem: Environmental > Terrestrial > Soil > Wetlands > Permafrost | place: Sweden...
ACTCGATGCCGATGGAACGCCAATCGCTGTATCCACTGCATTTGCCGGCTCGCCTTCCATTGCGTTGCCGCTCCTGGTGCGCAGCAATACTATTTACGTTACGCCCAATACGTCCAAAGTATATGCTCTGAATGCGTCGAATTTAAACCAGCTCTGGAACGTAAACCTGCAGGCCGCAAATACGGGCCCAACGTTTACCTCTGGAGAAGGCGTTCTGTATGTGGCCTGCGGAAATTACGTCCAGCGTATTACCCTTTCCGGTAATCCCACGGTTACCGACTGGAGCTATAACGCCGGTGCTGCGGTTTCATCGGGTCCGATCAACGCTTTCGGAACCACCGTTTACTTCGGCCGCAACAGCGGCCAGTACTTTGCCATAACCGACAACACCACCAGCGCCGCCACGGTGACGAACTGGCCCTATTCGTCCGCAATCATCGGGAATGCCAACACCGGCCCCTGGATTGACGAGACCAACAGCCGTGTCATTTTCGGCACGGACGGAGGATATTTGCACTCCTTTATTTTGCATTAACAAACAGAAAGAGGATCTTGAGCTACAAGAAATGGCGGGGTTTACGCAAGTGAATTGCGAGGAACTGAAAAAGGACACGGACAAATTCCGTAACTCATTGTATGATAATGAGTAGTCCCTAGGGGAATTGAACCCCTGTTGCAGGAATGAAAATCCTGTGTCCTAACCACTAGACGAAGGGACCACAAATGAAAAGTGTTTTAAAATACCTTAATTTCGTGCATAGTGCAATCGAAAAAAGGTCCCTGTGAGTATTGACGGCTATAGAGTAGTTATTATTGTCCCGCAGGGATATAAGCATTCAATGTGTTTTGCCGAGGTCGGATTTCTGCTCAAGCATTCGCTTGTCTCCTGCGGGATATCGTGCGACATTGCGGTCAATGATTTGGCGCGGGACAAAATTAATGTCATTTTAGGCTGGCATTTGATGCCGTTCAAGGATGAGCATTTGTCAATAACTTATATTCCGTATCAGCTTGAACAATTAAGTCCGGCAGCCTGGAACGCTTTTTCGGAAGATGCAAAAAAAGTGTTATCGCATGGTTTCAAGGTCTGGGATTATTCAGAGGAAAATATCAGATTCCTTAATGAATTGGGCATTAATGCCCAGCATCTGCCTGTTGGATATCACCAGAGTCTTGAGCGGGTTCAGCAGGGCCGCCCTAAAGACATTGACGTTCTCTTTTTCGGCAGCATCGGTGAGCGGCGCCAAAAAATCCTTAACATTTTGTTGCAAGAGAAAAAAATCAGACTCCATGCGTTGTTTGGTGTTTATGGCCGGGAGCGGGACGAGTATATTGCACGTTCAAAGATAGTGCTCAATGTCCATTTTTACCCGACAAAAATCTTCGAGGCCGTACGGATATCCTATTTATTGAATAATCGCTGTTTTGTCGTTTCGGAAGAGTCCGATGTCAATCCCTACCGTGGAGTGCCGCTACCGATGGTTCCCTACGAACAGCTTCCCGACGCATGCCGCTCATTTCTTGGCAGAGAAAATGATATTGAGCGCGAAAAAAACGCCTCCTACGAGGCGTTTAAAAGGAAGTACCCGATGGTTGACTTGATAAAAAAGGTAGTATTTTGAACGGAACTTTTAAGGCTTGGCAAAATAATAGCGAAGAAGATCTTTTTCACCAGTCAAAATCAGGGAAATCTTTTCAATCCGTTTAATCCAGGTCAAATTTTGTCTTTCTTAAAGAATGCGATGCCTTCTTCCACCAGTTTCATGTCCACGCAGGTATTGTAACAGGGGCCATGAGGCCGGTCGTTTATCACCCCGTAAACCGGTATGGGGTACACATCCTGGATGCCCAACGTAAGATCGCGTTCGCAGGCCACCGCCACTATACCGTCCGGGTTGATCATCGCGACCTTCTGCCGCGCAAGCGTTCCGCCGTTGACCACTTCGATCTTGAGGCCCATTTTTTCCCCAAGTGAAATCATGTTTCCTACCGGGCATCTGCCGCACCGCATGCAATTGTTGACGTCGGTGGTTAGTTTCCTGTTGCAGATATCGATTTGGAGGCAATGGGGCAGCAGCACCAGGATGCGTTCCCCCTTTATTCTTCCCTTCTGGGCCTTGGTGAGCGCATTGTTGACTTTCACAAATGAGGTCCTCAGGATGTTCCGATTGACGCCCAGGAGCTGGCTGAGGGTCGCGGCAATGGGGAAGAGCACCTTTACGGTGACGGACCGTTTTCTATGCGGATAGAGGAGGTCTATACCCGTAAGCGCCGTGAGGGTTATTAAGAAAAGCCCGCCCGCCACAACCAACCCGCACCCGATAAGCGCGGTCAACGTTATCGTATCTAACCACACGTTCAATGTCTTTAACCGGACGGTAACAAGGAAATAAAACAGCAGTCCCAGACCTAAAAAAATAAACAGGCTGGCCCAGCAAAAAGCCAGAAAAGTCAGCTTGGTCCATACTGCGCGCCATCCGAAATCCTTTATGGCCGCGGGGTTTAAAAGACTGCTGCATGTCCGCAGGGAAGTCATGCGTCAACCGACGTTTTCAACGGTTTTTATTTCAGGAATGGATTTTTTCAAAAGCCGTTCCACCCCCATTTTAAGCGTCATCGCCGCGCCCGGGCATCCATGGCAGGCGCCCTGGAGCCTGACCTTGACCGTTCCATCGTCCGTAACCTCAATCAATTCGATGTCTCCGCCATCCGCCTGGAGATTGGGTCTAATCTGGTCGATTACTTCCTGAACACGTTCCTTCATATTTTTCTCCTTTTGGAAATGTTGTCAATACTAAATATAATTCCTTTCTTAACCATGGGTATCACCGTAGGCTAAATTTTATTTTAAAAAAATAATCGGTTTTTAAAAGGTTTTTTTAAAGTTTTTACATTTGTTGCCGATATAAATAATAGGGATTTTGCTATGTATTTATATTTTTTTGCTGTCTATTGAGATAATTATATATGCGTATTCAAAATATTGCACAATATCAATCTATAGACGTCAAACCAAGGATTTCCAAAGAGAAATATCGGGTGGAGGGTATGCCCAAAGAAGCACCCAAAGACACCTATGAATCTTCTCAGACCGAGGTGCGTCAAGATTTGCTTAATACGGTTAAAAAAAGAATTTCCGCGGGTTTTTATAATACTGAAATCGTGCTTGATGACCTGAGTGATTCCTTTGCCAAGGCTCTGAATCAAACCACATAATGCCCCGCCGACACCTTCTAAAGGCATAACCTATTTTATTCAGGATTTTTAGGATTAGTCTCTGTAGCTGAATTATATACGCGTCCAGCGTACATAATTCCTGCGTACAGAGACTTATCCACCTTGTGGGTTAGGCCATTTTTCCGGTTTAATATTTTGTAAAATACCGTGCATAGTTTAATTCAAAAAACCATCAACTTCTTTAATGCAAAAAACCGGTGGTATGTGGCGGTCCTTGCGGGGTTTTCCTATGCTTTGGGCGTACCTCCTTTTGATAGTCAATTGCATCGGGCCTTTACGTTTTTTCCGCTGTTAAGTTTTGTAATTTGTGTCCCGCTTTTCTGTTTTTCACTTAATACTTCGGCAAAGCGCGCGGCCCTACAAACCTATCTTTTCGGTTTTGCCGCATCCCTTGGCCAGCTTTACTGGATCGCATTCGTGACTCCCGAAGGCTTGTGGCACTTGATTGTGACCGGGGTTTTGCTCATCACCCTTTTTGAGGCCCTGTTTTTCACCGCCAACGGGCTTCTGTTCAGAATGGTTTATAAAGAATTTCCTGCATTATACGTATTGTTCGTCCCTGCCATCTGGGTATGTATTGAGTTTGTACGAAGCGTTGGAGAAATTTCGTTCCCCTGGACGACACTCGGTTATTCCTTGACGCCCTTGCTTGCGTTTTCGCAAATCTCGTCAATAACGGGCGTGTATGGAATGAGTTTTTTTATTATGCTGGGCAACGTGCTGATCTTTCAGGAAGTTCGACAATTTGTCCACTATAAAAAGATCCGGAAGAAAGGCGCGTATCTCATAGGATTTGCAGCGTGCATGCTTGGAATTTCCCTCTGGGGATGGCACCGGCTGCACTTTTCCAAGTCAGCCGGGCCGATGGCCACGGTATCACTCATTCAGCCCAATATCGACCAGAACAATTGGGGCAACCATTCGCTCGATACCGCTTTCGATGTGATCGAATCGCTTGTGTATGCCTCCGCGCAGCATTACCGGCCCAATGTCATCATATTGCCCGAAAGTGCGCTCTTATGCTACCTTGTGAGGCGGCCGTCCCTTCGGCAGCGTGTTATCGGATGGTCTCAAAGAACAAGGACCCCGCTTGTGCTCGGGGCATTGCATTGGGACGTTGCTCCGGCGCACTCGCTCACCGAATATTTTGTTTACAACACGGTTTTTTTTCTTGACAGCGGGTCCACGAAATTCGTCCCGTATTTTAAAATGAACCTGGTGCCATTCAGCGAAGCGCTTCCTTTTCAAGGGCTGTTCCCTATCCTCAGCCGCGTAAATTTGGGGCAAGCTGATTTCAAGCGCGGCACAACGCCGGTTGTTTTTTCAATCGGCAACAACATACAGGCCGTTCCTTTAGTCTGCTACGAAATCATTTATCCGGGTTTTGTACGCAACAGGTTGACAAAATCGACGAACCTTCTGGTGAATGTGACCAACGACGGATGGTTCGGCAAATCGTCGGGGCCTTTTCAGCATGCGGTCATGTCGAGACAACGCTGTATTGAGAATGGCATCTCTCTTGCCCGCTGCGCCAATTCGGGCATCAGCATGCTGGTGGACCAGTATGGCAGGGTCCTTTCCAAAACGCGCCTTGGTGAGCGCACGCAGCTTTCGGGCGCCGTTTCTTTATCCCGCGTAGCAACGCTCTATTCAAGGTTGGGCGATTGGCCGGTAGCGCTGTCGTGGGGTCTTGCTGTTTTTTTAATTGCTTTGATGGTCCTGAAAAAGCGGACTAAATAAGCGAACCAAAAAAAGGCCCTTCTCCGTAAAGAGAAAGGCCTTTTCAATGTACCTACCGCTGTTTACACTCTAATATTTAAACGGGGTCGAAGCCGGAGCAGGTGCTGCCGCAGGCGCGCCTTTGATTTGCGCGGCCCGTATCTGTTCCTGGAAATTCGCTTCAAGTACCTTGAGCTTTTTATAGTCCTCATCAGTTTCGATGACATTGAATTGCACGCGCCTGTTGAGAGCCCTGCCCGCCGCGGTCTTGTTCGGGGCTATGGGCTTGGTCTTGCCATACCCGATTGCTATGATGCTCGAATCGGGAATCGCCTGGCTTAGAAGATAATTACGCACCGAAGCCGCTCGCGCCGCCGAAAGCAGAAGATTATAGTTGGCGTCCCCTCTGCTGTCGGTATGTCCCTGGATTTCATAGCGCAGATAGCGGTATTTTTTAAGGAAATCGGCGACGAGCGTCAGGTGCGAATAAGAGTCTGTGGTAAGTTCCGCGCTTGCCGTCTGGAAATTGACGCCTTTGAGCTCTTTGTTGAGCGCTTTTTCCTCTTTTTCCGAGGGCTTCATTTTTATCTGGATGATCGTGTCCCTGATTTTCAAGGTATCCTTGACTATTATGGTGTCTTTCTTTATAAGCGTATCTCTCACCTTGGTCACGAGCGTATCATGACGCGGGGGAGGCGGAACGAAGGGCTTCTCATGTTCCGGCGCTTTCATTCCCCAATTAACATTTATCGCCGCGGCGAGTTCCATGCCGTGGACGGGCACGAATAGCAAATTCCCGATGGCCTTGTAAGAAAACTGAAAGGAGGCATAATTGGCATTGATCCCGAAGCCCAGCGCGGAGGCAAATTCTTCGGGTCCGCCTAGGACCAGGCCCAAACGAAGCGGAAGAACACCGCTGGCGGTTCCAAGTTCCGAGCCGAGGGAAAGCCTCGGCACATACGAACGTCCGGGGCCACCGGCAAGTTGTTGCTGGTAGTTTGCCTCGCCGGTCGCATACGAGGCGATTGATTTCAGCGGTTGAAGGGCGGACGGGAGCAGGCGATCCTTGAAATTCCATTGATAGGCATAGCCGATATTGATGGCCATCGGCAAGGTGGTGACAAAACCATCGGATTCTTTGAGGGAATCGCTGGCGTCGGAAAGATATTCGTTGCTGTCGCGATTGAAAATGGCAAGTCCCGCCTGTGTTTTATTATAATTCCCCACCTTAAAGCCATTGACAATATCATAAAAATCAAGGTCGTTTTTCTGGATTTTATAGGTGGCTTTTTTAGTGTTGTTGATCCAGAACAGCACCCCGATATTTTGGAAGTTGACCGACATGGTGGCGTTGTCGTCGTACAGGATTCCACCAAGGTCGAGGCCGATTCCGTGACCGTTGACGGGAAGCCCGTTATCTACAGGGTTGCCGAACATCATATTGCCGTGGGCGATGTCTCCCGCGGTCTGCACCTGGACCTCGCCGTCGACGCCGATCTGGTTGGTGCCGGTTTTATAGGTCACGCTGCCGCTCATTGTCTGCGCCTGCAGAATGGAATGTCCCATGATATATTTGATCCCGATGCCGCCCGCTCCGTAGCGCAGCCCGAAAAAATCCTGCAGCGCCGGAATGGAAACGGGAAGACCCATGCTGAAGGTGACATCGGTCGCCCAGATTCCCTGCTGGTTGAAATTGCTGAAATCGAGCGTGTTTCCTTTTAACAGGCCCTGGTCGTTTGAAAACAGCATGAACAGCGGTCCTTCGGGAATCGTAATCTGTTCGTCAACATGGGTAGTGACGTCGACCCCGATGCGTCCGCTGGTAAAGTTTAGAAGCGTCGAGCGGGCCCCTCCGTAAATCTTAAGGCCGCCTTTAAACCCTTGTGTCAGCTTGTTAGAGACCGCCGTTCCAGTCGGGTCGTTATTGTCGGCGTCGGTAATGTTGAAACTGTTGGCCAAAAGCCTTGACAACTGCTTTGCGCGCACGTTTGGATCGGAAGAAAAATTATTATTATCGAACAAATTAAGCGCCAGCTTGTCGCTCCAAAGACCCGCGCCGATGTTTGTAAGCGGGATGAGCGCACCGCCGGTAGGGGCTCGGTCGACGCCAAGGAGGGCGGGGTTGGACGTGCCCGCTTCAAACGAATTGCCCAGCATGTTTCGGCCCGCGGTGGTCCCGTTGCTCCTGGCGTCATTGTCTACATCGGCAAACGATGATCCTAAAATCATCGCAAGCAAAACAAGCAGTGTTTTAATATAAGGTTTCATCGGCAATCTCACCTTTCTTTATTACTTCGAGGTTTCCTTACCTGGAACTTCCCGTATACATGACGTTTTTGCCGTTATAAGAGTTGGTTATGGAATCCATATTATTTACGCCTTCAAAATGGAACGACGACTTTATGTTGATGTAATCGGTATTTGTCAACGAATCGTTGGCGCCGCCGGGGCTCGGTAAGAACTGGAGCATCCATCGCATCCCGCCTTTGGCGGTAGTAAGGATCGTAGTGAGCTGATCGTTATCAAGAACGATGCTGTTGGTCGTGTCACGATTCCGGACCGGTATGTATACGCCATTTGTTCCTAAAAGATTCACGTAGCCGTGAGACTCGGCAAGCCCAGGCGTTAAGGTCATGTTATTAAGAGAGTCGGTGGGAAAGAGCGTGTCATTCATCAATCGAGAGGCGCGCAATGAGTCGGGCGCGAACAGCGCATAGAGCCTGATATAAACGTTGGTTTGATTGAGAACTTCGAAATCAAACGACGCCGTCCGGTTTTCCATTCTCCTGAACAGTTCAACGCTTTTCTGGTCGATGGAAAAGGTGTCGGCGCCCAGGTCCATGGTCGTCAGGCTGCTGACCGACCAATCGAAGTACGCGTTCAATTTATAATTCACGAACGATTTCACGGTCATTGAGCCGACGTTCTGGGCCGTGGCCCGGTCGTTGATCGCCCTGATTTTGGTGCCCTTCGGCACCGTTACATTAGTCAGAATTTTAACGCTATCGGGGAAATTATTGACGACATTGGTGATAACAAGCTTGCGGTTATATGACGTATCGTTCTTAACGTTTCCAAAAGTGATAACGGTGTCGGTGACCGAGCCTGGAAAATCCGGGGCGACGACCCGAAAATCGACATCAAGCATGCCCAGGTATGCGCTGTCGGGGAGATCCGTCGCGACATTCATGTTCGCGACGACCCGAGCAAGGTGGAATTTGCCGCGCAGAGAGTCCCTGTCTCCTTCGGGGAAAGGAAACGGGATCGCCACGTTCTGGGTGTCGCTTGTTTTTTTGTAATCCTTGACGAGTGTTCCGGCCATTTCCCCGTAACTGAGGGCGGCCGGCTGAATGGTAAATACCAGCGAGTCCATGGCATTTAAGGTGTCCCATTTGCCCGTCGGCACGGTGCGCACGAAATAGTCCACCCGCGTGATGGAATTACTGTCGAGCCATTGGGGGAACATGCGGTTGCCGGACAGGTTAAGCTGGGCGAATTTTACCTGGGAATGCGGCAGCACGTCGCGTTCTCCCTGGATGATGACGCCCGAGTAATAATTGAATGTATCGGCGGCCGTCGCCAGGGCGCCAAGCTCCGTGACGTTGGTGACGTTGTTTCTGATGCAGGCGGGCGTCATCCAGAGATCGTGATGGATGGCGGAAACCGCAAGCTGAAGGCTTGTGTTGTTGTTTACCAGATAATTGAAAAAACCATATTCAATGTCCGCGTAGTCGATGTTCACCGAATCGGTGATTCTATAGTTGTTCGTAAAGGTGTCGGCTACATTAACCAATGAATCCAGGACGATCGCGGAATTTGCCTTGGCGCCCGCCAGCATGATTGTCACGCCGAGTGAAGCGCCGGCGGAAACGGTGCCCGCTTTGAGAGTTGCCTGCACTTGCGTCTGGATAGTATTAAATATCGTGTTTCCGGCAACGTTCATGGTGATGTCCTGGTACGACCCTGCCGCGATTGATCCCACGGTTTGACTGGGAGTTGATGGAAGAATATTGGGGAACGACAGGGTAACGCTGTCGATTTCAACACCCGTTTTATTGGTCAGACGAATGGACAACTGCGCGTTTGCCGGCGTGGGATCGAAGGTGATTTGCTGGATATTGTTCAAGGTTACGGTGCTTGAAACAACGCCCGTTTTTACGTCAGCCGGAAGCGTTCCCGCCGCCACCCCGAACGGAACGTTCGCGGTGATGTTCCCCGCGCTTGTCAAAGGGATCGGGCCGATTCCCACTTCAAAGGTCTTGCTTGACATCGTGTCCTGTGTCTGTTCGAACGAGAAAGTGTCCTTAAGGCTGTCGGAGAAGGCAAGGGAATGGGTCGCGGTGTCGTAAGCGCCGTCAACGGTGCTGTCGCCAATTCCGAGGATCGCGAAATTTTGCATTGTGTCGACGGCCTTGAAAAGGTCTTTGAATTGCTGGCCGAGAATAAAATTAGTGTTGGAAATGGGCAATTCAATGTTGGTGCGCCACCGCAGGTTTTGATTGGTTGGATTGGAACAAAACACGAGGCACGTCACCGCGAATGCGGCAAGCAGAACGCCTTTTTTAAGAAACACTTTTTGCTTAGTCACGTTTTCTCCTTTCAAGACAAAAAACACGGATAACGTCCAATAAAAAGCCGGATCACTATTTGTTATTGCGCTGTAAATCGTTTATCCGCTTTAATTTTAACATTAAGAATTAATAAAGCAAGAAAATTTCAAAGATAAAACATTATTTAATAGGCCTGATCCACGATAAACTATTAAAATATAGTGACGGGGTAAAGCAAAAGCAACGTTTCTCGCAAAAAAACCGCTTCCTGACGGAGAGCAATAGGAAACACATTCAAAGCCCGCTGTTCCATAGCGCGAAAGATCCGTTTATTTCATGCAGCGTCCGAACCCAGTCGTTTCATCGCCGCGTCGAGCAGGCCGTACGCCCTTTCCAGTTTGTCAAACGATTTATGCACCCAGGCGCTTCCCCAGAAAAAATTGCAGCTCGTTTCGGCCTCTAAAATATTGTCGTACGCTTCAAAAACCAAGTTCCGGATTTCTTCCCGGGCGTTCGCTTGCTCGGCTTGCCTATCGAAAGCTATCTTGACTTTCTGATAATAGGCGCTGGCGTTTTTGATCTCGTCAAAACCTTTTTTCTGGAGCAGTGAGCCGGTCCATTGTGTGAAATCGCCGCCCCAGTGGCGGCCGGTGTTCCACGCGCCTTTATGGACTTCGACTTCTTCCGTAGGCGGGAATTTTTTAAGGTATTCGCTGATATGTATCGGCGTGAACCCCAGCGTTCCCGCGCGAAAGCGGTCAAGCAACGGATGGTAGAAATGTCCCCAGAAACCCGACTCGACGTCGGCGGTCCGGAACCATCCGCCGTTTTCTCCGTCGGTCCAGGTGGTCACCAATGCGGGAAAATCACACCATTTCGTGCGTTCGTACAGCTCGTGCTGGAACCAGCCGGGATCAAGGCCCGATTCCTGGGCATCGGACAATTCACGGTCGCGCGGGACGACGATGATCTCTTCGCCGCCGTAGCGCGCGAGGTACGGCCGGTACCGCAGCTCTTCCCAGCGCATGGCGCGCCTGGGCTTGATGTACCAGCAGTCAACGAGCACGTAGGAGTAGCCGTTCTTTTTAAGGTGGGGGATCATTTCCATGCAGAAACCCATTTCAGGCGGCCAGAAGCCCTGAAAGGTTTCCCTTCCAAGCAGGTGCTTTCCCAGGCCTTTCCACCAGGAAGTCTGCGCTTCCCAGTCTGGTTCGGGAATGAGCGGATACACCGGATGATAAAGCCCGCTTCCCACGAATTCGACGGGCGACCGTTTGTACCTGTCTAAAAAGTCGGCGATGTCGACGATATCGCGGAACGTTTCCCGGATGCCGGGGTCTTCAAGCTGTTTGAGGAGCGTTCCGGAGAAGCTCATATGCAGCCTGGCGACGTTTTCGTAGCCTTCGAGCATGCGGGTGACGCGATCGTAGCACCAGAGGATCTGTTTCGCTTCCCACGCATTTTCCGAATTATGCAGGGCCAGCAAATTGCCCGGCGGCTGGTGCATGTGAAGCCCGAGGGCATGGTATACTTCGGCCATGGCTTTTTGTCCGCGGAAATAAGGTTGAGAGACGTTCCGTATAAGATAAATTTCAGGAATTCGTAAAGTAAATTTATTTGTTACAATGAATCCTATTTTTCTTGTTTTTCGGTTTCCAAGCGGCCAGTTAATTTGAATCAGTTTTTTTAGCACGATACGGGTTTTTTTGTTATATTATATTAACGTTAATGTAATATTGGCAAAAGGAGACGAAAAAATGAACCGATTGATTTTTATTAACCTGCTGTGTGCGATAATGATAACCGCCGGTCTTCCGACAATGGCCGCGGGTGATGAATTTTCGCCTGACAGCATCAAAAGCCTGATGCACATAGTCGCGAATTACCGCTTGAAAAGCGGGGTCCAGGCGGTGGGCAACGGCTGGGACGGCGGTTCTTATTTTACCGGGATCATGGGCCTTTACCAAACGACAAAAGAACAGAAATATCTCGACAGCGCCACGGCGTGGGGGAACTATAACAATTGGATGCCGCATAACGGCGTCAACACCACGGTCGGCGACGACCAGTGCTGCGAGCAGACCTATTGCGAAGTTTACGGCCTCAACCCGACGACCGCGAATGCCAAAATGATCCAGAACGTCCAATCGAACCTTACAAACGAGTTCGACAAGGTGCATAACGCCCACACCAATGTCTGGACATGGTGCGATTTGTGCTTTATGTCGCCCCCCGCCATAGCCCGCTTTGCCACGGTAAGCGGCCAGCCGAGGTTCCTCGACACCATGGACCTGTGCTGGTGGGGCACGGCCCAAATGCTGTACGATTCCACGCACCATTTTTGGTTTAGGGACGGCAGCTATAAAAATCAGAAAACATCGAACGGCAACCCGGTTTTCTGGTCGTGCGGCGAGGCCTGGGTGCTGGGAGGCATGGCCAGGGTGTTTCCCTACATGCCAAAAACGTACGCTACCCGCGCAAAGTGGGAAAAGCAATTCGTCGACGTGTGCACAGCGACCAAAGCCCAGCAGGGCTCCACGCTCTATCCGGGGCTGTGGACAACGAGCATGCTTGATCATCAGCAGTACCCCGACCCGGAAACGTCCGGGTCCGCGTTCTTCTGCTTTGCCATGATGTGGGGCGTCAACAACGGCATTCTGGATTCCACGGCGTTTTTGCCGTGCATAAAAGAAGCCTGGACCGGCCTGGTAGCCAACGTTAATTCCCAGGGCATGTTGTTGCGTTGTCAAACGCCGAGCGCGGCCCCCGCCAGTATTCCCGCTAATAATTCTTCCCGCGAAGGAGAGGCGGCGTTTATTCAAAGCGGCCAGGAGCTCATTAAATGGTTCCAAAAGTCCACGC
>Ga0182027_10011701_pt1 | contig 12368 bp, 11 predicted proteins | sample 712E1DmetaG_FD_121300 | JGI IMG/M metagenome (GOLD analysis project Ga0182027, IMG submission 121300) | Permafrost microbial communities from Stordalen Mire, Sweden - 712E1D metaG (Illumina Assembly) | ecosystem: Environmental > Terrestrial > Soil > Wetlands > Permafrost | place: Sweden...
AGATACACTAAGAAAAATAAAAAAATAACTGTTATTATGTCAGTTTTTATCTGTTCTTTGAATTAAAACCTATTGAGGGGTCAGTATCACCGAAATGGGGGTCAGTATCACTGAAATATCCACCTTATTACCGGAATATTCATTTGGAAATAAAAAATTATTTTTTATTAATGGAGGGATACACTTTTCCGCTTTGGTACATTCAAAAAAAGATGGTACTTACAAGTCTGATATAGTAGATGGAAGTCATTCTGAAGGAGAGTTGACTGGAACGGCAAGGGATTTTTATGAATTTATAGACATGGGGTTAACGGGAGGTGCCGGAATAAGATTAAAACTCGATGAAGGCTTTTGCATTTTGCCGCAAGTGCGGTTTAATTATGGGATTGGAAAAATAAAGTCTGGTTGTCTTCTGATTGAACTTAAATTCTAGTTTTAAAAAGATGCAAAGAATAGATAGGGTCGTTTTGCGGGAATTTTTTACGAATTGCTCATTTTAATTAATTGGAGAATTTTTGATTTTATATTCCTTGGATACTAATTTTCAATAGTGACGTGTTTGGTCCCCTAAACTGCGTCCAGCACAGAATAAATAAAACCAAATCCGGTCAATAAAGAATTCTAAAAGCGCTTTTTTTAGTTCTTTTTGTATATGACCTTCTTTAAAGAATAATTTCCTTTATCATCCATTATTTTTACAAAATACACGCCCTCTTCAAAATTACTAAAATCGATTGTATGATCCCTGGATTTCAGCATCATTGCACCCATACAGTCAAAAAGTTCAAGACCGGCATATTGATCAGCCTGTATTTGTAAAAACCGGGTTGTCGGATTTGGGAAAACAGTTACATCAATCCTGATTTGGTTTGGCGTTGCGCTAAAGCAATTAATACAGTCTGTGTATACAACAATTGGCTCCGACTCAAACTGACTTATTCCCGGATTATGCAGCATAGACGGACTCATCAGTGCGGTGCCGTAAGATTTACACACGTATATACCCGTGTCGTCTAAAGTTGGATTCGACTTACTATACGTTGCTTTAGTCTCATCGTCTATTGACGTTCCATTATGAAACCATTGGTATGTTAGGGCAGAATCCTGCGGGGCAATGCTTAATTTTAAACTATCACCCAATTCAATTAGGATAGAATCTGGAGATCCAAACGGTTTTTGAGGAGAATATTCCAAGGCGAAATTACCACTAAAAAGGGCATCAATAATTCTTAATTCTCTTGCATCTGAAAAATCCAGCTTGTTATTTTTACAAATGAAGGAAGGTAAAGTACCGAAACCAGTATAATCGGGCAAATGGTTTATTAGATTATTTGAACAATCAACTTCCCACAGAGTTGGATTAAGAGAAAGATCCGGCAAACTTGTAAGTAAATTATTCTCACAGTAAAGTATCCACAAATTGATGTTTTTAGAAAGATCCGGCAGTTGGGAAAGTTGGTTGTCATTACAAAAAATTCTATCCAGATTAGTACTATTCGAAAGATCAGGCAAACTGGTGAGATGATTTCCTTCGCAGTCAAAATATTTCAATGTTTTCATTAATGAAAGATCCGGTAAACTGACCAGGTTGTTATAAGAGCAGTATAAGCTCTGGATATTAGAAAAATATTCCAGACCGGAAAGATCACTTATGTTTGCTTGCCAACACATAAAGTATCCGGTTATCGTGGCTGCCGAATCAACGCTTATACTGTCTCCGGAAGCATTCAGCACCTGCGGATAGTTATTGTGTAAAAAATCTCTGAAATTTAAATCAGGAATGTATACATTTTTGTTCTTTCTAAAAGCAACTGCTATTGGCTTGGATTCAAACTCAGTTGTCCCATAATAATGAATCATTGATGGCCTGCTTAATGCTGTCCCATAAGATTTGCAGGTATAGGAACCCAGATCGGATATTTTTGCATTGTTAATTAATAAAGATGGTCCCGTAGCACCCGGGATAATATTGTAGTTCAAGTACCATTGATAACTTTTTGCTGAATCTTGTGGAACAATAGAAATAGTCAAAGTATCGCCCGGTTCAACGAATCGGGCTTGTTTGTTGCCAAATGGGTTCTGAAATCCAAACCTGCACATGGAATCAGGGGGAATTATAGCATCGGCAATGCGTACTTCTCGAGCATCAGAAAAATCAAGGTTGTTCGACATACAATCGAAATACACCAAATGAATATTAGAAGAAAGATCCGGTAAGCTAACAAGTAAATTATTTGAACAATCAAGGATTGCCAATGCTGTATCTGCAGATAGATCCGGAAGTGTTGTAAGGTGGTTGCTACTGCAATCCAATATTTTTAAGTCTCTTAATCCAGAAAGGGCTGGCAGATTTTTCAGTTGGTTGGCGATGCATTTTAAATTTTCAATATTTATGAAATAGCCAATTCCAGAAAGATCTTCAATTGATTGAAAACCGCAATCAAAAGTACCTGTTACTGTTGCCGCTGAGTCTATGATAAGGCTATCTCCGGTATTATCCATTGTTGCAGGATAACTCTGATTTAAGAAGTACCGGAAATGAGAATCCGGAATATATATTTTCGATTGGGCTCTACAGTTGACGGAAGTTATGAACAGAGCAACTATGAAAATTGCTAAAATTGAAAGTCGATTATTTTGCATCTTTTTTAATTTTTAGAAATAACCAAAATGAATCTTGTTCAGATTCCTTGTATTACAAATGAAACAAAATTTATTGGGTTTTCAAAAAGAAGTCATTAATATTTCCCATCAAAAATAATAGATGCAAACTTTTGCCACTGGCATTGTGAAAGTTTACCCTCTGGTTAATAATCATAATTCTTGTACCGGTCTCAATACCTTTGAATCCTAAGTTGCAATCAATAATTGAGAGTACATTAAACGATTCAACACTGTATATTATGGAATTTACAAGTGAGAAATATTTACTACTTATCAACGTTCTAATACGAAGTGGAAACGATAAAAATTATTCAGAGATATGAAGCAGTCGATATTTAAACTTAGTTCAATAGTCGTGGTTGTCTTATTCTTAGGAGTAAGAAGCTACGGTCAGCCTATTCCGGAAGATTACAAAACCGGAACAATTTCCGAGCAATTGAATCTACTGGAATCACATACCAGGATATATGATAATTACAGGGCTATAAGAGAAGATATATTTCAATTAATAAGCAAGAATATTAAAGATTCCCTGACAATTAAAACGGGAAGAATTAAGAATTTAAATGCAGAAGTTGCGATGCTCAGCAATCGGTTGGATACAACCAATAAAAACCTTGAAAATACAAAAAGAAGTCTTGAAGAAATGACAAGAACCAAGAACAGTATGAGGTTACTGGGTGTGGAATTAAATAAGCATGTATATAATACATCCATGTGGAGTATTTTAGGAATTGTCACATTGTTACTGATTATTGGATACATGATTTTTAGGAATAACAGAGCAACAACCCTGTCAACCAGGACAGAACTGAATGAACTTAAGAACCAATTTGACGAGTATAAGCAGAAAAAGAGGATTGAGATTGAAAATTTAACAATGTCGCATTTTAAGGAAATTCAAAAGTTAAAGAATGATCCATCAAAGCGGTAGTGTCATTTGACTTTCTTTAATTGGTGTCATTTCATTTATAAAACTATCCCATAATTCTAATGATAAATTAAGCTTATACTTTTCATTTAATTTAATCAATTCTTTAGCTAAGTATTGTTTATCAATCATACGCCCCAATTCTAAAAGGTCTATTCTCATCAAAATATCTTTTGTAAAAGTCCTTTTAGCATCTGCAAAAGTTACAGATTGCAGAAATTGCATTGTGGTGTCAGAATTTAAAAGGATTAAAGAGTAAACTGCAAACTCAATTTTGTCAAAACCTATTGAATAACAAGTGTCGTCAAGCATAACGGGTTTGTTGTCTTGAGGCAGAATTAATGTAAAATGGAAAGTCTTGTAAAGTCCTGAAATAGCAACTTTGAAAGGCTTGAATGAATAATCACCAATGCCGAATATTGAAAATAAAGGTTTGTTATTATAGATACTTGACTTTCTCGCATCAAAATCTGCTTGGTGTTGTATCAAGTATTGATAGGTTTGCGGATAATCTGTTTTAATGTATTGAGTTTCCTGTCCAACTTTCTTTTGAGTAACAATCGTAAATTTTCTTGTCTGATTTATTACGGTGTTTTTAAGGTCGGAACTTTTGAGAAGACCGTAAACTAAACCATCTTCCAATTTCACTTCTTCATTCAATCCATTTACATAATGTCCGTTCACTTTGTCTAACTCCATTACTGTTGAACAGTCATGTTTTAAGCCTTGTCGCCAAACAAAAGGACATTCACCGTCAATTTCCTTCGTGTGAATATATGTATCAATGTTTGAAACAAATTTATCGTTTAACCAACCAAATTTGAGATATGAAGTTTTGTTGTCGTAAAAATTAAACTCTTCGCAATCAAAAGTCGGATTTGAGTTTAGTTTACAATTGAATAGTGAGGCTTCTACAGAAACATTGAATTCCTTTTTACTATCAATGCAATGTTTCTCAATAGCTGAAATTTTGTAACGGTTTTTATTTTGGTCAAAGACAATGTTTTTGATAACCGAATTTTTGACCAATAACAATAAATTACCTTTCATATTTTGAAAGGTCTCAATCATAGTCAGCGTAATAAATTCGGCAATGTCAAAATTGCCTTTACCTGTCATTGCATCTAGACCGCTGTGATTTTTGAAATTTGTTTTTTTTGGAAGATTAGTCGAATTAAGACTACCCAATTTCGAGTTCGTTACCCAAGGTGGATTTCCGATGACTAAAATGTCCTTTAATAAATATTTTTTAGCTATTTGTTTAAAGTCAAAATCAAAAACATTGCAATGAACTATTGAAATTTCAGGCTTATTTGAGTTTGGATTAGCAAGGGAAAAATCCAGTATTTTAAATTTAGTTTCCCAAACGTAAGGCTTGTAAATTTCAACACCGAAAACATTTTTTATGTCCTTAAAGTTGCGTAATGACGCAATAATAAAATTACCTTTTCCGCAAGTCGGTTCAATTACAATTTCAGGTGAAATGTTTTTTGACGCTAAATGCAATGTTACTTTATTTGCTAAATCAGAATTGGTTTGAAAATCGCCATATTCGGCTCTATCAGGTTCAGAGTCGATAGAATGATATTTTCCAGTTTTCTCTAATAGTTCAGTTGCTTCAATTTGTGAAGTAAAAAAACTATTAATCCCGCTAACTGCCTTTATCATCCGGTTTGCATCAGTATAATTCAAAAGAACTAATTTGTTTTCTTGAAAAAACTTTAATGCTAAATCACCAATATTTGTGTCAAAACAAATCATTTTACAATATTTAGAAGTCTTTTATCATTTCTAATATCTTTTCCATCTTTTTCGACTCTTTACGCATATAGGTTTCATATGCGGTCCTCATTCCCCTATAAAATCCTTTTAAATCTTGAGTAGTATCAATTTTCAATGGTTTGCACATTTGGATAACGCCCCAACCTTGAGCTTCAATTGAAAGGCAATTCCAGCTAAGATGATAAACAGGTACTAAACCGGAATCATTAATATATTCAATACCTTTTTCTGTTTTTTTGTAGTTTACAAATATAAAAAATAACTTATTTCCATCTTGTTTTAACCATTTGATAAGCCTCTTTGCAGAAATAATATTTGGTGAGTAATTATTTTTCTCCAAATTATTACTTTTTACATTCACAGGTCGTTAATATCATCTTCTAATAAAAAATCGCCAATTGATTTTTTAGTCCCTTTAGCAGTTGCACCATGTCTTTGAGCGATTTCGATCTCAATTTGTATATAATCATCCATTTTTTTTATCTTGTTCTTATTTGTCAAATTTACTCATTTTCGTTTTAGCATTGGGCATAACGTTGCGGGCAGATTTATGTTGCCGATATTCAAAGCGCGTCACTATCAGGTACAACCAAGTTTGATAAATTGCTCCAACTTCTGCAACCCACTGTCCGGCATTTAAATATACCCGCTGTTAGCGGTTTGTGTTTTTATCTTTCGTCATTGTCCGCCACGTAAAAAAGTACTTTTCTAACAATGTAGTCCAATTACAAATTTTATTTTATGTCTGTCGAATTACTATTATTATTTTTCTTTGTGGCTATCGTTCCTATTGCAATACATAGTGCAATGCCAATAACAATCCCTATAGCAAAGTTTTTAGTTGCTACTCCTATAGCAGTGCCTATACCTGCTCCAATCGCTATCCACATTCCTAAAACATTCTTTTTTTTCATCTTACTTGTCTTAAATTATTAATCGTTCTCAACTTGTCAGTATAAAATTGGGTCGTATAAATGTACATTATTCATAATATGTCTGTCCTTAAAAATTAATTTTTAACTTGTTACTGTAGTAATTATTTTGGTGTCTAAATGTAAAATTGTCCAATAAAAATCAGCTTGCTAATTACACAAAACTGTCGTGTTTTAATCTAGTTAATAAATTATCCTTTTTAGCAAGATGATCTCAAGTCGTTAAACATAACCGCTAACGGCAGTCTGCGCATAAATGTATTTTAATTAATTCTTGAGACCTAAATATAGACTTTTTGCCGATTTGTATGACATTATTTCGATCCGATTTTCAATTTCAATTTTCGATTCCTTTATTTTTAAAATCCAATTTTGGATCGATTTTATTTAGATTCTGCATGAGTGGAAAAAAATTGTTTCATTTTTATTTCTACTATATTTATTTCTTCAAATAAATTCAATTAGGATTCATTACAATATATCCCCCATAATATTCAGCTTCCCTATAAAGGGTTCAACAGCCCGTTCAAAAATACCATGAACGTAAGCAATGGCCATCCCGTAATTGGTTACAGGTACATCTTTTAATTTGGCATTGCGCAAGCGATTCACCAATTGGCGATGGGTGATCATACATCCGCCGCACTGGATTACAAGAGAATAATCTTCCATTGGCCGCGGTAAATTATCTAGTCCTGCTACTGTATCATAGTGCAATTTTTTACCGGTAAAGTTGCTGATCCAGCGTGGTATTTTAATACGGCCTATGTCGTCGCATGAAACCTGGTGTGAACATGATTCGAGGAGAAGAACTGCATCGCCATCCTTCAATGAACTGATCGCAGGCGTACCCTTAATATAGGCTTCAAAATCTCCCTTCTGCCGGGCCAGGACGATACTGAAACTCGTGAGTGGAATATTGCGTGGAATGGAAGCATCGGCTTTTGGAAAAACCTGGCTGTCAGTGATAACCAACTTGGGTTTAATTCCAGTTTTACGCAAAAATGCGTCCACTTCGCGCTCTTTTAAAACAATAGCAGTGCAATCATTGTCAAGAATATCGCGAATAACCTGTACCTGGGGTAAAATTAATCTACCCTCAGGCGCTTCAATGTCAATGGGTGTTATGAGCAGGACTATATCGCCGTAACTCAGGAGATCGCCCAGCATACCTCGCTTTTTATATGCAGTAGGGGGTAAGTTTTCTTTTATAGCAATCAGTAGCGAGGCCATGTATTTTTCCGGCTGATGGGCTGAAAAACTTATAATAGTGCGGGAATATATGCGACTGATTTCTTCCTGGAAATCGGTAGATGCCACCAACAAATCACTTTTATTATGCACGACGAGGAATGGAATTTCATGATCACTGAAAAGGGTGACAAGATTTTTTTCTTCCGCTTCGAAGGTATTATCGGTTAGAACCAAAATGGCAAGGTCTACCTGGTCGATGACGGATTTTGTTTTTTCAATACGTAAATTGCCCAGCTTACCGGTATCATCTGTTCCGGCGGTATCAATAACTATCACTGGTCCGATGCCATGTATTTCCAGACTTTTTCGGACGGGATCTGTTGTTGTTCCTGCTACTTCTGATACGATGGCTGTATTCTGTCCTGTCAGGGCATTGATTATCGAACTCTTACCGGTATTTCGCCGTCCGAATATTCCAATATGGGGTTTACTGTCCCTGCCTTTTGCCATGTCGTTTATTCAGTTTTGCCGGAAAAATAATCTTCTTTATTGTTAAATAAGATGTTAAATGAAGTAAAACTGCCATAAATACGAGAGATATACTGCTGCAGGTTTACTTTTTCTTCGTCGGTTAGAATCGGATGGCTGTTTATGTTTTGTTCTAGCACCCTCAACTTGTCACGCATCATCACCATCTTATGAAAGAATGTCTCAATGGGAATTTCTTTTTCCTGCAAGTCTGATTTTCCGGGTTTTAATATCAACTTTCCGCCTATCCATCGACTGCCCAATTCAACTTCTTCGGGAAGGCCAATATATTTGTCAAGAACGTAACAAATAGATTCTTCGAGCTGCTTAATTGTGAAAGAAGCTTGGGGTGAATCTACTGACGGCCCTTGCTGTATTACATCGTAATCATCATTTTGCTTTGAGACTGTTACCCTGCCGACTTTTTCAAAAAAAACTTCATAATTTGTAATATTCACTTTGCTAACAATACCTTCTCCATAACCGGTATGTTTAATATGAGTTCCTATTGTCAATTCTTTCATAAAGATTTGCATTAATAGATTATCCTTTGTTTTTTGGTTCAATTTAACTATCAATATTTATTTAAAAACATCTATTTAGAGGTCTTTAGGCATTTTGGCTATAGGTTGTTAGTTTACTCATGAATTTTTAAATGCTCTTCTTTCAGTCTAAATTCCTTTAGCCTAAATACCTTGTGAAGAAATCACTAATCCATCAGATCTTTTACACTGAATCCGCCACGGATCAGGTTTTCCGGCTTGAGTATTTCCTTCAATTTTGATTCTTCAATAAATTTTAAATCTTCATTTGCTTTAAAAATATCCTTTTTATTTTGTTTCATGTATTTTGTAATTTCAGTTGCTTTATTATAGCCGATATATGGGATTAATGCCGTGGTAATTGACGGACTTTTAAAGACTTTAGATTCAGCAGTGTCTTCATTTATGATTAGATCTTTCAGAAGGTTGGAATTGAGTGTCTGATTGCAGGCAATCAGAAGATTTAAACTTTCCAGAAATGCATGGCCGATGACTGGCAGATAGGCATTCAACTCAAGACACCCCTGAGCGCATAAAGAGGTAATAAGCGAATCGTTACTGTAAACGCGATGTACCGAGCTGATGACAAATTCGGGAATAACAGGGTTGATCTTGCCAGGCATGATTGAACTTCCAGCTTGTTTTTGAGGGATTTCAATTTCTTTATTATAAAAAACATCGGAAGATAACAATCTCAAATCGTTTACCATTTTTTCAAGATTGACGGCGTGAGCTTTTAACATACCATGCACTTCGACAAAGGAGTCAAGATTGCAGGTAGCGTCAACCAGATTTTCTCCATGTGTAACAGGTAATCCGGTAATTTGTTGAAGTGTCCTTGCCACTTCGGTAACAAAATACCGGGGTACGGTAATCGAAGTCCCAATTGCACTCCCCCCCAGATTGACTATTTTAATCCTTTCATGGCATTTTGAGATCCTCCACCAGTCGCGTGATAAAGCATCGCTGTATGAACTAAACAATCGACCAAAGGTAGTCGGCACAGCTTCCTGCATTTGAGTGTAACTTATGCGCAATGTATCGCGGTATGTTTTTTCAATATTTTCAATACTTGCACGGGTAATATTTATCGAATCCTCCAGCATATTTAGAAGCTTCATAATTGCTATGCGCAATGCTGTTGGGACTGTATCATTGGTAGATTGAAAAATATTGGCATGTTCAATAGGGTCGATGAATGTATAATCTCCCGGTTTGTGTCCAAGTTTTATCAGCGACAGGTTTGTCAGGATTTCATTCATATTCATATTGATGCTGGTGCCGGCACCTCCTGAAATGGCAGGTATTATAAAATTTTCAAAATGCAGACTCTCCTCACATTCCGATGCACTTTCTATTAAAAGATCAAGAACGGCCCCATCCATTAATTTAAGATTCAATAAATCTGTCTCATATCTTTCCCGCGTTTTTTTATAAAAATCCTTTGCAGTCAGATAACAGGCCTTCTTGACAACTGCCATTGCCTGATACCATTCAATTGGAAATAGTGATTTATTCGGAAAGTTTTCTTTAGCGCGCAAGGAGTGTATTCCGTATAATACATCTGCAGGTAATATCTTTTCTCCCAAAAAATCTTTTTCAGTCCGCATCCCGGTTGATTTTATCAAAGTAAAAATAGCAAAAGACAATAATAAATATCAATGCTTAATCTATGAACTTTAAAATGCTTGTTTTATGTAAAGGCTAAAATAATGTTAATTTTTATCTATATACTGAAATTAAAAGTCTCTGAATTTCTCCTTTTTTGAGTGAAATCAATATATTCCGATTCATAATTTGAAGAAAAGTTTTAAAATTGTATATTTATGATTAGAATAATCCATGTTTTATAATAAATAAGTATAAATAGATGAAGAATTTAGTAGTGTTTTTCTCCTTAATAGTATTATTAATTGCTAACACTGCTTGCGATCGGCTAGTTTCAAAGAAATATATCTGGGAACATGAGAAGATGGGTTGGAAATTGGCATGGGCTGATGAATTTGATAAGCCGGGCCTGCCGGATTCAAATTTATGGTCGTACGATACAGGAGGTTGGGGTTTTGGAAACCATGAATTGCAGTATTATACGAAAAACAGACTGGAGAATGTCCGGGTTGAAGATGGGAAATTGATTATTGAAGCAAGAAGAGAACCATGGAAAGACAAAAAATATACATCAACACGCATTACCACCAGCGGTAAGGAAGCCTGGCTTTATGGTCGTTTTGAAATACGGGCAAAGTTACCACGGGGCATTGGGACTTGGCCTGCAATATGGATGCTGCCTGCACAATCAACATATGGAACTGGTCATTGGCCTGACAATGGTGAGATTGATATCATGGAACATGTAGGATACAATCAGGGCTTAATTCACGGATCAACACATAGTAAAAAATATTACTGGCGTGTTGGCACTCAAAGAACCGATTCGATTCGTATTTCAGACGCATCGGAAGCATTTCACAATTATGCAATAGAATGGGATTCGAATAAAATTCAGATGTTTGTAGATGACAGCTTGTATTTTACCTCACCAAATGATAAGACCGGATGGGAAGCCTGGCCATTCGACAAGCCTTTTACGATCATTTTAAATATAGCGGTTGGTGGTGATTGGGGTGGCGTTAATGGAGTTGATTCTACAATTTGGCCGCAACGTATGGAAGTGGATTATGTCCGCGTATTTCAGAAAAGGCCTAGATAGCCTTTAACATTTCAAGTTATCAACTGATTTTCTAATATTCATTTAATAATTCTAAAGATTATCGCTTCGCCCGCGCATTTCCTTTCCAGATATTCCAGATCTGGTCTTCATCTGCCGGTTGGGCATAATCAGTCAGAAAAGTTGTTGCCAGAACTCCGCTTGCCCAGGCAAACTGAATCCATTTTTCAGGCTCCCAACCTTTTACAATTGCATAGAGCATGCCTCCTACAAAGCCATCGCCACCTCCAATGCGGTCTAGAACATTTATAATACGGGGCTCCACAACATGCCAGTTTTCATTTTCCTGTATTATAGCGCCCCACAAATGGCTGTTCGTATTAATCACCTGCCGCAGTGTTGTTGCAAAGACTGATGCATTGGGAAATGCTTTCTTTACCTTTCCGATCATAAGCTTATAACTTTCGATATTTGAAGAAAGATCTTTTCCTCCTACTTCGGGACCCTCAATTCCAAGACAAAGCTGGTAATCCTCTTCATTGCCAATGAGAATATCGGCGACACTTGCTATTTCAGAAAATATAACACGAAGTTTTTTCTCACGACTTTTCCAAAAGGAAGCCCTGTAATTAAGATCAAAGGATATAAGTGTGTTGTTGGTTTTTGCAACTCTGGCCAGTTCGAGGCAAAAGTTGCCTGTTTCGGGCGACAGGGCTGCAATCAATCCTGAAAGATGGATTATCTGAACACCTTCTTTGTCAAAAATCCGCTCCAGGTCAAAGTCTTTTACATTCAGCATTCTGCCAACTTCACCCGCACGGTCGTTATAAACCTGTGGCCCGCGTGAGCCATAACCATTATCTGCAATATTGAACTGATGCCGATATCCCCAAGGCCCGCCTTGTTCAATTTCCCGACCCTCATAGGAGATATGACGACTTGCAAGGTTGTCTTTAATGAACCTTGAAATGGGACTGTCCTTCACAAATATTGTCAATACTTTAACGGGCATTCCGAGATAAGACAAAATGCTTACAACATTGGTCTCAGCGCTTGTTGCCTGCATGGTAAAACCATCGCTACAGTATATGGGTTGTCTGTTATTGGGTGTAATGCGAACCCCCATA
>Ga0182027_10011702_pt1 | contig 12367 bp, 10 predicted proteins | sample 712E1DmetaG_FD_121300 | JGI IMG/M metagenome (GOLD analysis project Ga0182027, IMG submission 121300) | Permafrost microbial communities from Stordalen Mire, Sweden - 712E1D metaG (Illumina Assembly) | ecosystem: Environmental > Terrestrial > Soil > Wetlands > Permafrost | place: Sweden...
CGGCATCAAGTCTGGTTCGGCCCGGCTCGCGCCGCTCGATCCCAAGGCGCCGTTCTTCGATAAATCGACCTACCCGCTGAGAAAGCTCGGCCTGTCGGCGGGCGTGCGCGTGGTCCCCGGCGGATCGAGCATCCGCGACGGCTGCTACCTGGGCAAGAGCGTCACCTGCATGCCCCCCATGTTCATCAACGTGGGCGCGTGGGTGGACGATGGGACCATGGTGGATTCGCACGCGCTGGTGGGAAGCTGCGCGCAGATCGGCCGCAACGTTCACATCTCGGCGGCCAGCCAGATCGGCGGCGTGCTGGAGCCGGTGGGCGCGCTGCCGGTGATCGTCGAGGACGACGTCCTGGTGGGCGGCAATTGCGGCATCTACGAGGGCACGGTGGTGAAGCGGCGCGCGGTGCTGGGGACGGGCACCATCCTGAACCGCTCGACGCCCGTCTACGACCTGGTGCGCGGCGCCATCCACAAAGCCACGGAAGAGCAGCCGCTGGTGATCCCGGAAGGCGCCGTGATCGTTTCCGGCGCGCGCGCCATCACCAGTGGACCGGGCAAGGGTTGGGGCATCTCGATCTACACGCCGGTCATCGTGAAGTACCGCGACGCGAAGACCGACGCGAAGATCCAACTCGAGGATCTGCTGCGGTAGCGCCCTACTTCAGCCTTCGTGCGCGCTCGAAATCGTCTTTCAGCTTCGAGGTGATCCTCTCCGCCACATCCGCGCTGGCGCCGCGGAACTTGCCGCCCAGGCTTTCCTGGGTGGTGGACCAGATCACGTCGCCGTCCTTGTTCACCAGGCGCACGGTGGCCATGGCTTCGTGGCGGCGTTCGGCGGAGTGTTCGGACTCGTTCTCCCCGACGCCGATGCCCGCCTGGTTGCCGCGCGCGTAGGCTCCGGAGCCCGCCCGGGTTCCCAGGTTGGCGTGCGCGTTGATGCCGTCGGAGGAGGTATGCACCTCCGTGAATACCAGGTCTTCGGCCGCGCCGCGAACCACGGCATCGGCCTTTTCCTCTTTCTCGGTGAGGACGAACAATCCGGCGCCCGCCAGGCTGCTGATCAGGATGTCGCGCATCTGCGCGGCGGTTTCCCCTCCCGTGAGCCGGTCTACGAAGACACGGTGAATCGTCAGCATCTGGCGCAGGCCCGCCGCTTCCGTCTCCGGCGGCGGGGCCGGACCCTCGGCGCCGGCCGCCGCCGCCATGCCGAGCCATAGAACCCAGAACGCTCTCATTGCCCCGCCTTTCGCGCTTCGTCGTCCTGGAACGTGAACCGCTGCCCGCTACGCGCTTCCAGGCCGGCCATCACCGTGCGGATATCGCCCTTGTCCACGCGGAAGACCAGCGCCTGCCGCTGGCCGTCGGCGTCCTCGTACCCAATGGTGACGAAGTGCTTTCGCGACTTGCTGAGCAGCAGCAGGGGCGAGATGAGAACCGCTTCGGCATAACGCCGGCTCACGCTTTGCCCGTACTCCAGCGTGCCGATCCTGCGGTAGGGGATGTTCAACTCGGTCTTCCCCGCGGAGAATCGCAGCGACTCGGCCTGCGTGAGATCCAACCGGGCCGTGGACCGGGAATGCACACCCGGCAAGGTCCCGCCGATGAACTCCGTCTTGAGGCCCGGTTCAGCCGCCGTGGCCACCAGCGGTATTAGAAGGACGATCGGCAACGCCATGCGGGAACGAGTCATAGGTTTCTCGATCATCAGTGTCGTGACGGCGCGGCCCATCTCACGATTCATCGTGTGTGTCTGGTACCGCCGGTAACAGTACGTATAGCGGCCCGTTCCCGGTATATCATCCAAACTCTTGAGAGTGATAGGGAAGAATAGGAGTCGAAAACGAGAACAGATGTGGACGAACGGCTAGGCGGCCTACAGGCTCAGCACCTCGCGCAAGCGGGCGGACTGGCGCCGCGACATCTCCACCGTCCGGCCTCCGCGCAGGGTCACCAGCAGGCCGCCCGAAATGGCCACTTCGACCTTTTCGATCCACTTCAAGTTGAGGATCTGCTTGCGGTCGGCGCGGAAGAACATGACGGGGTCCAGTTGCTCCTCGATCGCGTTCAGAGAGCGGCGAATCAGCGGCCGTTCGCTGCCGAAATGCAAGCGCGTGTAATTGCCTTCGGATTCCAGCAGGAAGATCTCGGGCAGGCGCAGGATCCAGCAGCGCTCGCCGTCGCGCACGAAAACCTGCTCCAGGCGCGCCACGCCGGAAACGGGGCGCACGCGGGCCAGCGAGGCGGCCAAACGGGCGGGCGCGATGGGCTTCATCAGGTAATCGAGGGCGTTCACCTCGAAGGCCTTGATGGCGTACTCGTCATAGGCCGTGGTGAAGATCACCTGCGGCACCTCGTCGAGCGCCTCGAGAACCTCGAAGCCAGTCATGCCGGGCATCTGAATGTCGAGGAACAGCAGGTCCGGCGAGAGTTTGCGGACCAGATCGCAGGCTTCGTTGCCGTCGCGGGCTTCCCCCACGATCTCGACTTCGGGATGCGCCCGCAGCAGGCGGCGCAACTCCACCCGGGCCAGGCGTTCGTCGTCTACGATCAGGGCTTTCATACGGTTTTGGGTATCACCACCGTCGCCGCCACGCGGCCGTTGCGGTTCTTCAGTTCGAAACTGGCGCGCCCGTTGTAGACGATGCGCAACCGCTCGCGGATGTTGTTGAGGCCCAACTGCGTGGCCTGGGGCGCGGACTCGGCAATCTGGCCGGCGTTCTCGACTTCCATCACCACCGAGTCTCCCACGATGGCGGCGCGGATGAGAAGATCGCCACCCGCGGGCAGCGGGGCGATGCCGTGCTTCAGCGCGTTCTCGACCAGCGTCTGCAGGAGCATGGGCGGAACCTGCACCCCTCCGGCGTCCGGGTCGATGGAGAGGTGCACCCGCAGGCGGTCCTCGAATCGGGCGGACTCCAGCGCCAGGTAGTCGCCCACGATCTCGACTTCGGAGTCGAGCGGCACGGTGTGTTCGATATCGCGGCGCAGGTTGTAGCGCAGAATATTGGCGAGGCGCGTCAGCATGTCCTGCGCCATGGCGGGGTTTTCGATCACCAGGCCGCGGATGGAGTTGAGGCAATTGAAAAGGAAGTGGGGATTGATCTGGGCTTCGAGCGCGCGCAATTCGGCTTCGCGCAGCGCCAGTTGCAGGCGGACTTCGGCTTCGCGGTGGCGCCGCGGCCCGGTGAGCAGCACGTACAAGGCGGTCCACACGGCCCAAAGCGCGGCTGTGAATGCCAAAGGCTCCAGCCAGTCGCCCGCCGTTCGCGGCCGATCCCGGAACATCAGGGAAATGCCATGGATCAGGGCCAACTGAACCGTCGCAAGCACGACCACCGCGATTGAAAGGCGGCCCAACATCCGCCTGTTGGTGAAGGTTAACCAGCGGCGCCGCCGGATCTCGCGGCGAAATAGTCCACCGAGCAGCAGGCCCGTCACGAATAACGCAGCCCCACCGATGAGCACATCGTGCGCAACTTCGGGGCGCTGGCGTGCGCCCATCGCGGCCATGCCCAGCAGCGAGCCCCACCCCAGCAACTGGCAGAGCCAGAACGCCATAACGGGCTCCCAGCCGGCCAGCCGCCGCCGCTGCCAGACCAGCACCGCCAGCAGCCCGGCGCACAGGACTCCGCAACCGGCCCACAGCAACCAGGGCGAGGTTGCCAGCCCGGTTGGTTTGGGAGGTGTGGCCGGAGCGGCGGATGCCGCGCCGGCGTGCAACTGGTCATTCTCCTGGGCGTAGTTCAGCCGCCACTCAAAATACGTAACCAGGCGCAAGCCGCACGGGTGCTCCAGCCCCAGGAAGCAGACCCATTCTTTTTTGTCGTCGGAGTACTCCAGGTAGGATTCCGCACCCCGGAGGCCGGCGACCAGGCGGATGGCGATCTCATGCACCGGATGAACTCCATGCGCGGCCAGGATCTTTCCGTTGTCGGCCAGAAACCGGCCGAGATTCGGGTTCCGGTACGTACCGTTGGGATTCAGCAGCGACGAATCGACGGTGAACCGGAATCGATACAGGTGTTTGTTCAGAACCTCGGACGGCATGGTTTTGAGCGTGTCGCGATAGAACTTGTTCAGCGACTCGGGGTCGTGCACGGGGTAATCCGCCAGACGGCCGCGAAAGCCGACCCAGTGGTCTCCGTACAAGAGCTTATCAGCGGGGAGAAACGGGAAGTGGAATGACCCAGTGGCCGCGTCCATGCGCGCCCACGTGCCGCTTTCGGGGTCGCGCACCGCGACCACGGCGATTCCCGAGTAGCCGTACTCCAGCGTCTGCGTCGATATCTCAGCCGAATCGACTAACTCCGCTTCGAGGCCGTGTTTCTGCGCCAAGTACACGGTGACGATGGCGATGTCTCCGCTGTCGACCGTCAACCCGCTTGCCAGGATCTCCTCTGGGGTTCTTCGCCGCAGGAAGTCGTACGGCTTGCCAGTCAAGGGTCTTCCTCCAGCGCTCAGGGTGTAGACCCTGGCATAATCCATGGGCTTGAGAGCCTTCACGCGGTCGAAGACCTCCGGTCGATACCTGAAGCTGCCCTGCGCGTGCAGCGCGCCGGCCGCGCACAGGAGCAACACCGGCACGGCCGCCGCGCGTCTCCACATGGTCATGTTCGTCGGGGAACTCCGACTCCGATTTAGCATAGTGCGATCATGCCGTGGGCGGCGCGGCGCGCGGCGGAGTTTGTGATGAGCGGTCGCGGGGCGGTACGAGCGTGTGGGCCGGCGTGCGGGCCGGGGCTTGTGAATGCCCCGCCAAGCGGCGAGAATAGAGGTTCATGAACCAGCCAAACCGAATCTCCATTCTGGCGGGTGCGTTCGCCTTCCTGGCCGGGATTGCCCCTCCGGCAGCCAGCGCCAGTGTGAAAGCCGTGACCGCGGCGGGGCGCACCGCGCTCGAATTCCAGTTTCCCGGCGCCGCGGGGAAGCCCGATTCCATCGCGCTCGACCGCTTCCTTCTCGACGGCAAGCCAATCTCAGCGGCCAACGGAATCGCCGTTAATCAACTCTCCGAGGGCGTGAACGAAATCACCGCCGCAACGCCTGCTCCCGGCGAGTGGGAGTTCGACCTGGCGGACCAGAGCAGCGTCTACGGGTTCGGCGAGCGCTTCGACCGGCTCGACCACGCCCACAGTATCGTCCGCAATAACTCCGTGGATTCGGAATCCAGCAAGGGCGGCAACACCTATCAGCCCATCCCGTTCTTCATGAGCCTCCGCGGTTATGGCCTGTGGCTGGACACTTACGGCGAAGCCACCTTCGACATCAATGCTACCGGGAAGTTCCGCATCCGCATCAAAGTAGTGGCGGATCGCCTGCGCGTGGTGCTCATCGAGGGGCCGAAGTTCCCGCTGATTCTCGACCGCTTCACCGCCCTCGTGGGGCGTCAGCAGCTTCCCCCGTACTGGGCGTTCGCGCCGTGGAAGGCGCGCGACTATCATCGCAACCAGGCCGAAGTGGATGAAGACGTGGACCGTTATCGCGAACTGGAACTGCCGGCGTCGGTGATGCTTATCGACAGCCCCTGGGCCACCAACTACAACACCTACGAGTTCAACCCCAAGCAGTTCGACGACGCGCCGAAGATGATCGCGCACATTCACGACGAAGGGTACAAGCTGGTGCTGTGGCACACCTCGTGGATCGATAACGCCACCAACAAGCCGGGCGAGGAGGGATTCGCCGATAAGATCCCGCCTCTCGCCACTAACTTCGCCGAGGCCGAGAAGAACGGTTACTTTCTCCACCGGCCGGACGGGTCCACTTACATAGGCCAGTGGTGGAAAGGCCAGGGCTCGTTGATCGATTTCACCAATCCCGCGGCTAAGAAGTGGTGGCAGGGGCAGGTGGGCAAGGCCATCGCCGCCGGAGCCGACGGCTTCAAGGACGACGACGCAGAGGGTAACTTCGTGGGCGACGTGAAGTACTTCAGCCATGAGGACCAGCGCCTCATCCGCAACCGCTACGCGGTGGATTACAACCACGCGGTGGCCGAGGCGCTCACCGCGCGCAAGGGCAAGGACTGGGTGCTGTTCCAGCGCAGCGGCACCACGGGCGCGCACATGCAGCCGTTCTTCTGGGGCGGCGACAACGACGCCACGTTCTCGACCGAGAACGGCCTGCCAACCGTGGTCACGGCCGGGCTCAACGCCGGCATGAGCGGCATTTCCCTCTGGATGACCGACCTTGGCGGCTATAACAAGCAAGCGCGCTATGACGGCGACAACGTGCTGTTCGCGCGCTGGACCGAGTATTCCGCCTTCTCGCCAGGCATGGAAGTTATGAGTGCGATGAATCTGGGGCCGTGGGACTACGGCTTCGAAGCGCTGCGCATTTTCAAACTCTACTCCGTGCTTCACATGAGCCTCTTCCCGTACCGTTACGCGGCGGCGCAGGAGAGCGCCCGCAACGGCCTGCCGATGATGCGCGCCCTGGTGTTGATGCACCAGGACGACCCCGAGGCGCGGGTCGCCGAGACCGAGTATTACTTCGGGCCGGACCTGCTGGTGGCGCCGGTACTTAGTCCGGTCTCCGAGCGCGCCGTGTATCTTCCCGAAGGCGCGTGGATCGACTATTGGTCCGGAAAGCGTCTGCCGGGCCGCCGCACCGTGGTTGCCGCGGCGCCGCTCGACCGCATTCCGCTGTATGTTCGCGAGGGCGCGATTCTTCCCCGCATCCCCGAGGACGTCATGACGCTGGTCCCGCGGGCCGAGGTCAAGGACCCCAAGGTGAAGGCGCTCGACGACCGCCGCGTATACGAGATCTATCCCGGCGAGCGACTGCGGGGAATCGTCGATTTCGAAGGCCGCTCCGTCACGCCGGGCGCGGACTCGAAGGGTATGTCGATCGCCGGCAAGCCGGCCCGCGTGACCCTTCGCTGGCGATTCGGCGGACCCGAGAGCGCCGAGTGCAACGGGCGGAAGCTAGATGTTCAGAAGGCCGCCGATGGCAGCGTCTCGGTGGCGTTCCAGCACCAGGAATCCAGCCAGCTCTCCTGGCGGTAAGCCGGCCGCTGTTTACTACTTCCTGTCCAGTTCTTAGCGCCGCCACAGTTGTTTGTGGGGCAGGCTGGCAGCCTGCGGCGGGTTGGTAACCCGCCTTCCGACGCCCGCAAGGGGCCGCAATCAGATCGGGTGGGATGGTCCGAACCATTGGGGCCGGTGGGCGAGCTCCGCTCGCCGGGCCGATTAACAATCGGCCGCGGGTTACCAACCTGCCCCACATAACGGCCGCACTGCCGCAGGTTGCCGGTGCAACCGCGAACGATTACAATTCAGGTTTCCCATGCCGCGCTACACTCCATCTTCGTTTGCACCCGCCATCCTCGCCGCGCTCCTCGCCCTCGGCGCCGCCGCGCAACCGCCGGCGCCCGCTGCCGTTGAGCCGGACTACCCCGGCGAAGCCTTCGTGGTGGAGCAACTGACAACCGAAGTCGCATTCCAGGCGGATGGCACCGGGCAGGAAGAAACCGCGATGCGCGTCCGCATTCAGTCCTCGGCCGGAGTCCAGCGGTTCGGCGTCCTGACGCTCCCCTACCGTGGCGCCAACCAGCGAGTGGAGATCGTTCAGATCCGCGTCCGCAAGCCCGACGGCGGCGAGGTGTCCACCCCGGATTCCAGCGTGCAGGACCTGCCCACCGCCGTCACCCGCCTGGCGCCCACTTACAGCGATCTGCGCGAAAAACAGATACCCGTGAAAGCCCTGGGCGTAGGCGACGTGCTGGAATATCGCGTGCGGAAAGTAACTACCAAGGCCGAGATCCCGGGCGAGTTCTGGTATGCGCACAACTTTACCAAGGACGGCCCCGTTCTGGAAGAGACCCTCCGCGTCACCGTCCCCGCGGGCCGGCCCCTCAAGCTTGCCAGCCCGGGCAACCAACCCGAGATCACGGAGAAAGACGGCCTCAGGACTTACGTTTGGAAGACGTCCCATCGCCAGCCGCGCGATCGGAAGCCGGCATTCAAGGGCAACGCCATCCGCAAACGCCCTTCAGTTCAACTCAGCACCTTCCAGAGTTGGGAGGACGTTGGCCGGTGGTACGCCGCACTGCAGAAACCGAAAGTGGAGCCGACTCCGGAGATCCGCGCCAAGGCCGCCGAACTGACCGAAGGTATCTCCACCAATGCCGGCAAGCTACGCGCCATATACGAGTTCGTCTCCACCAAGTTCCACTACATCTCGGTATCCTTCGGCAGCGGCCGCTATGAGCCGCACTCCGCCGGCGAGGTGCTGGCCAACCAGTACGGCGACTGCAAGGACAAACACACCCTGCTGGCGGCGCTGCTTGCGGCCGCCGGTATCGAGGCATGGCCGGCGCTGATCGGCGCCGGAATCGAATTCGACCCCGCCGTGCCCTCGCCCGGCCAGTTCAACCACGTGATCACTTATGTGCCATCGGGGGACTCGCCCACCTGGCTCGACACTACGCCCGAGGTGGCTCCGTACGGAATGCTGCTCTCCCTCCTGCGCGGGAGGCAGGCCCTCCTCGTGCCGGGTTCGGGCGATCCGCGTCTGGCCACCACGCCCGAGTCGACGCCTGCCCCGACGGAGGAAGTCTCCCAGATGAAGGCGCACCTGGCCAGCGACGGAACCCTTACGGGCCGCTTCGATCTTGCATTGGGCGACGACACGGGGGTGCTCTTGAAGCTGGCATTTCGCTCGATCGGCCCGGCGCAATGGGCCACACTTGCGCAGTATGTATCGAAGAGCGTCGGCATGGATGGCACGGTGAGCGACGTGGATCTGGCGCAACTCAACGAGACCGAAGCTCCCTTGCATATCTCTTATGAGTACGCGCGCAAGGATTACTCCGACTGGAACAACCGGTTGATTATCGCCCCCCTGCCAATCGCTGCCCTGCCCAAAGCGGCGGATGCCGGACAGCCTTCCGAACCCGTGGAGTTGGGCGTGGCGGATAAGTTCGTATACCGGGCGGCGCTGGAATTGCCTTCGGGCTTCTCCGCGAGAGCGCCGGAAGGCGCCAGCTTACGGGAAGAGTTTGCCGAGTACACCTCCACATACTCCGTTGACAAGGGAGTTATCTCGGCCGAGCGTGTGATCCACTTCAAGAAACAGAAGATAGCTCCTTCGGACTGGGACGCGTACGTGAGCTTTTCCAGGGCCGTGGTCAAGGATGAGAGCCGGTATTTCAGGATCGTGCTGGCCGGCGCGGACGTGCCTGCCGGCGCACCGCCGGCTTCCGCCCATAACGATCCCCGGTCCGCCGAACTCATCAAGCAAGCCATCGAGGCGGCGGACCGGAGCGAGTTTCAGAAAGCGCAGGAACTGCTGGCGCAGGCCGAGCAGGCCGATAAGCGGCGGCCCGGCCTGTGGGCGGCGTACGCCTATCTCTACGGGCGCCAGAATCGGAACGACAAAGCCATCGAGGCGCTGCGGAAGGAACTCGAGGTCACGCCTTCCAGCGACACGGCCTATCCATACCTCATCTCGCTGCTGCACGACGCCGGCCGGCTCGACGAGGAAATCGACGCGCGGCGGCGTCAGATTCAGGCGACTCCCGGCAATCTCACCGCTCTCAACGGGCTGGTGTCGCTGCTGATTCGCAACAAGCGCTATCTCGAAGCCGTCGATCCGCTGACGGCGGCCATCGGCCGGAACCCAGGAAACACCAGCCTCCGGATGAACCTGTTTCACGTCCTGCTGTACGGCGGCAAGAAGGACGATGCCATGGCAATGCTCGCGAAGATGCGCGGGAGCGGGCTCACCGCATCGCAATCCAATAACGCCGGTTACCTGCTTGTCAATGCCGGCGTCGAAGTGGCCTTAGGCAAGGAGATGGTCGAAAAGTCCGTGGCCGATCTCGAGGGCGCCTTGAAGAACGTGACCCTGGCATCGCTGACCGACGCCGATCTCAAGAACGTTGCGGAGCTCGGCGCCGCCTGGGATTCGGTGGGATGGGCGGCCTTCCGCCTGGGCGATATCGAGAGGGCCCGCAAGTTCGTGTATGCCGACTGGATGCTGGTACAGCACGCCACGGCAGCCCATCATCTTGGCCAGATTTACCAGCGGCAGGGCCAGACGGACCAGGCCATCCACGCCTACCAGCTTGCGCTTGCCATCAACCCCAATCTCCTGGACGCGCGCGAACGCTTAGTGGCGTTGAGCGCGGAGGCGCCCGCCAGGGCCGGCCCCGACAGGCCTCCTAGCCGGCTCATGACCAGTCTGGAGGAAGAAGTCTCCAAGATGCGCACCAAGCCAGTGCCCGGCCTCCCGCAAGCCAAAGGCACCGCGGATTTCTTCGTTCTTTTTTCGGCCAAGGGCATCGAGGACCTGCAGTTCGCCAGCGGCGACGAAACCCTCAAGCCGGCCGCCAGCCTGCTGCGCAAGATCCCGTACGAACCCGTGCTCCCCGATGGAGGAGCGGCCAGGATTCCCCGCCGCGGCATCCTGTCGTGCTCGGCGAACACCACTCCGAACTGCAACTTCACGCTTCTGCCGCCAGCCGCCGCGACCAGGTGATTGCGGCGTGCGCCGCTCCGGCGCCGCCGGAACCGCCGCCTCGACCCCCTCGCGCATCGCCGCCGCCATTCGCTAAGCTGGTGAGCGGTGGCAATCCTCCGGCGAATCCTCATCGCATCGGCGCTCGGCGCAGTCTTGCTTTATACCGGGGATTACCTTTCGGTGCGCTACCGCTTCCCGGGAAATCGTCCGGCGTTCGGCTCCGTGCGGGTGCATCCCTACTACGCCATCCCGCAGAAAAGCGGGAAGACGGAGTTCGTGCTGCAAGACCCGGAAACGCGCTCCTGCGTTCACTCGCTGTTCCCGCAGATGGGCGCCAGTCCCTGTTGGTACGTCAGGCGTCACGTCCGGGAGCGCATCGACATGTGAGCGGCGGCGGGCGTCCGCCACCAGGCTGCTCCCACGGGCTACTTCTTGTTCTCGATCTTCAGGTTGATGACCACGTCCTTGCGCGTGTTGAAGGCGCTCAGGGTGTGCGAGGAGCTGATCGCATCCGCCAGCCGGGCGCTGACCTTGTAGTCCACGTCCGGGCTCAGATCGTGAAAGAAGTACGAGCCGTCCTGCTGCGAATAAAAGGAGACGATCGCCTTCGTCTTGGTGTTCTCCAGAAGCACCACGGCGCGGGCCGCCGGCTTGTCGTCGGACAAGGTCACGATTCCCGTGAGAGACCGCGGTTGGGCTTCCCCCTTTTTCGGTTTGGAGCTTTGGGCGAACCCCGCCGGCACGCTTAGCAGCAGCACCGCCAGAAGCGCCAGGAAGCATCCGCGCCGGGACATCGCGCTACCGCCAGTCTTCCTCGCCTTCTTCCTCGTCCTCGTCTTCCACGAAAACCTCATCGTCCTCCTCTTCCTCATCCAGCTCGTCGGCCGATTCCAATTCCAGAGGCTCCGTGCTCACGACTCTCAGGTCCGCGCCGCACTCGTCGCAACTGATGGTGTCGCCTTCGTCGACATCTTCCTCATCCACGTCGATCGCGCCATCGCAGGCCGGGCACCGTATCCCGTGATCGTCCGCCGCCATTCAAATTCCTCCCAGAATACTACTGATATCCGATAGGTCGCCCGGTTGGCAAGTCCGGTTACCGGTCGCCGCCGGTTTTTTTTAACGGCCGGCCGATTTCGCCATCCGGCGGCGCGTTGTGGCCGGCACCAGGCCCTTCATCCGCAGGCACAGAAACAAGTACGCGCGGTGCGTCAGTTCGTGTTCCTTCAACATTTGCAGCATCTCCAGCCGCGTAACCTTCTGCCCGTCCATGCGGGTTACGATGTGCGCGTAGAAATCCGCCGGACGCGCCGCCAGCTCCGCCGCCCTCCGCTCCAGCGAATCCCGCAATGCCGCCGCCAGTTGCGCCGGCGTGGCATCCTCCGGAACATCCGGCAGGTAAGGCGCCAGCTTCGCCCGGAAATCCGGCGTGGCGAAGGATTCCTCCCCGCTCAGAAGCAGCCCCGACAGCGCATGTCCGGCCTGCAGGATGTGGCGGGCAGTCTCGCCGAAAGTCATGACATCCGCGGTGGGCCGGTACCCGAACTCGCCGGCCGGAAACTCTTCCACCGCGGCGGCCGTATCCTCGCGCACGGCCTTCCACGAATCCAGTACGTGCTCCAGTCTGACCATGCTTCCATTGTATCCGCACTTGGCCGGGCGGTTTGCGCTCCGCTTACCGTCCGGCCCGGAACCGCGAGCGTAAGCGAGCGGCCCGAGCAAGAGACAGGCCGCCGGCCTGCAATGCGTTCCTCTCGTTCGGGCCGCTCGCTGAGAAGCTGTGAAGAAACCGGTTGACAGGCGGAAGCGCCTGCCCCACCTCGCTGCAAGTCCTTCGAGTGCAATGTGGGACAGACGCTTTCGTCTGTCAACCCGGCAGTCCGGCCGATTTCTTCACAGCTTCTGA
>Ga0182027_10011703_pt1 | contig 12367 bp, 15 predicted proteins | sample 712E1DmetaG_FD_121300 | JGI IMG/M metagenome (GOLD analysis project Ga0182027, IMG submission 121300) | Permafrost microbial communities from Stordalen Mire, Sweden - 712E1D metaG (Illumina Assembly) | ecosystem: Environmental > Terrestrial > Soil > Wetlands > Permafrost | place: Sweden...
AAGCGTAGTCTGAATTATATCATCCTTGTGATGGCCAAAAGCAACCTTGTTGCATTTAAGGGATACAGCAGCCTCAAAAAGCGCCTTCCTGCGGTTCCACGAGCACCAAAAACAATTCGTCTGCCGCTTTTCATCAAGAACTTTGATATCCTTGAAGAAATATTTAATGCCGAGTGAATCAAAAATAGAGGTAAGAGCCTGCCGATGAACACACTCCCCGCAGTGAAAATCAGTACGAATGTTCGTCGCCGCCAGGAAAAACCTCACCCGTTTTTTCTTCTGCCTTTCGCAAAGAGCAGAAAGCATTGTCAGGCTGTCTTTGCCTCCGGAAACAGCAGCAAGAATTCTATCGCCGTTTTCGATAAGCCGATAATTTTTTACGGCTCGGTCGATCTGCTTATTTAAAATAATCTCATCCTCAGACACTCTTGATTGATTATAACGCATCTTTTTTATAAAATAATTTCAATTCAGCTTCGATCAAAACGTTCACCCTTACTGATACTTCTTCTATTCCTGAGGGTTTCTATATGCTATTGTCACCAAACCACCACATCTACTTAGATTGTTGTTTTAGTAACCTCTACAAATGAATAAAGAATAGAGAATCGAGTAATTATTGTACGAGATAAAGTTTTCTCTATAATACAGCTCTTGCTAAATTCCCAGCCCAAACTCAACAGCATCCACCTCCACTACCACAGACAACTTCACCCTTCTTCCCTGAAGCAAGAATAGCCGCGGCACAACCAACACCTGCATCAACTTTAATCGCTCCAAACTGACAATTTTTCATGCAAGCCCCACATTCAATACAGGCATCTTTATCAACTATATTTGCTCTACCATTTTCCAAACTAAAGACTTTGTGAGGACATACTTCTATGCACCTGCCACACCCTTTACATTTGCTAACATCGTACTGAAGCGTAACTACACCTGGAAGATATCTCAATTTCATAAAAGTCTCCTTACTATGTGCGTGATTTCCAAAAGAATACCACAAGAAACCATTACTACTATCACAGGAATGGAATAACGAATTTCTTTTTTTACCCCAGAAAGAGAAGTATATGTGGAAGCACCTGTAAAATTAAGAGCCAGGAATGCGGATATTCCCGAACCCATAAGAATCAATGATAACCATGTTGTCATAGCCAAATGCTGCCCGCTTGTATAAATAATCCCAGTACAAACCAACAAACCAAGAACTCCTCCCTTTAGAGAAAATGCCCTGCCTGGGAGATAAGGTAAGAGTACTGCATTGAAAACCGTACCAGATAAGATCGAAACCAGGAACAAAACTGGCAATAACCTTATTTCTCCCTTTAGCTCTACCAAGGCAGGTATTCTTGTCGTAAATATAACTAATCCAACTAAAAACAATGTACCCACGATTGCAGTTCTTGCTGCAAGGGCAAGTTCAAGCCAGGAAACAGTTAGCCTATCAATAACACCAAAATAAACTCGACGCATCTCAGGAGTGACCTTCATCCCGGCATTAAGGTATTCCTTTATATCACTCGCTCGAACAGGACCATATATTACCTGGAATCCACAAAGCTTCTGCACCATGTGCGCCGATATGCCCGGTGCGCCAAGCTGAGGAATAATAAGTTTCTTAGTGCTAACAATTTTTTCAAGCCCCGCTATCTTTATCCGTTGTACCAATTCCTCTGTCCCAAAAGTGCCTTTTCCCGCGGCACACCAGACATTAACCCCTTTGCTATCAATAACAAGAATCCAAACATTAAGCCCTTCAAGTTCTCTTCTAAGTATGTCAAAAGAAAGTTTATAGTTAGCTGAAACTAGCACAGGTGATTGACTACCCGGTTTACCTATGGCATATATGCCAGGCTTAACTGCATAATTCATACGATCTATATCCAAACGAACTTTTATTTCACCAATATAATCGTTAAAACTCCACTTAGCAGAAACAACATTGACATTCCCCGTTTCGGTAGCAATATCACCTACCACTGGAATAGGGCGATATTTTATATCATCATTCGCCGCGAAATAACTACAAGAGCATTTATCTTTTTCACTCATGATATTCTCCGATTTCTTTTATTTCTTTGGTAAACCAACAACCGAGCCTAATATATTCTTCACTACACCCCCAAACGCCTCGATTTTTATAAGAGTAATGCAGCACACCTTGCCATCTCGTTCCCAGGTAGTGACTGCCAACTTCTCTCCAGGCCTGATATCCGCTTTCTCCCTCAAGGTTTTTGAAAGCACCATCTGCCCCCGCTCATCAACAGTCACCAGGGATTCTATCTTTCCCATATTCCCTGCATCAGGCGTACAACATGACTTACCTTCTTTTTTTCTCGCCATCTTACCCTCCCGGTTAACTGATTAATCAGTTAATTCTGATTATACTGAATTGTAAAACATAAGCATCTAATTGTCAACTATTTTTTTAAAGATAGTAGGTGATTCCCGTTAAGACGGGCAGTAATATTGCACAAAGGGGAAACTTCTCTGTAAGTACCCAATAGAAATAAAAGGCTACTGATCGTTTCCGACCAATAGCCTTTAGGCTTACCTTTATTTAGTGTTATTTATCCCTCGCTTCGCTCGGGATTAATTTCTTACCGGAAATGAGGGAAATTCAGGGTCCCACTCTTATTAGCCGAGAGGAAACCTCTCTTAATTTATTAGCCTAATTATCTGCGCGATACCTTGGTATATCAAGAATATTCTGGATTTAGAGGGCATTCCTCCGCCACAGACCGGAGCAACAAGATCATTAAGCGATATCTACTATTTTTTGCAATAGCGCTTCTATGCGAAAGGGCTTACTGATAATGCCATCTGCCAGCTTCATACATGATTGATCTATATCCACCATGCCGGAAATAATAAACACCGGACATCGTGGATTCGCCTCTTTTGTCATTTTCAATAACTCTATCCCATTCAAGCCGTCTAGCTTATAATCAAAAAGGCATACATCATATTTATTTTTTTTAACAAGCGTTGCCGCTTCAGCGCTGTCCGTTGTCTCTTCAACACAATACCCCTCGTCACGCAAGAGAGTAGCTAATGAATCACAAATGCTCGAATCATTGTCTACGACCAGGATTTTTTTATACGCCATTGACTTTATCAAGTAAAATATCCAGACGCTTTCCGTTCCTACCAATAAATTACAGGGTGGCTGACGGGGAACGATCCCGCAACCCTCAGAACCACAATCTGATGCTCTAACCAATTGAGCTACAGCCACCATAAATTTACAAAAACTAATTTGCTTAATCAGGAGAGGATTTATTCATCCTGTCTTCGAAAAATTTCTTTATGCCGTTACCTAAATCAAACATTCCGTCAATTAACGCATTAGATAAATCTGTGCCGCTTTTAATCCCGCTTTTGAGCCATCGACCAGGCCATGATAGCATATCTTGAGGCCTCATGCCAGCGCTAGATCTAGCCTGCATTAATTTATCCTCAAATGCCGATTTAAAATTGGCAAAGCTAAATTCCGGCCGGTCCATTTTGGTATGCAGGACAAAATCTAAAACCACTTTACCCTGGTCCATGGATTTAAACATATCCAGCACCGCATCAGTAATCCTCTCTGCTTTTTGCTGTGGCTCTTCAGTGGGACGCACTTTACGCACCATATCTACTAGCTCTAAATGGCAATCTGCAGTTGCGTCGTTATTTACTCCTTTTATATTACAATTAAAATTTAACCTAGCTTTCTCGATACGCGCTTTTTCAAGATTCACCCAAGTCGAATAATAAGGATAAAAAACTATAGCATCAATATCTTCGATTTTCAAAGTAGCCAACATATCTTTTTTGGAGAAATCCACCCAACCTTGCAGCAAGATTTTACCGTCAGGCTCTCCGGTACTCCAGGATAAATCACCTTTGAGCGATAAATTACTTACACCTTTGGCTCCGGAAGTAGATAGATTAGTAATGTAGAAATCTATATTTTTAATCATAACGCTTATCGTTCCGCTAGCTGCGGTTTTGTCGACAAAATTTAATCTGCCCGAATAAATTCTTAATTTCTTTATAATCACAGGAAGCACCTTGCTATGAACAACAACAGGAGCAGGAGCAACCGATTCAGTTTGAGCTTCCGCAACCGGAGCGCGGCTATCCTTAACCGGAACCGGTTCAGCCGGGGGATTACGCTGATAAGTAACTTCCGGACTGCCAATCACAATGCTATTAAAAGCCAGCCTGCCTAATAAAAGACTGCCAATACTTGGCGCTACATAAACACGGTCGGCTTTTATCAAACCGTTAATTTCAAGCCCCCTTACTTCAATATTAAGCGGTGGCAAAATAATGAGATCGCTGATAGTTGTCTTAAGCCCGGTGGACTTTTGAATCTTGTTCACAATTATCGTCTTTACAGCCCATAAAACAACCGCATAAATCAGGCTAAAAATAATAACTACGGTTGCAATTATTTTAAATATTTTTTTCCAGTCTTTCATACAATTAAATTTGCTATATTTTGTGTTAATTTAATGCGCCTGGGCCGAACAAGCACCTTATCGCCTTTATCCACCGTAGTACTTGTGAGCGCTAGCGAACAAGTAGGCCCAGCATTTAATTAAAATGCGCCGGGTCGAATCGAACGGCCTACTTAACTATTCCATCTTTTCTAAATTTTAATGCGCCTGGGCCGAATCGAACGGCCAACAACCGGCTTAGCTTACCGCACCGAATTACTCCGGCCAATAACTTTTGTTGCGGTCTGGACTATGTCTTCACCTTTACAGGTGTGTGGCGTATAGTCTCTGAGGACTCTCGTTTTATTACCTGGTAATCATTTGCCCATTTCACACTTTTACCCTGATTATTCAGAGTTTTATCAAAACGGATAATTTTAGGACTATTTGGCATGTTAGGAACATACAAAACCTTATCTTTTTCAGGACAATAAATCGCGTAAAAATCAAAATCATCCTTATTGTAACGTTTTGTATGTGAGCCGTGCTTATCAGCCCAACTCGTTCTAAACTTTATTTCCACCACTCCATTTTTCAGTGCAGCATACTTCACTTGCAGCTTAATTGCCGGACCATTCTCCAAAACTGCTACAATGTCATAAGGCTGATGTTCCGACAAAGGGATACAAGGAACATATCCTTTACTAGCAAGATCAGCAATACATTTTGCTACACCTATATCTGCTTTGAATTTCGTGTGATGCAATTTTACCTCCTTTCATAGGCATTTAATTACCTGTAATTTAACGGTTGCCTGCAAATTATCCTTAAAGAACTTAAGGGGTTCCTTGCATACAGCCACATACACTCTATGGGTTTTAATTCCCCGTAGAGGCTCCTTTGGAAGGCAGGTGCTCTATCCATTTGAGCTACAGGCGCATATCTAATTGTCAAATTTCGGGGAGGTGAGACTTGAACTCACGACCTCTTGCTCCCAAAGCAAGCGCTCTAGCCAAACTGAGCCACTCCCCGTACAGAAGTACGGCACCGGCGCAAATCCAATCCGCGCCGGGTGCCGTTGCATCTGGAAAACTTATATCCAATCAAAAACACTCAGCTACAAAGTATACCAATTCCCTGCTTGCTTCTCAATATATTTCTCGATAATCCGCTTGGCTTTCTTTAAAGCAAAGTACCGATGGCTCATTTTATGTTTAATCTTTTCTCCCAGCTGCGCAAAAGTCTTTTTATACTTAGGGATATAGAATAATGGATCATACCCAAACCCCGCATTGCCGCCAGGCTCAAAAGCAATCAAACCAGAGCAGTCTCCTTCCACCACACCAACTAAACCACGTTTATCCGCCAACGCCACGGCGCAAACATAATGCGCTTTCCTTTCTGTTGCCGGTACATCTTTTAATAATTTTAATAGCTTAAGATTATTTTTAATATCGCTCTTATCTTTACCTGAGAAACGCGCTGAATGAATTCCCGGGGCGCCGCCTAAAGCATCCACACAAAGCCCGGAATCCTCACCCAGACAAAACTGGCCGGTAAAACGCGCTAACTTTACCGCTTTTTTTATGGCATTCTCTTGAAAAGTTTTGCCGTTTTCAAGCACCTGCGGAACATTTATATAAGCATCCAAAGAAAGCAGCTTTAACCTCGTACCCTTTAGAATATCTTTTATCTCGGATAACTTCTTTTTATTTTTTGTGGCCACGACCAGCTGCTTCATTATAATAATATATCCCCAACCAATTTTCTCTGAATAGTAAAAAGCTCTTCAATACCTTTTTTGGCTAAATCCAACATCGTATCCATTTTTTCTTTAGAAAAAGGCTTACGTTCCGCGGTCCCCTGTATCTCAATAAACTCTCCGGCTCCGGTCATAATGACATTCATATCGACTTCGGCTTTAGAGTCTTCCTCATAACACAAATCTAAAATCAGCGTATCGTTTAAAATACCCACGCTGGTAGCGGCAATATAATCCTGAACCGGAATTTTATTAATCTTGCCTTCTTTTTTTAGCTTCTGCAAAGCATCAACCAGGGCAATAAAACTACCGGTAATCGCCGCGGTACGCGTGCCCCCGTCCCCTTGAATAACATCACAATCTATCCAGATCGTGCGTTCGCCGATTTGCTTCATATCGGTAACTGACCTAAGGGACCTACCGATTAAACGCTGAATTTCATAAGTGCGCCCGGAATCTTTACCCCTGGGGATACGCGACCCGCAGGAACGGGGAAGCATACCATACTCAGCAGTTACCCATCCTGTACCAGAATTTCTTAAAAACTGCGGAACAGTTTCTTCAACCGAAGCGGTACAAATGACTTTAGTATTGCCTAATTCAATCAAGCAGGACCCTTCGGGATATTTAATATAATTCCTGGTAATTGTCACTTTTCTGATTTTATCATTTCCGCGCCCGTCAATCCTGGCCATAAACATCACCTCCGTTAACATCAATCGCTACAATCAAAGGAAAATTTTCGACTTCTAATTTTAAGATTGCCTCCGGACCTAAATCACCATAAGCGATCTTTTTAACGCTCTTAACATATTTGTTTAAAAGTGCTCCGCAGCCGGCATAAGCAATAAAATAAATCCCTTTATATTTCTTGATCGCTTCTCTTACTGCTAGTCCACGGCTGCCCTTGCCAATCATTCCCCTTAGGCCCTTGGCTAGAAGCATACCAGAAAAAACATCCATACGCGAACTAGTCGTAGGCCCGCAGGAACCGATTATTTTACCTTTAGGGGTTTGTGTAGGGCCACAGTAATAAATAACCGCATCAGAAAGCTCAAAAGGTAAAGCTTTGCGTGATTTAATTGCCTGAACCAATCTCTTATGTGCCTGGTCCCGGGCAGTATAAATTGTCCCGCTTAAAAGAACCTCCTGGCCGGCTTTTAAGGATTTAATTTGATTTAAATCTAACGGCGTGCTTATTTTCTTCATAGAACTTTTTCCGCGCTCCTCAAAGCATGACAACTAATATTTACCGCTACCGGCAATCCGGCGATATGTGTTGGGTGCGTTTGAATATTTACAGCCAAGACGGTAGTTTTACCGCCTAAACCCATCGGTCCGATATTTAATTTGTTTATTTCTTTCAATAAATCTCTCTCTAGCTTAACAACACCGGTGACTTGGTGACCTTGTGACCTGGTGTCCTGGTGACTTGGTGTCCTGGTGACCTTGTTCAAAAGTGCCTCTTTGGCCATCAACATCGCATAATCCGCTGATCCGCCGATGCCTACTCCGACAACATACGGCGGGCAGGCATCCGCTCCGGCGCTTTTTACCGCCTCAATAATAAACTCTTCAATCTCTTGCAGGCTAGCCGTCGGCTTAAACATTTTCAATTGTGATTTATTTTCACAGCCAAAACCCTTGGGCAGCAGGTTTAATTTTAATTTATTCCCCGAGACTATATCGATATGTATAACACAAGGAGAAAATCCGGGCTTACCTCTAAACAAAGGGTCTATTACAATAGAATTTCTTAAAGAATATTTTTTATACCCGGTTTCAATGCCTTTTCTAATTGCAGCTTTTAAGTCTCCGGATATTTTTAAATCCTGGCCGAGCTTAACAAATACTATCGGCATACCCGTATCTTGGCAGATTGCTAAATTTTCTTTTTGAGCACAGGCGGCATTATCTAGTATTGCTTTAATAATCGCCTTTGCCCGCCGATTCTTTTCGTGGCCGTAAGCTTTACGTAAAGCAGATAAAACATCTTTGCGCAGCGAAAAATTCGCTTTCTTTACTAATCCGATTACCGCCTGGGTTATTTCTGCCGCTTTCAACTCTTTCATCTTGATTTATACTCCGCGGATACAGTTGTAGTAATTCCTCCACGAGGATTAAAGGTTCCGGTAATCTTTATCCAACGCGGCCTAACCGCGCCTACAAAATCTTCAAGCATTTTATTAATTAAATGTTCATGAAAAATCCCCACGTTACGAAAGAATATCGTATAGAGTTTAAAAGATTTTAACTCTACGCAGAATTTATTCGGAGAATATTCAATACGGATAACCGCAAAATCCGGTAATCCGGTCTTTGGGCAAATACAGGTAAACTCCGGGATATCCAGGTTAATCGAATAAATTTTATCAGCGTATTGATTCTGCCAAACTTCAATCTCCGGGGTTTCTAAATTCCTGATATCTTCCTGCAGCCCTTCATAACTCGCTTTATCTCTTCTGGCGTCCTTCTTGCGTCCTCCATCCTCTGTTTTTTTCATCTCAACCCCATTATTTTGTGAATCTGGGGGATAATACAAGCAGTAACCCCCTGTTGATTGGCGATCTCTTTAAAATCTAATAACTTTTTATGCAAAACCCCCTGATTTTCATAACTATTTGGCTGTAAAACTAAAACACTAGAGGGGCTTATTTCCTTAATTATCGCCACTGCCTCTCTCAGATCATCCTCATATGTTGCTTGGCAAACAATTGCTTTAAGGAATACTTCTTTTCTGGCGGCAATTTTAAGGAACTTCTTATGCATCTGCCAGAGATTGCCCATTCCTGTGGAGCTGGGAAATTTTAAATCCATAGCAATAATATCTATGTGGTCAATCAATTTTTCAAGCTCAAAAAACAGGGTGCCATTTGTTTCTAGATAATGCTTATGGCCACACCCGGAAGTCAGCTTAAGAATCTCCTTTAGAAATTCTGTATAGAGAAGCGGCTCTCCTCCGGTAAAAGAAATGGAATGATATTTATCGCGATAAAGCTTAATCTCCTCAAAAAGCTCCATTGGCTCATACTCAGTAAACCGGTCTAGCTTAGTATCACAATAAGCACAGCTTAGATTACAGTTAAAGAAACGCACAAAAATCTGTTTCTCTCCCAAATAAAGGCCTTCGCCTTGTACGCTGTCGAATATTTCGTTAATCCTAGCTTTCACCCCGCACCTTCCCTTTATTTATTCGTTCTTGCCCCTGGCATCTTCTAGCATTTCAATATCAAGAAGTTGCGGGGTTCATCTGTTGACTAACGGATCAACTAGGCCCGCCTCTTTAAAACCTTTAGCGCGATAATGACAGCTATCACACTCTCCGCAAGGTTTTTTTGCTTCATGATAACATGACCAAGTTAAGTTAAACGGCACACCAAGCTGGCTTCCCAACCTAATGATCTGCGCTTTAGTTTTATTTAATAGCGGAGTCAAAATCTTAATTCCGGGTTTAACGGCAAGCCCTACCTTAGCCATATTAATAAAGGCCTTAAAAAACTCACCACGGCAATCAGGATAACCCGAATAATCCTGAGCGTGCGCTCCGATAAAAATGGCCTGCGCCTTAATTACCTCCGCCATTGATAAAGCAAAACTTAAAAAAATAATATTGCGGCCCGGCACATAAGTAGCCGGAATACCTGGAGCAATTTTTTTAGCAACTTTTATTTTTTTATCTAATAGCGCAGAGCCTTTCCAGGGGAACTCTATTTTCAGAATTCGATAAGCACTGCCGCTGGCTTTAGCAAGCTTAACCGCACAAGCTACCTCCTGCTTATGCCTTTGGCCATAGTCAAAAATCAAAGCCTGGCATTGATAGCCTTGTTTTTTAGCCAGATATAAAGCTGTAGCCGAATCCAGGCCACCGGATAAAAGCACGACCGCAGACCTTAGAATTTTACTCTTCACCTAACACCTTCTTTGGCATTCCATATTCTATTATACTTATCCTCTTAAATCCTAGTATCTTAAAATGATGAATAATCAGAAGGTGCTGGGTTCATAATTAGCGCTGCTTGTGCTATTTTCCCAGACCGTCACACAACTAAGCAAAGGAATTGAGGGCTTAAGCTGCTTATAAATATACTTAGCGATATTCTCAGATGTAGGATTTATTTTTTTGAAATAATCCAGCTTATTAAGATATTTATGATCCATTTTCTCTAAGCAGGCGCTTAATTTATTCTTTAAATATTTAAAATCTAGCACCATGCCGATATTATCCAGTTGCGCGGATTTAATCACAATCTCCACCAGCCAATTATGTCCATGTAAATCCTCACATTTACCTTTATATCCTCTTAGATTATGCGCAGAACTAAAAGTTCCTTGTACTTTTAAGCTATACATTGTCTGCCTTTCTCACATTCATTAATTTAGTACCCATAAATCTCTGCGCCAGGGAACTAAACCACTCTGGATTATCGCTGACATAAAATTTATGCTTGCCTGCCGGACAGGCAGTCTTGCCGCCTTTACCGCGGTTAAGTAGATCTTCGCTAGATAAAATCTTCTTTATTTCAAAAGCTACCTGCTTAGCAGAATCAATTAAAATAACCTGCTTACCCAGGACTTCCTGGATAACCGGTTTAAGTAAGGGATAATGTGTACACCCTAAAATTACCGTATCGACACCGGCGTCTTTAAGTGGTTTCAAATATTGCCTGGCTACGCTTAACACTACTTCTCCGGAAAGCCATCCTTCTTCAACAAACGGAACAAATAAAGGACAAGCTACGGCCGTTACCTTAACTTTAGGATCCAACTGCTTAATTTCTATTTCATAGGTCCGGCTTTTAATTGTCCCTTTAGTCCCGATTACTCCGATACGTTTATTCTGCGAAGCATAAACTGCTTCTCTGGCTCCGGGAGTAATTACGCCGATAATCGGCACCCTAAAATTATTCCTAATTACCGGAAGCGCAAAGCTGGATGCAGTATTACAAGCCACGCAGATCAACTTAACATCATGTTTTAACAAAAACAGGATGTTTTCAATAGAGAAACGGATCACCGTCTGAGGAGACTTAATTCCGTAAGGAACGCGGGCAGTATCGCCAAAATAAATAATATTTTCACCGGGAAGCTGACGAATTATTTCCCGGACTACCGTAAGCCCGCCCACACCAGAATCAAAAACACCAATTGCACTCATTTTGAAGCCACCTCCACTAATGCCATATCTTGTGAATAATCCCTAATCCCCTCTAATATACCGGCAGCTAACTTTTCTCGATACTCTCCGGTCCTTAATAATCTCTCCTCATTTTGATTAGAAACAAAACCTACTTCAATTAAAACTCCCGGCATAGTAATCCCCTTTAACACCTGGAAACGGGCATTTTTAACTCCCAGAATATTAGCGTCAATACTAGAATCCATAACCTTACATAAAGAACGTGATAGCTCAATTGACTCCGCTCGGCTGTTAGTGTAAATCATATCCCAAACAATCGCTTTTAAGTCCTGAGCATCGCTAGAGAAAACAGTATCTTTTAAATTCAAAGAAGTGGTTTTAGCCGTAAGAGCTGCACGCTTAGAATCACTCACGCTGGGAGCAACATAATAGACTTCGAAACCGCATAAAGAACGTGAACGAGCGGCATTAGAATGAATACTAACAAACAAATCTGCCCCGGAACGATTAGCGATACTTACTCGCGTAGAAAGCGGAATAAATCTATCCGATGCGCGGATAAGTACAGTCTGGACTCCTTCTGCCCTTAAAAGGCTGCTTAATCTTTTAGCAATATCCAAATTCACATCTTTTTCTTTTAAACCATTTCTACCGATTGCCCCGGGATCATTGCCTCCATGTCCGGCATCAATCACTACTTTATTTAATTTTATTTTAGCAAGTCCCACCCGGCGATGGGCCAAAGTTTCCGGCTTAAACAATAGGTCAAAAACCTGCTCTTTAAATTGCCGGGGTACCGCAATAGTGCCCTGATAAACATCTACCGGAGAATTTAAATGCAGAGCATTATCATTTACCAACACTAACCCATCACCAACCCTTAAGCTTGAGTGCTGCAGGTCTTTGCTTAAATAAACAACACGCGTGAGCGGATCATACTGCATCGTAACTGCGCGTAAATCACACAAAGCAACCAAAGGATAATAAGTTACTCCGCTAATGGAATAAGTAACGATATTCTCACCGGTAGGAATAGTG
>Ga0182027_10011704_pt1 | contig 12367 bp, 10 predicted proteins | sample 712E1DmetaG_FD_121300 | JGI IMG/M metagenome (GOLD analysis project Ga0182027, IMG submission 121300) | Permafrost microbial communities from Stordalen Mire, Sweden - 712E1D metaG (Illumina Assembly) | ecosystem: Environmental > Terrestrial > Soil > Wetlands > Permafrost | place: Sweden...
CCCCAGATCCCAATCAAAAACCCGTGCTCCTCTTCACCAATCGCCACCAGTGAACATTCCTGCTTTGCTAACTACAAAAAATTCCTGCTTTGAAAACTACGCGACAGTCAGTGGGACGGTCATTGACCGGCTTTCGGGTTTGGTATAATTTTCAAACTTCATGGCAATTGATTCAGAAACGGCCCGACTGTTTCTCGCCGGCAAACAGGCGGGCATCAATCTAGGGCGGATGGTCATGCTGGGCCGCCAGAACTTCCTGCTGCGCCCGGCGGAGACGCGCGCGCTCTTCCAGAGCTATGGTTTGCCTCCCGACCCGCGACTGCTGGTGCCGACGCCCCCCGGTTCGGATCCGCCGTTTGCCGAACCGTTTTTTGAATCACTGGGCGCGACGGCTTGCGAGGCGATGGATGTGTCTTCCTACGAGGGGGCGAACATCGTCCATGACATGAACGAGGCCCTGCCGTCCCGTCTTTACGAGCAATTCGACCTGGTGTTCGACGGCGGCACGCTCGAACATGTCTTCCAGTTTCCGCGGGCGCTTCACAACGCAATGCAACTGGTCAAGCCGGGTGGCTGGTTTGTGGGTTTCACTGGCGGCAACAACTGGTTCGGCCACGGTTTTTATCAGTTCAGTCCGGAGGTTTATTACCGGGCGTTGAGCCGGCAGAACGGCTTTTCCAAATGCGCGGTTTTTATCGTGCCCGAAGGGCTGGGGCTAAAGTGGTATCTGGTGCGGGACCCCGCCCAATTGCGCAACCGGACCAATCTCATCAACAGCCTGCGCACACCGCTGCTGGTGCTGGGGCAGAAGGCCGCGCCCACGCCGGAGAAACTGAAGCTGCAACAAAGCGATTACCTGCCGTACTGGTCCGAAAACGCACCGGTCCTGAACACTGGCAAAGTGCTCAAGGCTTCCAACTTCGCACTTTCTCTGAAGGCCAAGTTGTACCAATTGATGCCCGTTTTTACCCGCCGCCTGGCCACGCTGGAAGCCCGCCCTTGGTGCCAGGAATACACCATCCGCAAACGCCACGTCTTTCTCCCCATTGACAGAAACAAGCTGGCCTCGGTCATCGCCGGCCTGCCTGCAAACGCCTGAAGTGATATGGCGGTCCGAAGCATGAAATCGGAAAACAGTCGGAAACGGATTCTGGTGACCGGGTCGCTCGGTTATCTGGGCAGTGTCTTGACCGGATATCTGGAGCAGAACGGCTTCGATTGCGTGGGTTATGACACAGGTTTTTTCAAAGACTGCCTGCTCTACGATCCGCCGGCCACAAAGACATTGATTCGCGATGCCAGGGACTTGGAAGAAAAGGATCTGGATGGGATAAGCGCCCTGGTTCATCTGGCGGGCATTTCAAATGATCCATTCGGGAACCTGGATGCCGCGAAGGTTTATGATCCCACGCGCGCCTATGCCCGCAAGATTGCGGAGTTGTGCAAACGGACCGGTGTGAAATTCATCTTCGCTTCGAGCTGCTCGGTTTATGGCATCGGCCAGGGCGAACTGCTCGATGAAACTTCGCCCGCCACTCCGCAGACGCCGTATTCGCTCAACAAATTGCAGATCGAACAGGATTTATCGGCATTGTGCGACGGACACTTTTCACCGGTTGCGCTAAGGTTTGCCACGGCGTTTGGTTTGTCGCCGCGGATACGGTTTGATCTGGTCACCAACATGCTGACCGGCATGGCGTTCACGACCGGCAGGATCATTTTGAATTCCGATGGCACGCCGTGGCGGCCCAACGTGCATGTTCTCGACATCTGCCAATCCATCAAGTACGCCATTGCCTCGGATTACCACGAAGGGAAACTTCTCGTGCTGAACGTGGGCGATGAGCAGAACAATCTCCAGGTCATTGACATCGCCCGGGCCATCCAGGCCCAGCTGCCCGGTTGCGAATTGAAATTCCTGGCCCAGAACCCGGAACTGGACAAGGAAGGCCTGGTCCGGGACCGCAAGGTCAAGCAGGGCGTTGATACGCGGACCTACAAGGTGTCGTTCGCAAAAATCCGGAAGGTGTTTCCCGGCTTCAAATGTGGCTGGCCGCTGGCATTGGGCGTCAAGAACATGGTGGAAGCCTTCCAGGCCCGGAAACTGACCGCCGACCAGTTCAAAAACAAGAATTTTTACCGGCTGCAAAAAATCGAATCCCTTTACCAAAACCATCATTTGTCCGACGACCTGCGCTGGACGAAACCGGAGAGCGAACGCCAGTGAAATACCGCACCCTGGGCAAAACCGGTTTGTCGGTGTCCGTCATCGGCTTGGGCACGCACCAGTTTTCCGGGGAATGGGCGAAGGAATTTTCGTCCGGCGAGGTGGAGCGGATGCTGGGACGCGCCTGCGAGCTGGGCATCAATTTTCTGGACACGGCCGAATGTTACGGCGACCACGCCGTGGAATCAGTCGTGGGGAAAAGCATAAAGAGCCGGCGTGCGGATTGGACGGTGGCCACCAAATTCGGCCATGCTTATGCCGGTTCCCCGCAAAAGACTGAGGCCTGGTCGGCGGACGCGGTCCGGCGGCAGTTGGAGGATTCGCTCCGGGCGCTGCAAACGGATCATATTGACCTCTACCAGTTTCATTCGGGCGGCAACGAGGCTTTTCAGAACGAGGCGCTTTGGACCATGTTGCACGAACAGGTTCGCGCCGGGAAAATCCGGTGGCTCGGATTGTCGCTGGCGGCTGATTTGATGTTGAGGAACGATCTCCAACAACTTCACGCCACGCCCCGGATGAATGTGAGCGCGGTTCAAATCGTTTATAACCGTCTTCAAAGCAAGGCCGAGGAGCAGGTTTTGCCATTTTGCCAGAAGCAACAATTGGGAGTTCTGGCGCGGGTCCCGCTGGCCAAGGGTTTTTTGGGCGGGAATTATCGCCCGGGCGCGGCTTTCCCCGAAAACGACACCCGCTCGGCTTACGGCGCGGAATTCAACAACCGGCAACTGGAGCTGGTCGAAAAAATCCGGCGCGAGGAATTGCCGTCCGGTCAGAACATGGCCCAATGGGCTTTGGCCTGGTGCCTGAAAAATCCGGCGGTGGCTTCCGTCATCGTCGGCTGCAAGACCATTGCCCAACTGGAATCGAATGCCGCCGCCGGAGAAATGGCGGCATAACCAACCGGCTTGACCATCTGAAAAAGTGAACTTGTGTCAATGTTCAGGATTCCGTTTATTCTACAAAAACCGGGACTGACACTTTTTTGCGCGCTTTGCGGCTTCTACTTTGCGAACAAATTTAAGCCAGCGCGGGTCTGATTTGAGGGGGCTCAATCCGGTCATAGCATTTGGGTGCGGCAGCCAGAGTTCACGTTCCGAAAAAGCCCGTTCGAGCGCAGCGAAAGCCAAGTCCAGTTCGCCAAAAGCGGCATGGAGCACGGCCAAGAACAGCGGTCGTGTGGGGGCAGGGGTGTTTCGTTCCGCCAATTCACGCTGAATTTCCCGTGCGCGACCACTTTGCCCCGACAATGCCAGCGCCCAGCCGAGTGAGGAGAGCATCATAGGATTCCGTCCGGACAAGTTCACGGCACGTTGCAACTCGGCCAGTGCTACCTCGCGTTTCCCCGTGAACCAGCACGCCTGACCCAGCAGCCAGTGACCAATATTACTGTTTGGGAAAAGTTCTAGGGCACGATGCAGCACCGGGAATGCATCATAAAACCGCCGTAGCATAATGTAAATGTAACCAAGATGTATGTTGGCGAACGCAGAAAGTGGATCCGCATTCACCCCAAGCAGAGCCTGTTCAACCGCTTCCTCACCGCTTCCATCCCCGGCCAGACACAACGCGAGCCAGCCGCGGGCAAGTGAGTTGCTAGGATTAAACTGCAATGCGCGTTCCAGATCAGCCCTAGCCCGGGTAAAGTCCCAATCGTAAAAGAGTCGCACCACCCCCAGCGCAGAATGGGCTTCGGCGGAATGTTCATCCAACGTTACTGCCTTCTCGGCGGCCGCCCGGGCTTTGGCTAAGGCCTCACGGCACGGCAGGAAATCATAAAAACCCAGCAAGACATAGGTATCTGCGATGCCGCTGTATGCCAGAGAGTAAACCGGGTCTTCCAGCAGTGCTAAGTCGTAGTAATGCAGCGCCTTTTTCAAGTCAAGGTCACGTGTTTTCCAGTAAAGGCGGCCCTTCAAATAAAGTTCATAGGCAGTTGTACTAGCGGTTTGTTGACGCACGAATTGCGTTTCTGCTTCACCACCTAACTGAACCTGCAACTCACCAACAATGGCGCGCGTGATGTCGTCTTGGATGTCAAACACGTCCTTCATCTCGCGGTCGTAGCGCTTGCTCCAAAGATGAACCCCTTGGTTCACATCCACGAGTTGGGCGGTGATGCGCAGTTTGTTGCCGGACTTGCGCACGCTGCCTTCAAGCACCGTTTCGACGTTGAGCAATTGGCCAATGTTCCGAATGTCTTCGTTTCTGCCCTTAAAAACGAACGAGGATGTACGCGCCGGGACGCGCAGACCCTTCACATGCGACAGAGCAATAATAATGTCCTCGGTAATGCCGTCGCAGAGAAACTCATTCTCATGGTCAATGCTCATGTTCACGAACGGCAGAACGGCAAGGGATTTTTGGGGTGCAGCCGTCTGTTGTGAGTCAGCCGTTGTTGGCGTCTGTGTAACAACAGAGTTAGGCTCTGACCACGGCGCACCATCAACCCATGCAGGTCATGCCAGCGGCGGCTTTTGGGGATATTTCTCCTGCCACTTTTTCTTTATTGCATCTTCAAACTTTTCGCGGAATGCGCCGTGAATATCTTTCCCGCGGCGTGCTTTTTTTAGCCAACCCATTTTGACATCCGTGAAATCACACGTTTCATCCAGCGTCCAACCAAGTTCCTTGCGAACCTGTTCAATAAATTCCGCCCATTTTTTGTGTGCATCAGGCGTGACTGTTTCGTGACCTTTGCGTGCCTTCAGGTCGGGCTTTGACGGGTTTAGTTTCTTCGCGTCGGACGGCATCGGGCGAAAGAATACCGAAGAAATCCGATTCGGACAACAGGTCACTGACCTTGTGGCCGGTGAATCTAGAATAAGTTCGGAATAACCGAACCAGTTGCGCCGAAACAGCAGAGAAGAAAAAGGCAAAACAATGAGCAGCAAAACCACAACAAAGGTCGGTCCTGGGACGTATCGCGAAACGGTCAGGAATAACGACGGCAGCGGCCGCAGCACCCTTTATAAAGAGGGTCTCATCTTCCGCAACGTGAAGAGCACCACGCGGTGGGACGGTAAAGGGAGAAAGCGGAATTAACCGCAAAACAGTTGGGCTGGATGCTCGCCTAGCATCCAGCCCTCAAACCAAAACAAACAACGAACATGAAGAAACTAAAAACGCTGGTACTGACGCTACTCACGATGGCAGTGGTTATCAACAAAACTCAAGCCACCGATGCGACGGTGAGTCCGAATGGATTCGTGTCGCCGCAATGCACATACGGTGCGGACATGCTCACGTCCTCCTACGGTTGGAACTTGAAGTTCTCGCGCTCGTGGGGTCGGGACGCATACGTCTGGCCAAGCTTGATCACGAACGGAATGACCACAAGCAATCCGCAAGCGGGCGACCTCATGGTCTTGGACGCTTGGTCAGGAAGTTCAGTAGGGCATGTGGCGTGGGTCTGGTATCGGTCGGGAGGGTGGGGGTTGGTCATCCACACGAACCTGAAGGTCGGCACTGACCTTTTCACCTATGGCGGTGCAACATTCCGGTATGCTTGGTTCTATAGCCTCGGCAACAACACCGTGTATTGTTGGGACAACGGCAAGACGTATCCGTTGAAAGCCTTTATTACCAAACGATGATCGGCCTCGTATGTCCGCTCGTGCAAGAAGGAAGCCAGGAGGCTTCCTTCTTGGTTTTTAAGAGCCGGTTCTCGGAATTTTTCCTACGAGACGCCACACGAATGAAATCACAGCAAGCCCAACTGCTTTTCGCCTGGGATTGGAAACACTCCAATGATGAGGAACTGGTTGTATGCCCCAAAAGGTGGTCCCGCTATCGTAGAAAACGGCTGTCCTTTGGAAAACAAAAATCCATCTGACCCAATCAAGGATGTCCAAATCTTTCAGGGGCAATAGTGGTGGAGCGGGTCCGTGCGGCCTTGATTTGCCCCCAATCGGCCAGACGCGCCGACTCGTAGCGCAGGTTTCCAAACCTGCCGTATCGCCGACTTCCAAGTCGGCAAGGCGTTGGACATTACACAGTTTGCGGGTTTGGAAACCCGCGATACAGCAGACTTGGAAGTCTGCGCTACAGGGGCAGTGCGCGGATGCGCCGGGTCCGTGCAGTCTTGATTTGCCCCGGGGCTTTCCTAGACTGGTCGGGACATGAAGGCAAAAATAACGACGGCCATCCCGGTTCGCAACGGCCAGGAATTCATTTTGCAGACCCTGCAATCGCTGGCGGCCCAAACCCTGCGCCCGGACCGGGTCGTCGTGCTGGACAATCTTTCGACCGATGCCACGCCAAAGCAGCCAGCCGGTTTACTGCTAAAAGAAAACTACGGCCGGGAAAAAAACGTTTCCGGCAATGAACCTTTGTCCGTGCGTATGACCGTGCCGGGGTTGATGTTGTGCCGCGCGAACCAGCCTTGCGGCACTTCGAGCACGAATTGCACGTTGGCGGATTGCGAAGGGATTCCCGTCTCGTCATGCGGTTTCATGTTGATAATTTCGAGAATGACGCCTTCCGGCGAAATGTAAGCCGCCGACAATGGTACAAAACAATTGCGCATATAGAAACTGCGCTGTTCAGCGTCAGGAAACACGAAAATCATCGCCGTGTTCTCAGGCATATTTGTGCGGAACATCATACCCGTGGCGATTTGCACCTGCAGGCGCGCAATTTCCGTGACCAATTCCTGGTCGCCCAACCAAACGTTGACCGTGGGCAGCATAGGCTGCGCGTGGAGTAAATGACCGTGAACTGGATCAACGGCATTGGGATCGGGTGGTGCTTGGGACGGTTTGCCACAACCCGCCCAAAGCACCACAGTCAGCAAGAGTATGATGAATTTTCCGAGCTTCACGCCGTTAGCTTGCGAAATGCGGGCGTCGTTTTCAACCAAACATTACAGCCGGCAAACGCCTCCGGGTTGCCGGAAATGCGGATCCGCGCTCAAAAATTACAGGTTTTTGATTTTGACGGCGGCGGTTTTTACGAAATACTTTGCTTGGAAAATCAGCGGCCCGTCAGGTTTTGAATCGGGAAAAGAAAGTTGTTCCGACAATATGCATTGGCTTCAACGTTTATTCTCTCCACGGACGTGGTCGTTCGTCGTTTTTGCGATCCTCCTGGCCGTAATCCTGGCGGGCGCGGGTTTTTACAGCGGCCTCATCAAACGCCAGGACCTGACACGCGTCACCATCACCGTCCGCCGCCTGTTCACCAGCGGAACCAATCTGCCCAAAATCAAGATGGAACGCACCACGCTGCAATTCGAGCTTGCCAATCTGCCAAACAAGTACTCGATCCTCACAAATGCCGCACTGGAGCGCGACTGGTCGGCGGCCGCCGTTTTGAGCCAGCTCGATCCCGGCGTCCGAGACGCTTGGAACGGCTACCTCGGCCGCGTCTCGGCCCTGGCGCTCAAGGCTGACTCCAGCCTGGAATTTTTCCTGGACTTCCAACAGGCGTACGAACTGGACGTGGACAAACTTGCGGCGGGCTGGAGCATTACCAACAAACCCGCCGTCTTGCTGAACCTCAGGACCAACAAGTTCGCCCCCCTGTTCACCAATTCGGTTTACCTCGGAGACCGCGCGCGGTTCGAAAAGGCCGCGGAACAAATCATGGACGATGAGACCATTGCCTTGCGTACAGCCTATTGGAAGGCGCTGGTGTGTGCGGCGACAAACCTGAATTCAAGGCTTTCAGATTATGGCGTCGCCCGGCTCGCCTTGGCGACCCGGTCGGGGGAAATCGGCCGGCGGCTGGAAGGGTTGACTCAACAGCTTCGCACCTTGGGCGAATTTTCGGAACCGGCCGGGGAACGCATCGCCGAACCGTTGCCGATTCGGATGCCGGAACCTCCTTCCGCCGACCGTAAATTTTTCAAGACTTATGTGCCGGAGCCGGGAGATTTTTTGATCGTTGAAGCCATCACGGCGATTGTCGGTTTTTTAATCACCCTGCCGGTGGAACACCGGCACCGCCGCTGGTGGAAAATTGGGGCCTCAATGGCGCTGGTTTTTGGCGGACTGCTGGCTTTGCGCGTGCAGACGAGCATCTCGCTGGCCCAACGCCATGAAAGCGTTTTTGCCGGTCTGGCTTATATGATCCCGACGATTTTGCTTGCGGCCATTTGGGCCCCGGATTTTTCCCTGATGGCTTCCAGGCTGTTCCTGCACCTGATTGACACGCATGGTCCGCCGGGGAAGCCCGTTGCCAGTATCAGGCCGGCCAGCCGGACCGCCCGCCAGGGCCGGCTTCAAGACGCGCTGCGGCTTGTAAAACCGGAACTGGCGCGTGACGAAAACAGCCACTACGAAGCGCTCCTGCTGAAGGCCAGGCTCCACCAGCAATTGAACCACAAGTGGCGGACCAGGCTGACCCTGAAAAAAATTCTGCGGGACCCGAATCTGACCGAAGGCCAGCGCCACCACGTCGGCAGCATGTTCAGCCATCTGGACGACCGGACGCACGCCTGCTGGAAAATTTGACAAAAATCCGGGGGGATTTAATTAAACGTTGCCGCCGGCAAACGCTTTTGCCCCAGGAGCGCCGGTCTCCGACCCGGCGTGTCCCCACAACCTTCGTGCCGTGCCGGAGGCCGGCGTTCCGATGTAGTGTCGGCGCTGTGCGCCGATCAGTCGAGCCACAGGCTCGACACCGATCATTCCACCTCCAGCACCACTACGGATTTGGCGGGCAGGGTGGCCGTGAAACCGGTGCCGGTAGTTTTGAATGCGGAAAAATCGGCGGGCTTGATCGCATCCGGTTGGTCGAAGGTGTTATGCGTGTTCATGGCCGGCGCGGTCAGGACGCGGCCGGACAGCTTCTGCGCCTTGCCGCCCTGCAATTCGCACGTGACCTCCGCGGGCTGGTTAGGATTCAGATTGCACAACGTCACGTGAATTTTGCCCGCCTGGTCGCGGGAAGCCGACGCGCTCACGTCTGGGATTTTTTGCGAGCTGAACTCGTAATCGGCGCTTTGCAATTCGCTTGGCAACAGCGTGGCATCGTGATGGACGGTGAACATTTCAAACGCCCAATAGGTCGGCGTGACGATCATCTTTTCCTTGTCAGTCAGGATCATCGCCTGCAGCACGTTGATGATTTGGGCGATGTTGGCCATTTTCACGCGGTCGCAATGCCGGTTGAGGATGTTGAGCGTGACGCCCGCCACGAGCGCGTCGCGCAGCGTGTTTTGCTGGTAAAGAAATCCCGGATTGCTGCCCGGCTCGGCGTCATACCACACGCCCCATTCGTCCACCATCAGCCCGACGCGCTTTTTCGGGTCGTATTTGTCCATGATGGCAATGTGCTGGGCGATCAGGCTGTCCATGTCCAGCGCCCGGCGGAGGGTGTTGAACCACTCGGCTTCGGTGAACTGCGTGGCGGAACCTTTGTGCGACCAGTTGCCACTGGGCACCGTGTAGTAATGCAGCGACAGGCCGTTCATGCCTTCGCCAACCTTCTTCATCAGCACCTCGGTCCAGTTGGTGTCCCAACTGTTTGCGCCGGAAGCGATGCGGTAAATCTTGTTGCCCGGATAATTTTTCACGAACTCGTTGTAGCGGCGGAAATTGTCCGCGTAAAATTCCGGCGTCATGTTGCCGCCGCAGCCCCAGCTCTCGTTGCCCACGCCCACGAACGGAATTTTCCACGGCTCGGCGCGCCCGTTTTTGCGGCGCAAATCGCTCATCACCGAATTGGTCGCAGCGGTCAGGTATTCAATCCATTCCGCCAGTTCCTCGACCGTGCCGCTGCCGACGTTGCCGCTGAGGTAGGGCGCGGCGCCGATTTGGTCGCAGAAATCCAGAAACTCATGCGTGCCGAAATGGTTGTCCTCCACCACGCCGCCCCAGGTCGTGTTGATGCGTTTGGGCCGCTGGTCGCGCGGGCCGACGCCGTCCATCCAATGATATTGATCGGCGAAACAGCCGCCCGGCCAGCGCAACACTGGCACCTGAATCTTCTTCAGCGCGGCGACGACGTCGTTGCGGATGCCGCGCGTGTTGGGAATGGGGCTGTCTTCGCCCACCCAGATGCCTTCGGAGACGCACCGTCCGAGGTGCTCGGAGAATTGTCCGTAAATGTTCCGGCTGATGGTGGTTTTACCCTGGTCGGCGTGAATGACCAGTGTGTTCGTGGTGGGGACCGCCGCGGCGGCATCGTCCGCCCGGGCCGGCAAAATTCCGAGGCTCAAGGCGGCAACAAAGATGGCAACGCTGAATTGTTTCACGTTCATGATGCCAGTTCAAAGGAAGTCCCAGCCCAGCGCAAGTATTCTTTGAAACCCGACAAGCCAGGACAAATCGCTTCCGAACAGAACATCATCGGTTTCCGAATGACTCACCTGCGAATCCCGCTGCTTGGAAATAACACAATTTTGGTTGCGCCTGTAGTTCAGTTGAAAAAAGCATCTATCCCATGCGGGTCTGTTGCAGCGCGACAGGCGTGTGGTTGGGGTTTGAAAAATAGGGCGGGCATCTTGCCTGCCCATTGGAACGGCTTGCGCCGGTTATTTCCCCGGTTATTTCCCCCTTGCCCAGACAGGCTGGAAGCGCTGTCCTACGTTATCTGCGTCCATCCGCGTTCATCCGCGGTCAAAAATCTTTGCAGCTCTCTGTCTCCGCGTTGAAGGCGATTGACGCAAAAAATCATTGGGGGCAATATGCCCGCATGAGTGAATCTTCAAATGTGAATTCGCTTCTGTTGGTTTGCGTGGCCGGGCCGGACGCGGGCAAACGCATCGCCGTCACCTCCCAAACCGCGTCGGTGGGACGTTCGAGCGCGTGCGAGATCGCGAGCGATGACGCGGAAGTTTCCGGGCGGCATCTGACGTTGGAACTCAAGGACGGGAAAATTTTCTTTGCGGTGGCGGCGGGCTGCGCGGCGTTTGTGGACGGCCAGCGGCTGGAACAGGGAACGATTGAACCGCGACAGCAGTTACGCGTCGGACGTTCGCTCTGGCAGTTCGAGACGGCCGCCGGGTCAAACGATGTTGCTTTGTTTCTGGGAAACCTCGGTGGCAAAATCAGCGAGGTGGCGGGCGTGGAAAAGATTGAGGGCTTCAGTCCCGCCGCGATGTTTTCGGAAATTTGGCGCAAGCGCACGGACGAGGAGCTGGAAAGTTATTTCGCGGTCGGCACTCCGACAACCACGCCGCCGCTGGCCGAAGTGGATGCCGGCTGGCCGAAGCCGTGGCTGTTCATGAAAATCTTCGGCCTCGCGGCGCTGGTGTATCTCGGCCTGGTCTTCGCGTATGAGACTTTCAATAACGACTTGATGCTGCCCGGCCTGCTCACAATCGGGTCATTCGTGATGCCATTCTCGCTGCTGATTTTTTTCTTTGAAGTGAACGTCCCGCGCAACGTGCCGTTGTATCAGATTTTGAAAATGCTTTTTCTCGGCGGAATTTTGTCGGTGATCACGGCGCTGGCCTTGTTTCAAGTGACGAAATGGGGAGGGGCGGACACCTGGATGAGCGCGGCGGGCGTCGGATTGATTGAGGAGGCGGGCAAAGCGGCTGCGCTGCTGCTCATCGTGAACAAATTGAAATATCGCTGGATTCTGAATGGGTTGTTGTTCGGCGCGGCGGTGGGCGCGGGCTTTGCGGCATTCGAGTCGGCGGGCTACGCATATCTTACCGGCGGCGACTGGGGGCGCGACGCGATGTTGCAGCTCATCACCCGGCGCGGCTTGTTAAGCGTTTGTGGCGGCCACGTATTATGGGCGGCGCTGGGAGGGGCGGCGCTGTGGCGCGTGCGCGGCGATAAAAAATTTGAGTGGGCGATGCTGCAAGACGTGCGGTTCCTGCGCGTCTTCGGATTGTGCGCGGCGATGCACGCGGTTTGGGACGCGCCGTTCAATCTGCCGCTGAATTTGAAATACTTTGGACTGGGTTTTGTGGCGTGGATTGCGTTGTTAAGTTTCATCCAGGCGGGCCGGCGGCAGATTCGGGATGCGCAGTTGGCAGCGGCAAAATAAAAAACCCGTCCGACGGCTGGTTTACGCCACCATTTGTCGTGCCGAACCAGCTTGAGCCTCTGCAGAACGACAAGACCCTGATCTTGCGGCCGCGGCTCTGCCAGACAACCACGCTTGCGCCGGTGCCGGTCAGCCACTAATGTTCTTTTGGCTGCGCCCGTAGCTCAGTTGGATAGAGCATCTGCCTTCTAA